>Ga0315327_10001286_pt1 | contig 13048 bp, 10 predicted proteins | sample M110032315metaG_FD_203460 | JGI IMG/M metagenome (GOLD analysis project Ga0315327, IMG submission 203460) | Ammonia-oxidizing marine archaeal communities from Monterey Bay, California, United States - M1 100m 32315 | ecosystem: Environmental > Aquatic > Marine > Coastal | place: USA: California... | reverse complement strand
CCAGTACCAGGCCTGGCTCCAGCGTCAGGCCACCTGCGATGCCTACGTAGTCATTGCGGATGAATCGAAGCGCGCCGAAGCCGTCAAACTCGTGAGCACCCTCCGCGAATCCGGTCTCGGTGCCGATTACCCACTTGCCCCTCTCAGGATAAACAAGCAATTCAAGGCCGCTGACCAGACCCTCGCACGGTTCGCCTTCGTTGTTGGCAGCGAGTTCCCTGCACTCACCCTCAGGAATCTCAATTCCCGCACCGAAGAGTCCATTCCACCAGATTCAGATCCCATCGAACTGCTGCGCACCCGTCTCGACCAGCCAGATGGCCCCCTGATTGCCTAGCAGCATTCTGCACAGAAAACTCCTCAGGTGGGGCCTGACGAGCCGCCTGCAATCCGAAATACACCCTCGATGAGAACACACCACTGCAACGAACTCCGTCCCGATAACAATGGTCAAACAATCACCCTGATTGGCTGGGTCAATTCGGCCCGGGACCATGGAGGCGTCATTTTCATCGATTTAAGAGACCGCGAAGGCCTCACGCAGTGCGTCTTCCGTCCGGATGAGTCTGCCGAATCCGCCAAGCTTTCGCATTCCCTGCGGGTGGAGGACGTTGTGCAGGTGACCGGCAACGTTGAGGCCCGCCCCGAAATTGATGGCAGGAGCACCATCAATCCAGACCTGCCGACCGGGGAGATAGAAGTGGCCGCGACCGACCTGGTCATCATCAACAAGGCCGAGGTCCTCCCGTTTCAGCTGGAGAAGGAACTGTCCAATGAAGACCTGCGCCTCAGACACCGGTTCCTGGACCTGCGGCGTCCGCGCCTGACAAGGAATCTGCGCATCCGGCACCTGGTTACCAAGGCCGCCCGTGATTACCTGGATGCCAGTGGTTACATCGAGGTGGAAACTCCCATTCTATCAAAATCGACCCCGGAAGGCGCCCGGGACTTCCTGGTCCCCTCGCGGATGCATCATGGTTCCTTCTATGCCCTTCCCCAGGCCCCACAGCAGTACAAGCAACTCCTGATGGTGGCAGGTGTGGAGCGCTACTTTCAGATTGCGCGCTGTTTCCGCGACGAGGACCTTCGGGCCGACCGTCAACCCGAGTTCACCCAGGTCGACATTGAGTCGTCCTTCACCGATCCCGATCAGATCATCGAACTTGTCGAAGGTTGCCTCGCAGCGATGTTCGAGGCCGGTCGGGGGCTGAATATCTCCACCCCCTTCGAGCGCATGACCTGGCATGACGCCATGGATCGCTTCGGTTCTGACAAGCCGGAACGCCGTTTCGGCATGGAGATTGCAGACCTCAGCGAACTCTTTGCGGAGAGCGGATTCAAGGTCTTCTCCGGAGCGGTCGCGAACGGGGGTGTGGTCAAGGCCATCAACGCCAAGGGGTTTTCCGGGATCACGACCGGCCAGGTGGACAAGCTTACCGAGATTGCGGTGAATCATGGAGCCAGGGGCTTGGCCTACATCCAGGTGAGGGGGGAAGACCCCGGGACGTGGCGTTCCCCGATCACCAAGTTTTTCAGTAAGGAGGAACTGGCCGGTCTGAAGGATGAACTCGAGGTGGAAGAGGGCGACCTCGTTCTTTTCGCCGCGGACAAGTGGCAGGCGGCCTGCGAAATTCTGGGCCGCATCCGCCTCGAATGCGCCTCCATGCAGGGACTGCTGGAGGGGAAGGAAAACGAGTTTGATTTCCTGTGGGTGACTGAGTTCCCCCTGCTCGCCTATGACGAGGAAGAGGGACGCTGGGCCGCGGTCCACCATCCCTTCACGCGGCCCGTCGATGAGGACCGCACCAGACTGGAGTCCGGAGAGTATGAAGGCTTGCGGGCACAGGCCTACGACGTCGTCCTCAATGGCCATGAACTGGGCGGCGGATCCATCCGAATTCATGAAGCGGACATGCAGGCAACCATGTTCGAGGCACTCGGCATCAGCGAGGAGAAAGCCCGGGCGGAATTCGGACATATTCTGGATGCCTTCCAGTTCGGCGCCCCTCCCCACGGAGGCCTCGCACTGGGTCTGGATCGCATCGTCATGCTCATTGCTGGCGAGCAATCCATCCGTGAGGTGATCGCCTTTCCCAAGAACAACAAGGGAGCCGATCTCATGACTTCCAGTCCGGCCCCTGCGGCACCCAACCAACTTCGTGACCTGCAAATCAAGAGCGCGGCTCGGGAGCAAAAAGACCAATAAGACAGCGCAAGCTCATGCCATTGGCAGCTTGCACTCCTCCCATCCAGGCTCCATCGTGCGATCCCTGTTCGCACCCCATCGCTGAATCCACCCGCTTTCGCCATGAAGCACCTTGTCATCGCTCTCCTTGCTGCTTCCTTTGCTGCCTTCCCTCTTTCCGCCGATCTGGAGGACGATATCCCGCTCGGCATCGAGGCCGTCACCGGCATTCGCAGTGACTATGTCTACCGCGGGTTCAACCTTGCTGATGTGGTCATGGATTTCCAACTGGAAACCGAGGTCGTCCTCGACGACACGCTTGCTCTCGGCGCTGGCGCCTGGTTTGCCAGCGAGGTCAGCGACAACTTCACTGAAGGGGGCGCCTTTCTGGATCTATCCTACAGTCTACACAAGGACATCACGGTCGGGGGATCCGCCTCCTACCACGCCTACGGTCACAGCTTCCTTGAGGACGGCTTTGATCTGGGCCTGTTCCTCACCTGGCACGCGGACAGAAACTGGAATATGGAAGCGAGAGTGCATCGTGATCTCGCGACAAACGGCTGGTATGCCCACCTTGGCAGCGATTGGTCCATCCCCCTTTCCGACAAGACCTACCTCAGGATCAGCGCTGGCATCTCCGCGGTTGAGAACTACTACGGGCGGTCCGGTTTGAACGACTTCCATGGTCAGGCGTCGCTGACCCACAACATCAACACCATGCTCTCCATAACGCCCTTTGCAGGATGGTCCTGCGAACTGGACAGCGGAGACGGAAGCGAGATCTATGGAGGCCTCTGGTTCGAAGTCTCCTTCTGACCGGGATGGCCCGCTGACTCATCTGAAACAGCCTAGGGCTTTCCGCTCTCGCGCCGGGGCGGGTGGTGACGCGGACCTGGCCTGGGACCTTCCCCATGCTCCCTCTCCCGATCACGATCCTTATCGTCCAGTTTCCCGTCCTTGTTACGATCGAGCGTGTTGAAGCGCCGGCGGAGTTCCTCCTCCGGAGTAATCTTGTGCCGAGGGCTCTTCTTCCACTCCCGGAATGACAAGGCGTGGTCACGATCCGTATCAAGCTTGTCGGATTCGCTCCGGTCAAGGGGCCGGGGACCACGGCGACGGAAATCCTGAGGAGTAAGGGATCTGTCATTGTCTCGGTCCATGCGGGCGAACATCGCCTTGATGCGTTCCTCACTGACCCCCTTCAGACGCTCATTCTTCCGGAACTCCTCAAAGCTGATCCTCCCATTCCGGTTCAGGTCACTATCGCGGACGGGACGGGGCATGGCCTTGGGCAACTCATTCGGGGTGATTGTGCCATCCTTATTCTTGTCCAGATGATTAAACAGACGCCGCCTCCCTTCCTCCTCAAGGGCGGCTGTCTTCCTGGTGGATCCAAACTCCTCAAAGGAGATCTTTCCGTCCTTATTGCGGTCATAACTGGCCATGAAATCCTCTCTGACCGGCCCCTTGCGCTTCCGCTCTCCCTTCATGCCCGGCTTTGGGCCCTGTTTGGAGCCCGGTTCACGTGCGCCACCCCTCTCATCACCCCCCTCCGCCACCTGGGCGATCGGGAGGATCATCGTTCCCAGCAGGAACATGAGGGATTTGCGGACTGTTATCATGACGATATTATGATACGGATCGGTCGGCTTGGCGACGCTATATGACTGGCGCGTCACAGAATTTAACCCCCGGACAGGCTGGAGGTTTCATTCCAAACAGGATTTCGCTGGACCGATTCCGACCTGCCACTAGCAGAACGCGCAAACCATGCAGATTTCCGACATTTTCCGGAACCGCCGACCCTCCATCTCCTTCGAGTTCTTCCCTCCCAGAACGGAGAAGGGCGCGGAGAGCCTTCTGGCAACCATCCACGAACTCAAGGAACTGAACCCCTCTTTCGTCAGTGTGACCTATGGAGCGGGAGGCTCCACGAGGGATCTCACTCATCAGCTTGTTCTCCGAATCCTGCAGGAAACATCCATTCCCGCGGTGCCACACCTCACCTGCACCTGTCACGATGCCCCTGAGATCGAGGCGATCTTGAACCAATACGCTGAAGCAGGGGTCAGCACCATTCTCGCGCTTCGTGGAGATCCTCCCCGCGACAGGCCCGACTACGATCGCTCGCAGGACATCTTCCAATACGCCTCTGATCTGATCCGCTTCATCCAGAAATTCAACCACACTCACCAGCACCCTTCAGGGGGATTTGGGATCGGGGTGGCGGGCTTCCCCGAGGGGCACCCCGAAACCCAGAACCGCATGAAGGAGATGGACTACCTCAAGGCGAAGGTTGATGCCGGTGCCGACTACATCTGCACCCAGCTCTTTTTCGACAATCATGACTTCCTGGATTTCCGGGAGCGTTGTCATCTGGCCGGAATCACGATCCCCATTATCGCCGGAATCATGCCTATCACCACCCCTGAGGGGATGGTCCGCATGGCGGAACTCGCAGCCGGGGTTCATTTCCCGGCCAAGCTGCAACGTGACCTCGCTGGATTGGAGGACAGCCCGGAAGCCTTTGCTGGAGCAGGCACCAGCTATGCCACCGAACAATGCCGGGAGCTGATAAGAGAAGGTGTTGAAGGGCTCCATTTCTACACCCTTAACAAGAGCCGTGCCACCAGGCAGATCGCGACGGACCTTGGACTGGGCGGATCCCGACCGTGAGGGAAGCCCCGGGGTTCAGTCCTTGGCGTGAAGCAGGATCTTCTCCGCAGCTTCTATACCGGCACTGGGCAGGCCCTGGTCCAGATCGATCTCGAGCCAACGGAAGCCGGACTTGTCGTCGATGGGATATATCTCGGCCAACTCCCTGGACCGGCTCGGCTCGAAGGCCTTGGCGTGCAAACCCATTCTCAATAACCCCTGAAGGAAGGGGATTCGCCGATAGCGGGCCCTCGCCTCTTCCTCTCGACGCATGACTTCCAGCCCAAAGACCTCGGACTGGAAGATCGTCTTGATCTTCTGGTCGCTGTCTGATTCCTCACGCGCCGCCTTGGCGGCATCCTTCAGGTTGAAACCTGCTGCATCTACCTCCTCCGGCAGCTCGTCCGCCTCCTTATTATCTGCAGACGGAGGGGCGGCAGTGCCGTGCTCATCGAAATAAATTGCATCAGTCACCTCCTGAATAGACGGGGGCCGGGAGATGAACTCGCCCTCCAGTTTCATGTGATCCTCGGCCTCCAGGCTGATTTCGGTGAAGGCCGCAACCTTCTTGCCTGTCTCGAAATTGAACCTTCCTGACCGGAAACGCACTTTCTTGTAGCTTCGATACCGATCGACCAGCGAGATGGCATCAAGCAACTTGACCTTATCACGGATGACAATTTCATCATCGGTCCCCAGCACGATCTGCGCAGCCATGGTGACCCCACTCGAAATATAGGGTGACCCGCCCAGATTGAAGTTTCCTGACAAGCGCCCCCCGACAAAAGGCCGTACCTCGTCGTCCAGATAACTGTCGAAGGGAATGCCCTGCATGGTGCCCGAACCGCTCACCTGCGGACCGGTGACCGGACCAGTCACCTTTGCATTCAGGGTTAGCACACCAACACCTTCGCGGCCCCTTAGCCGCCCATCGGTAATCTCAAACCCTTCCCTTGTGAGTTCACATTCCAGCTTTTCGATCTCCAGATCCTTCAGCCAGTTCTGCGAAAAGGTTCCTCCTTCGAAGATCACGCTCCACCCCTCCCCTTTCCTCTGGGCACTCAATCTGGAGTTCTCGATCTTGCCTTCCGTCACCTCCGAATACCCCCAACTGAGACTGGCATTCTGCACTTCCACCCGATCGAAGGAGAATTTCTCCCCTTTGTTGAAGATCGTCTGGTAGATCGCGGCCCCGTCGGCATCCTCGGATCCCGCCTTCACGCTTAGATTGAGACTCCCAATGACAACCTCTTCTCCATCCCAATCTGTAACCATCCCGGCAAGAAATCCCATCCGCGTCTTGGCATTTCGCAGACGAACCCAATCAAAAAAAGAATCCTCGCCGCCCTTCATGTCGAGGCTGGTCAACTCAAGATAGCCAGCCTTCCTGCTGATGAGGCCAAGGGGGGTCTCGATCCATTTCTTGCCATCGAAGCTCTTGTGTGTGGCGCCCGTGGCATCCTCTAAAGCCTCACTGACCCGGGCGTTGAAATGTTCTGAGGACGGACGCCTGATGAGATAGAACAAAAATATCAGAGAGCCTACAAGGAGCAGAATCATGACGCGCAGGCACATTCTCGCCACCCATCCGAAAATCGTTGAGCGGGCTCCTTGCACCGAGCCACCGTGCATCAACTGGAAGACAAGGCCCTGGCTGGCCACCCAGTGGCTCATGCGAGCCTGGAATTCATCAAGTTTCTGCTGATTATTCTGCATGCTGGAGGCCCCTGCGGGAGCGGGATCATTAACTACATAGCCCGATTTTGCCAATCTCATTTGTGCTAGTCGCTCCCGGATTCGCCTTTTACCTCGCCCACTTCGACGCCCTATCCTATGGAACCGCTCGTGGAAACTGATGTCTACAAGGTAAGGCTCGAAATATTCGAGGGCCCTCTCGATCTTCTCCTTTACCTGATCAAGAAGGACGAAATTGACATCTATGACATCTCACTCGAGCGGATCACCAAGCAATATCTCCGCTACATTCAGACCTTCAAACTGCTCAATATTGATCTGGCTTCGGAGTTTATCGTGATGGCGGCCAACCTCATGTACATCAAAAGCCGCACCCTTCTTCCCAGGAGCGAGCAACCCCCGGAGGAAGATTGTGACGAGGATGATCCCCGCTGGGAGCTTATCCGCCAACTCATCGAGTACAAGAAGTTCAAGGATGCCGCCAATGTCCTCGCCCAGAAGGCCCGCAAACAGGAGGATGTATTCGTCAATGCCCCGGAGAAGGCCCCATCCGCCAAACCCGAAGCCGCTCCCCTGGCCGAGATCTCCATCTTTGACCTGATTCGCGCCTTCCAGGGAGTCCTCAAGCGCTTTGAGGAAGCCCACGACCTTGGTGACATCATCGACGACCGCTTCACGGTCTCCGACAAGATGGACATGTTGCTGAAAAACCTGTCACCCGGCCAGAGCCTGCCCTTCAAGTCGCTATTTGCTTCTGCTTCCACCAAGTCAGAGGTGATCGTCACCTTTCTCGCCCTCCTCGAACTGATGAAACTCAACCAGTTCGTGGTCTGGCAGGATCAGATCCTGGGCGAAATCGAAATTGAAAGACGCTCCGGATCCTGACCGGGCCTCAGGCATTTCTTCCATGGACTCTCCCCGACGTGTCGCCTTATTTGGCGGAACTTTTGATCCAGTCCATCTGGGTCACCTCGCCATCGCCGGCCTGGCTCGGGAAAAAATGAATCTGGATCGGGTCATTTTCATTCCGTGCAGGCAATCACCCCATAAGAACGAGTGCCCCCTGGCCAGCGAAGACGAGCGCATTGAAATGCTTGAACTGGCCCTGGCAGGGGTGTCATGGGCCGTCGTCAGCGAAATCGAAATGCAGCTTCCCCCGCCGTCCTACTCATGGGTCACTGCCGAAGCGATGTCGGAAATCTATCCCGAATCCCGCCTGTTCTGGCTCATGGGCACCGATCAGTGGAACGCCATCCAGACCTGGAGCCGACCCGCTCATCTGGCTGATCTGGTTGAATTCATCGTACACGATCGAGGTGACGAACCTCGACCTCAACCCGGTTTCCGCGTGCATTCCGTTCCGGGGAGCCACCCGGCCTCGGCCAGTGAAATACGTAGCCGAACCCCGGAATACCTGCCCGTCGACTGGCTCCACCCGGATGTGGCCACGTTTATCCACGCCCGCGCCCTGTACGGATGCCAGTCTTGACTTGAGGGCTCTGAGACCTGAAATATTGAATTAAGCTAACACTCGCCATGCACCATTATCCCACGCTTCTATTCCTTTGCGCTTCACTCACCTTGTTCATCTGCCCGCTACAGGCTCAGGAGAAGCCCGTTGTCCCTACTGCGGACGAGGAGAAAATTGTCCCTCAGTGGCAGAAAGACTTTGAGGAAATCGATCCCGTTGAGAAGAAGTCCTTCCGCAAGCACATGCTCGAGGCTTCCCGTCTCTTCAATCAAAAGCGAATCATCGAATCACTCAACGAGATCGCAGAGGCACAGCGGATCTTTCCAGATAACCCCAATTCGCTCAATCTCGAGGGTGCCTGCCATGTAGAATTCCGCAACTTCAAGAAAGCCCGCTCAGCCTTCGAAGCGGCCCTGGAAAAACAGGGGGACTTTCTCAAGGATCTCAAGGGAGTGCAGGGCGACGCTCGTATGCGCAGAATCCGGCCCGTCCTGAATATACTCTTCAACCTGGCCGAGATGGATTTCGTGACCAGGCAATGGAAGTCGTGTCATGAGCGCATCGAGAAAATCCTTCCCGACATGGATCCGGCAAATGTCGCCATGATCCGGCTTATGGAGTTCAAGTATTTCCTGTGCAAGCTCAGGATGGGCCAGGTCGACGAAGCACGCCTGCTTGCAAATAAATACGACTATCTCGACGACTATCCCTACTATTATTATGCCAACGCAGCCATCTCCTATCATGACGGCAATGAAAGCGAGGCTGAGCGCTGGCGTGCCAGCGCCCGCCGCGTCTTCCGTCGCGCTGCGGCCATCGCGCCGTGGGAGGACACCATGATAGAAGTCGGTTTCGTAAAGAGCTTTTACGGCGGTGCAACCGAGGACGGAAACTAGCCCGGCTGCCTCCCCGTTCCGCTGGCAGGCTAGCGGGTGGAATCGAGAGACCCGAACTCACTGAGCGGATAGTAATCCACCTGCTCCAGCCTGATTCCGTACAACTCCGCGATCTCCGGCGCATCCGACCGGTGGTAGATCTCATGGAAATAGATCTCCTCGATACCGTATGAGCAGAGCGTCTGCATACACGAGGTGCAGGGCATGGTCGTAGTGGCGACCAACCTGGCTTCCCCCCGCCGGAAGAGACTGCACAGATTGATTTCGGCGTGCAGCATGAACTTCTGGCGTGTCGCCCGATCGTCCCAGAACCCGGGAGGCGGATCAAAGCCTGGTGCGAGCCCGTTGTAGGCCGTCCCGATCACGCGATTGTCCCCATCCAGCGCCGCGGCCCCCACCTTGCGATAGGGATCCTCCGAACGCAACGAAGCCACGTGCGCCAGTGCCATGGCGTACTCCGGAATGCCCAGACGACTTCCCACCCCGCCAGTCAAGGGCCCCTGCCGCCCTGGATCAAGGCTCATTGCTACTCCGGACTCGGCGCCGGGGGTATGATCGACTTCCGGTCCGGCGTCCTGCTGCCCGTGGCGCGGTCCTCCTCCAACCATCCCGCCAATACCGTTGGATCGGTCTCCGGCAGACGACAAGTCTGCCCGACACAGTAATAGACGGTGGTTTCACCGGGCACCTTTTCCTCCAATTGGCCGGTAAATTCCGAAACCGGTCCCTCGGTGCCGATGACGAGCAGATTACGGCGCACGCCTCTCCAGCATACCTTGAGAAACTCCTCCATTCGACTGCCTCCCACAATCACGATGCGGGCCGGTTTGCCCACCATGAATTCCAGTGCCTTCAGGCTTCCCGCCAGCTGGGTGGGACTCTCCTTCAAGATCCGAGCGACCGAACGCAGCGATTTTTCGGCCACCGCACGGAACTCCTCACTCCCTGTAATCTCCGCCAGAACTGCATACTCCAACCGTGCCACGGAACTTGGAGTTGGGAGCGCTGAGTCGTAATCATCCTTGAGCCTGAAGACCAGGTCATCCCGCTGCTCACCATCGAAAAACCCGCCGTTTCCTTCGTCATAAAACAGTTCGCGAGCCCTGCCTGCCAGATCCACAGCCAGCCTCAGGTAGTCCGGATCAAGGGTGGCTTCATATAACAACCTCGAGGCCCGCAGGAAGTAGAGATAGCTTTCGCTCTGCTGGCTCCCGTCAACGTGATTCTCACGCCAGCGGTGCGAGAGCGTCTTGCTGGCAGGGTCCCATAGTTTCGCCACCACGAAGCCATGGGCCCTCCGTGCCGCCTGAAGGTAGCGTGGCTCCTCCAGAATTCGTCCGGCTCTCGCCATCGAGCCGATCATGAGCCCATTCCAGGAGGCCAGGATCTTATCATCAGTGGACGGCGGCACCCGTTTGGACCGCGCCCTCTTCATCTTGCCTATCACAGCCGCGAGCACCTTCTTCTGGGTGACCCCCAACTGCGCCTTGGGATCAGCCCGAAAGAGAACATTCTGATTCCTCAGAGGCTGGGGATCACTGTGATCGATAAAATTACCGGCGGCCGTAAAGCCGAACCAGTTCCTGGCAGCCATGAACTCCGCGTCGCTCAGGAGAGCCTTCAGTTCCTCCTCGGTCCAGCACCAGTATTTCCCTTCCTTTCCCTCGCTCTGGGCATCCTGCGCACTGAAAAATCCACCCTCCTTGTGAGTGAGCTCCTCCAGCACATAGTCCGCGATTGCCACCGCGGTCTCCCGGAACCGCGTATCATTCGTGACCTGCCAGGCCTCGACATAAACATCCAGCAACTGGGCCTGGTCGTAGAGCATCTTCTCAAAATGCGGCACCAGCCACACTGGATCCACGGTATAACGGTGGAAGCCACCACCGATCTGATCATGGATCCCCCCCTCCATCATCTTGCGGCACGTCCTCACCGCGAAATCCCGTCCCCCACCCTCGCTGCGCAAGAGAAAGAGCAGGTGGGAAGGCTGGGGAAACTTCTGCTGTCGACCCCAGCCCCCGTTAACCTGATCCGCTCCGGTCAGAAACTTCTCTGGCAACCCCTTGAGGAGGTTCCCAGTGAACACCGCGTCCGGGTTGAGTTTCTGTAATTCCGTCAGGTGGTCTGAAAGTTTCTGATGGATGTCATTGGTCTTGGCCATGATCCCGGCCTGATCCTTGGACCACAATTCACTGAGTCGCTGGAGCACCGTCATGAACCCCGGTCGCTGTCCCTGATCCTGCGGGGGGAAGTAGGTCCCCCCGAAGAACGGCTTCAGGTCAGGGGTCAGGAACATATTGAGCGGCCAACCTCCACCCTGTCCGAACATTGCCTGGAAACTCGTCATGTAGACCTTGTCCACATCCGGGCGCTCTTCCCGGTCCAGTTTAATGCTGACGAAATGCTTGTTCAGGAAGGCGGCAACCTTCTTGTCCTCAAACGACTCCCGCTCCATCACATGGCACCAATGACAGGTTGAATACCCCACGCTCAGGAGGATCAATTTTTTTTCCTTCCGCGCCTTTTCAAAAGCCTCCTCTCCCCATGGATACCAGTCCACCGGATTGTAGGCATGCTGCAGCAGATAGGGTGATTTCGAGCGAATCAGTCGATTGGGCTCACCTTTCTTCTCCCCGGAGTCGGCGGCCTCAATACTTGTCGCCATGCCCGCCATATACACCGCTGTCAGTAGTGCCGTAAAACCCAGTCTCATGCCCGAACGCTATCCTTCGTTCCGCGGCACGCAATGCGGTATTTTTTTCAGCCCTCTTGGGGCTATTTGTGTAAAACAGGGAATGTTAATAACATGTAAGAAGTATAGCTCACTGTAAATCAATGCTTTATGAAAAACAGGAAAAAAATACTGTGTTTTTCGAACGTTTTAGGGGTTTAATGGTCTTATTACAGTGAAGGCCGCAACGAGAGTTGCAGTTTTCATGTAAGGGTGAACAGCAGTTGTCAGCTTCGCATCGCTGTAATGGCGTGCTGAGGTTGATGGACTCCGTAGAGGGGGGCGCAAGCCCCCCTCTACTTCTGTACCAGGCTTCGCTTCCGCCCCGAATGGAGCACCTGCCTCCCCCCACTTTTGCCGGCTCCGGCCTCCGATTTCTAGAGCGGTGATCCCCCTTGATCCCTGAGCCCTCCCTGCTTTACTACGCGTCCCTCCGGCCGACCCGCCGGATTCCGATCGAACCAAACGCAACATGCTAGAGACCTTCCGTAAATACACCGGCCTGATGTTCGTGGTCCTGATCCTGATTTTCGTGGGGCTCGTATTCTTCGGCAGCTCCAATCAGTCTCTCACCGGACCCAAGGTCGTCACCGCGCATGACCAGGACTTCACCCGTCAGCAGTTTGACCGCTTTGCAGTCAAACCAACCCGCCTGATTCAGCGTCTCCTGCTCAATGGCAGATCAAACGGGATGCAGGGCTATCTCACCTTCGTCGGTGGTTCGCGGGATAACGGACCTGATATTGACGAATACCTTATCAATCGCCTGAGCCTGCAGCGGGCCATGGAGGGTTTCGGTATCCATGCCTCCACTGCCGAGGTCGAAATCTTCCTGAAAGAGACCCTCTTCTGGGAGGACGGTGCATTCAACCAGCGGGCCTATTCCGAATTTCTCGAAGTGGAACTGCAATCCCTGGGCATGACCGTCAAGGATCTCAATGAGTTAATGGGTGAGGTGATCTGCTTCCAGAAGCTGGAGGAGCTCCTGGGTGCCGGAGTGGAAACCTCCCGGGAGGTCGTTCTTTCCGATTACCTCTCACGGCAGCAACGAATTTCCTATCAAGTGCTCGCCTATCCCGTAACCGATTACCTTGCCAAGCCCATGCCCACCGAGGAAGAGATCAAGGGCAAGTGGGACTCCGCCAAGGGCAGCTACCAATCTGATCCCAAGCGTCGCGTCAGCTATATTATCGCCGCTCCGGATTACGCCGCACTGGTAAAGGCAAAGGAAACCCCCGAAGCAGGCAGCACCCCGGAGCCTGCCCCACCCGGAGAACCGGCGGCCGGCACAAGCGAGGGTGCTTGCCAGGAGCCCGAGGACAAGCCCGAGGACAAGCCCGAGGACAAGCCCGAGGACAAGCCCGAGGACAAGCCCGAGGACAAGCCCGAGGACAAGCCCGAGGACAAGC
>Ga0315327_10001278_pt1 | contig 13084 bp, 10 predicted proteins | sample M110032315metaG_FD_203460 | JGI IMG/M metagenome (GOLD analysis project Ga0315327, IMG submission 203460) | Ammonia-oxidizing marine archaeal communities from Monterey Bay, California, United States - M1 100m 32315 | ecosystem: Environmental > Aquatic > Marine > Coastal | place: USA: California... | reverse complement strand
CCGAAGAGGTCCACGCGGTGCGCACCGGGGTTGGACTCATCGAGACCACCGGGTTCGCCAAGCACGAGTTCACCGGTACGGGCGCCCGGACCCTGCTAAACCGGGTGTTGGCCAACCGAATTCCAGCACCCGGCCGGATGGCCCTGGCCCCAATGCTGGACGAACACGGCCACCTCATCGGCGACTTCACCGTGGCCACCTTGGCCGACCCGACCGACGGCACCGAGACCTTCCTCGTGTTTGGTTCGGGCGCAGCCGAGGGCTACCACGAACGCTGGTTCCGAGCCCGGATCACATCGCACCTGAAGACCGACGGTGCACCGGTGACCTACCGGCCACTCGGCCACGAACTGGCCGGGCTGTCCCTGGCCGGTCCAGCGGCTCGCGATGTGCTGGCCGCGGTGGCCGGCTCCTCGACGGCGGGCGCCGACGTCTCGGGCGACGCCTTCGCCTTTCGAGACATCCGTCGCATGGACCTCGACATGGTGCCAGCGATCGTGGGGCGCATCACCTTCACCGGCGACCTGGGCTACGAGTGCTGGGTACCCGCCTCGCTACAGCAACGGCTATTTGACCTACTGATGGAGGCAGGCGAATCGCACGGCATCCACCTGTTCGGCCTCCGGGCACTCGACTCCATGCGCTTCGACAAGGGCTTCGGGGCGTGGGCCAGCGAGTTCCGGCCCATCTACACCCCGGGTGAGGCGGGCTTGGACTCGTTCGTGGCCCTTCGGACTGTTGACGGCGCCGATCGGGACTTCGTCGGCCGCGATGCTGTAGCGGCCGCCAGCACCACCGGTCCCGCACGGCGCCTGTGCCTGTTCACCCTCGACGACGGCGGCATTCCCACCGGGCGGAATGCCGGTACCGACGTGCTGGGGGACGAGCCAATCTGGCACGGCGGCGATGTCGTGGGATGGGCCACCTCCGGTGGCTACGCCCACTGGTCGCATGCCTCCTGCGCCATGGGCTATGTGCCTGCCGGTGTGGCCGACCCGACCACACCGGCCGACAGCTTCGAAATCGAGGTTCTGGGGGTACGTCGTCCGGCCACCCGCCGAGACGAGCCACTGTTCGACCCCTCGGGGTCAAGGATGAGAGGGTGAGTCCCTGATGAGCGGAGACTCTCCGGTGCGGGACGACCTGAACGACCCGATGGTGCGCCGGGCGGCCACCGTCGGCCACCGTATGGCTATGGGTCCCGGCGAGCCGGCGCTGTCGGAGTGGGCGGCTGCCGGGCTGGAACTGCCCGACGAGAAGGCCATGATGCGATACCGCCTAGACCGCACGATCGACCAGATCGCCGAAGCCGACGTGGACGGGGTTCTCCTGTTCGACCCGATGAACGTCATGTACGTGACGTACGCGCCCAACATGCAGGTTTGGCTGCTCCACAATCAGGCCCGGTACGCCTTCGTGGGAGCCAATGGAACGCTGACCCTGTTCGACTACCCAAACTGCGAGTTCCTATCGGCTCACAACCCGTTCGTATCCGAGGTTCGGCCGGCTCGGAACTTCACCTGGTTCCTCTCTGGCGACCGGATCGACGAGGGCGCCAAGGGCTTTGCGCAGGAGGTGGCCGACCTGGCCCGCACCCACGGCGTCGGTACTCGCCGAATTGCAGTGGACTCCTCGACCACGCTGGGCATCATGTCGCTCCAGGACGAGGGCCTGACCCTGGTCGAAGGCACCCGGATTATGGAGGAGGCCCGCAAGATCAAGGGGGCTGATGAGATCCGGGCCATGCGCTGTTCTGCTGAGGGCACCTTCGAGGCCTGCCGGAGGATGTTCGAGGCCATGCGTCCAGGCATGACCGAGAACCAGCTGTGGGGTGTCCTGTGGGCCGAGATGCTGACCCGCCACGGCGAGTGGATGGAGTGCCGCCTACTGTCCGCCGGGGAGCGCACCAACCCCTGGTTTCAGGAGTGCAGCGCCGCGGTGATCAACGACGGCGACGTCGTGGCCTTCGATACCGACCTAGTCGGGGCCTACGGGATGATGACCGACATCTCCCGAACCTGGGTGGCCGGCGACGCCCCACCCACATCAGAGGCCCGCCACGCCCACGACCTGGCCGTCGAGCAGATCCATCACAACTCCGAGCTCATCCGACCGGGCACCACCTTCCACGATCTGGTGCACGGTGCGTGGTTTCCTCCCGAAGAGGAGTACCGGCACTACTCGTGCCTGGCCCACGGAGTGGGTCAATGCGACGAGTACCCGTCAATCCCGTTCCCCAGCGCCTGGGAGGCCTCGGGCTACGACGGCGTGCTGGAACCGGGCATGGTGGTGACCGTAGAGGCCTACGTGGGGGCCCGATCCGGTGGACAGGGAGTCAAGTTGGAGAACCAGATCCTGATCACCGACGACGGTGCCGAGAACCTCAGCCCGTGGACCCTGGACCTTGAACGATTCGAGAAACTGTGAACGCCGCCGACGGCCCGGATGGGCATGACGAACTGACCGCCACCATTCGACGGATTATGCCGTTCTGCGAAGTATTAGGCCTGACCGTGGTCGAGGCGAGCGCCGAGAAGGTAGTGGCCACCGTGGAATGGGCCGAGGAGCGCACCACAGTGTTCGGCGGACTGCACGGGGGCTATGTGATGGCCGTCGCCGACTCCACCGGCGCGCTGTGCGCGGCCCGCAACCTGCCGGAGGGAGCCGGGACGTCCACCATCGAATCCAAAACCAACTTCCTGCGCCCCATCACGGAGGGCACGGCGACCGTCACGTCCCGCCCGGTGCACGTAGGCCGCACCACCATCGTGGTCCAAACCGAAGTGGTACGTGACGACGGAAAGACCGTCGCCATCACCACCCAGACCCAGATCGTGTTTCCGGACCTGACCTGATCCCCGCGTTCCCTACCTGAAACAGGGAGCGGGCCTCAGTGACCCTGGAAATCGGCGGGACGCTTCTCGATCCAGGCCCTGCCTGCCTCGCGGGTATCGGCCGACGCGAAGTTCGTGGCCTGAGTGGCCGCCTCGGCCTCCAGCGCCTGGGACATGGACGTCTGGGCACCGTGGTTCAACAGCGCTTTGCTCATCGACAGAGCAAGAGGTGGCCCGGCCACGATGCGTTCCACGACGTCGGCCACGTGGGCGTCCAGGCCAGCCTCCGGCACGACCCGGTTGACCAGGCCGATCCGATCAGCCTCGGTAGCGTCGATCACCTCGGCCAGCAGGGCTAATTCCTTGGCCCGGTGCAGGCCGACCCGGCGGGGCAGCACCCAGGAACCACCGAAGTCGATGGTCAGGCCTCGCCGGGCGAAGATCTCGGAGAAACGCGCCGTATCGGCGGCATAGACGAGGTCGCACCCCAAGGCCATGTTCAAGCCGGCACCGGCGGCCACCCCCTGGATCTTGGCTACCACCGGATGCTGGCAGTCGTGCAGCGCCATGGCCGAGGCCTTGATCTGGCGGAGGTTGCGCAGCGGGTTGCTAGACACCGCGCCCGATGCCCGCTTGGACTGGCCGCCCACGTCGGCCCCCGAGCAGAAGTTCTCCCCGGCCCCTGTAAGCACGACGCAGCGGACCGTTTCATCGGCGTTGAGGTCCCGGAAGATGCGGCCGAACTCGGCAAACATCGTCCCGGTCATAGCGTTCATAACCTCCGGGCGGTTCATGGTCACCGTGACCACGTCTCCGGAGCGATCCACCACCAGCCCCTCGGCCCCCTCCGGACAGTTCCGTTTATCGTTCATGGGGCCAACGCTAGACCCGCCGTCCGGCCGGGCTTCAGTTGGCCGACAGCAGAAAGACAGGCCCGGGCCGGGCCGTCGGTAGGGTCGGCTAGTGGACCTGAATCTGACGGAGGATCAGGAAACGATCCGTACGGTGTTCGCCACGTTTTTCGAGGGCGAGACTGGGCCGGCGCGCGCTAGAGAAGCTGAACCTACGGGCTTTGATGCAGCGGCCTGGGAACGCCTGCTCGAAACCGGTGCCCCCGGCATGGGCGTACCGGAGGCCGACGGCGGAGGAGGCGCCTCACTGGCCGACCTGGCCGTGGTGGCCATTGAGGCTGGCGCTCAGATCGCCCCCCTGCCGCTCGTCGACCACGGGGTGGCCGCCCGCCTCCTGTCTGGCCTACCTAATCGGAACGACTCGGAACCCACCGTCGACGAAGGGATCTTGGCTGGAAGCACGATCGTGGGCCTGGCCATCCGACCCGCTTTGAATGGATCGGCCCAAACCGTCCCCTCCGGCGCCGTGGCCCACCGGGTAGTGGCCCTCGATGGTGACCGACTGGTCATTGACGGACCCCTGGCTGAGGTACCGGGCGCCGGAGCAGGCCACCTCGCCAACCACGGATGCCTACCGCTAGCCCACCGTGACCTCTCTGACGCCACAGTGCTGGCCACCGGGCCAGAGGCCGTCGCCGCGCACGCCCGGGCCGTCGACGAATGGCGGACCCTCACCGCTGCGACTCTCGTGGGCATGGCCCGCGAGGCCCTCGCTCTAGGCGTCGAGTACGTCCAAGAGCGCGAGCAGTTCGGCCGACCGGTGGGCAGCTTCCAAGCCGTACAGCACCTTCTGGCCGACCTCCCAGGGCTGATCGACGGTGCCCACTTGCTGGCCTCCAAGGCTGCATGGGCCGGCGATAGGGCCACGGACGACACTGCGGGTGTTCTGGATGTGGATGCCAATGACGTGACCAACTTCTCGGCGCTAGCCGCCATGGCTCTGGTAGCGGCCGGTGAGGCAGCCACTCTGGCCACCGACCGGAGCCTCCACGTTCACGGCGGCTACGGCTTCAGCGAGGAGTACGACATCCAGCTGTACTACCGGCGGGCCAGAGCCCTGACGTACCTACTGGACGACCCGGCACGGGAGTGTCGCCGGCTCGCCGGGATGATCCTCGAGCCCGCCTGCTGATGGACTTCTCATTGGGTGACCGGGCCGAGGCGTTCAGGAGCGAGGTACGGACCTTCCTCGGAGGGCACCTGACCGCCGACGTGGTCGAACGCATGCACGCCACCGGCACGTTCAACGACAAGGACTTCAACGCCGGTCTGGCCGAGGCTGGCCTGCTAGCCGGCGCGGTACCTGGCTACGGCGACCGCGACCCCATCGAGCTCTACGTCCTGTTCAACGAATTGGAGAAGGCGGGTGCCCCCTACGACGGCCTGGCCGTCACCATGCTGGTGGCTGGTGTCATTCACGCCGTGGGCACCGACTTCCATCGCTCCGAGGTGCTCGAGCGACTGCTGACCGGCCGCTACAACTGCTGCCTGGGCTATAGCGAGCCCGACCACGGCTCCGATCTGGCCGCTATCGCCACCAGAGCTGTTCGCGACGGCGACGAATGGGTGATCGACGGCCAGAAGATGTGGACCACCATGGCCCACGAGGCCGACTGGGTAATCCTGCTGACTCGGACCAACCCAGACGTACCCAAGCACAAGGGCCTCACCATGTTTCTGGTGCCCATGGACCATCCGGGTATCGAGGTACGGCCTGTGCCGACCATGGCTACCGAACGCACCAACGCCACCTTCTACGACGGCGTCCGGGTGGGCGACCGTTGGCGCCTGGGGGAGGTCGACGGCGGCTGGTCGGTCATGGGTGTAGCCCTGGCCTTCGAGCGGGGCGTCATGGGTGGCACCAACCCGGCTGTTCCGCTGCTACGCCATGTCAGGCAGTGGGCCGCTGAGGCGACGTCACCTGACGGCGGACGGATGCTGGACGATCCGCTGCTGCGTGAGCGGCTGGCCCGCACAGCCATGGCCAACCAGGTGTCGCAACTGCTGACCCTACGGGCGGCATGGATCGCAGCGACCGGTGGCCTCCCGGGCCTTGAGGGTTCGATGGCCAAGTTGTACGCCACCGAGCGCTACCAGCAGGCCGTGGGCTGGTTCCAGCAGATGGCGGCCGCCGAGGGCCTGCTCTCGTTTGGTGTGGACGGCTCGGCCGCTGGCGGCTGGATCGACTACGACGGACGCCACTCACCGGTGACCACCATCTACGGCGGCACCACCGAGATCAACCGCAACAACGTGGCCGAACGGCATCTGGGGCTCCCCCGGTCCCGCTGATCCGTCCCGCCGACTCGGCGGTAAGACCACTCAGTCCAGGAGCTGCTCCCTGAGGTCGGCGATCCGTCCGTCGCTGAAGCCGAAGCCGTCCCGGAACATCGCCTCGGTGCCACCCCAGTGGTTGTCGATGGCGGCCAGTTGTCCGGCCACCGCCGGCTCGCTGACCTTGACGAACGGGCTCATCAGTTCCATGGCGGTGGGCGTCACGAAGCCTGACGCCACCAAGCTGGCCACCCGGTCCTCAGACCCGCGGTTGCTGTCCATGTAATGGGCCACCACGGCATCGCGCTCGACCCCCAGCAGGGATAACAGTGCTGTGGCCACCCATCCGGCGCGGTCCTTGCCCGCCGAGCAGTGCCAAACCAGCGGCCAGTTCCCCGGTGCAGTGACCGCGTCGAGGACCCGGGCGAACATGGCCACCCGGGAAGGGTCGGTGACCATCCTGACGGCCCCCCGGACAGATATCTCGGCCGACCGACCGTCTGACCACACAGCGCGCATCTCAGCTTCGTCGCCTCGCATGATCATGGCCCGGATGTCAGCACCCGCTCCTGCATCGTCGGGGATAGGCAACGACCGTTCCTCCACGCCGGCCGGGACGACGTCGGTTCCGTCGGCAGCGATATCGCCATCGGCCCGTAGGTCGACCACGGTACGGATGCCCAGAGCCCCCAGGCGGGCCCGGTCGACCTCGCTGGTACCGGCCAGGTGACCGGAGCGCCAGAGCAGGCCACCAGCCGTAGTCCGACCATCCACGGTCGACAGACCGCCGATCCCTCGAAAGTTGGCGACACCGTCCATCGCCGGCGCCGGGTCCTCATGGGTTCCATGCACCGGCACATGGTGGCACTTGACCTGTGCAGCCGAGTTGTCGGCCCCGCTGCCGGCAACCGGGCTCTACCATCGAGGGCATGTCCATCCTGCTGGTCGACGACCCCCGCCCCGGAGTTCGTCGCCTCACCCTGAACCGCCCCGAGAAACGGAATGCCCTGGACAACGCCCTGCGCGGCGTCCTGTTCGATGCCCTACGTGAGGCCGACTGCGACGATTCGGTGCACGTCTCGATCCTGCGAGGAGCCGGCCCGTGCTTCTCGTCGGGTTACGACCTCGGCTCGGACCTGAAGGCCAACCGACCCTCCTACACTCCGGCCGGCGACGGCGCTTGGGCCCGCCACGTCACCGAGGGATGGCTGTCCCTCTGGGACCTGGCCAAGCCGGTCATCGCCCAGGTCCACGGGTACGCGATGGCCGGCGGGTCGGAGTTGGCGGCGGCCTGCGACCTCGTCTACCTGGCCGACGACGCCACCATCTCCCATCCCGTCCTCCGGGTCGCCGGGACGCCTGATTTCGCCGTCCACCCGTGGCTGGTCGGCGTGCGAAACGCCATGGAGATGGTGCTGACCGGCGACGCCATGGACGCCGACGAGGCCGTCCGGACCGGCTACGCCAACCGGTCGTATCCGGTCAACGATCTCGACGATGCCGTACTGGCGGTAGCCGAGCGCATCGCCGGCGTGCCCCACGAGTTGCTGCAACTCAACAAGCGTTGGGTGTACCGGGCCATGGACGCCATGGGCGCCCGCACGGCCATCCGGGCTGCGGCCGATCTGGGCTCCATCGCCTCGCACGTCCCGGCCATACAGGAGAACATGGCCGACCTCCAGAATCGGATCAGGGACGCAGCCTCCGAAGGCTGACCCGGTTCAGGCTCGATTCAGGCTCGGGCAGCGGCCCGTACATCCTTCTTGGCGAGGCGAGCCTCGAAAGCCTCGGCCTGGGAGATGAGGGCCTCAGGGATGGCCAGGATCTTCTCCTGGATCTCGGCTGCCCGGGCGTCGAGGCCCTCAAGAGCGTCGATCCTCCAGTGGCGGAGCAGTGGCTGGACCACCTGCTCGGCGTGGATCCGTAGGTTGTAGATCCCCGCCCGAGCGATAGACACGGCCCGCCGATTGAAGTTTGGGATCCCGGTTCCGGGCATGCGGAAGTCCGCCAGCACCCGGTGGATGGCCTCTAGGACCATGGTAGGCGCCTGCTTCAACATCGCCGTGGTGACGCCCCGGTAGAACATGAAGTGGTGGTTCTCGTCGACGGCGACCCGGGTCATGACCTCGTGGGCAATCTCACAGTCGGCCTTCACGCCAGCGTTGCGATGGCTGATCCGGGTAGCCAGCTCCTGAGCAGTTGTGTAGGCGAATATCTCGACCGGGCACGGTGAGTCGTAGCGCCAACCCTTGGTCATCGTGGCCACCCGTTCGTCCTCCAGCAAGGTGGGATCGCAGTTCCGGGTCGCCAGAAGGTAGTTGCGAATGGCGATCGAGTGCTGCCCCTCCTCGGCTGTCCACAGACGGGACCACTCGGCCATGGGCGAGTCCTCAGCGAACGAACCGTTGATCTTGGCGTGGTAGTAGGGCAGGTTGTCCTCGGTCAGCAGGTTCAACTGCAGCGCGGTGCGAACCTCCGGCGACAGGGTGGCCTGGGATTCGTCCCAGGGCTCGTCACGGAAGCTTCGACCCATCTCCCACGGCACCACGTCATGGGCGTACCAGTGCTGACGCCGATCCCGGTGCTCGTCCATGAGACGTGCAATCTCCGGCTCGACGCTGACTACCAACTCAACCGACTCGGTGAGGGCGGACATGGAACTCCAGTCAGAGACAGGGCCGGCTGACGACCGGTTACCGAAAGACTACGGCGCCCACCGACCCGTTCAGACAGCAACCTCGACTCAGACAGCAACCTCGACGTCGTCGTAAGTCTTGTTCCGACGGAACTCGAGAAGGATCTTCTTGGACGTCACCGCCATAATCGCCCCGGCGAACATGGTCAGGAACGCTCCAGCACCCGTCACCACGTTCAGGTCTGAGACACGGGCCAGGCTGGCCACCCAGACGATACCGATGAGTGCGAGGCCTCCGCCGGCGGCTGCCACGGCCGCGCTCCACCTCCATCTTCGATTCTCATCCAGCCCCAGGAGACCTGAGGCGGGAAAGGTGAGCAGGGCGCCCAAAGCCGCCACTCCGATGGCCAACTTCGAAAGTCCGACGCCCTGATCGGTGAAGCCGTCGTTGATTACCTTGGCGTTGCGGCGGAACTTGTTGCGCAGCGAGGTGATCTTGCTGGTGTTGGTGGCTGCCAACGCCGGATTCTCCTCGGCCTGCTGGCGCAGGCTTTCCATCTCGTCGACGATCTCCTGCGGGAGTTCGCCGGCCACCCGTTCGTCGAACGTCCAGCCGGAGTAGCCGCCCACGATCACCAGGATCAGGGCGAGGATGCCAGTCCCCATCCGCCCCCAGGCAACCACTCGCTCCAGCGGCCGGAAGGCCGAGTACGGAGCGGTCTGGAGGGCCAGCAGGGCACCGGCCAGCATGACTGCACTGGCCACGATGGCCACTGTCACTCCACTCCCGTGGGTGTAGGTGTCCACGTCCCGATGCGGTGATGCCACCCGGTAGGTGATGGAGGCCATCAACATGCAGGCCGAGGTAATGACCATGGCGTCGGCCCCAAACCAACGAGAACCCGACCGGACGGCACTCGCGACCAGCAGCCCGATGCCGACCGCGGCCAGGATCTGGGTGTCCAGGAAGAAGGCCGAGTCACCGCTCCCGATGCTGCCAACTATCACCCAGCGAACGATGGCGCCGACCACGACGGCCAAGATCAGGGAGGTCCGCTGGTCGCGCCTTTGGCCGATAAGCCGGTAGGCAACCGCCGCGGTGGCCAGAGCTACCACGTCCTTCACATCCAACAGCGAGGTGACCGGGGCGACACTGAGGCCCAGCAGAGCGACCACCGCACCAGCCCCCATGGTGTTCCATGTCTCCCTGGTGACGTCCAACATGCTGGTCCGAGCCAGCGCGGCCACGACTAGACCCAGCAAGACGGCCACGGCTATGGCCAGCAACTCGCCGTCCGTGCCCAACGGGGATTGGAAATAGTGGCAGAAGATGCCGATGGTGAATGCCCAGATACCGACGGTCCGCCAACGTACCGGGACCGCCACCTTGGCCAGGCCGAGAACCAGTCCGACGACGGCCGGGATGGTCAGGACCTCGATGGCGACCGCCCAGACGGCCTGCACCTCGTGGCCTTCAAGGTTCGCCAGAGTGGTGTAGCCGTCGAACTGTCCGAGGATCGGATAAGCGTAGATACCGGCGAACGCACCCACTGCGGCAGCGACGATGCCGCCGGGACCCCGGAGGCGTCCGATGCCCCCGGTCCAGGTCAGGCACGACGCCGCAGCCATGACGGCAAAGAAGCCCATGAACAGGACGACGATTCCCGACCAGCTCCCACCTGAAGCTTGGTAGCCGTTGAACGACTGACCAGTCAGGTCGATGTCCACTGCTCGCGAGTGACTGGAGAACAGGCCGGCGCCGCTGCCCCACGTCATCAAGGTGGACAGCACCGCGACCACGCCACCCAGACCGACAAGGGCCATGCCGATGCGCTCACGGTCCGAGGCGACGACCTCGTGTTCCACATGGACGACCTTGGCGGCCTTCTGGTCGTCGCTCTCGGCCGCCGCGACCTTCTTGAGTAGTTCCTCCGGGTCACGGCGGTTGTCCATGGCCTCGCGGATTCGGGTCAGCAGGTTGCCCTCGCCGCCCTCCTCGGGCTGGGACAGACGGTCGAGGACGACGGCCACGGTCCACAGGGCCAGACCGGACGAGATGCCGAGACCCACGTCGAGGTTCTGCACGGCCCGGAAGACCAGGAGGCCGAGACCCGAGGCGCCCATGATGGCGGCGATACCCACCATGGCGATAGCCAGCATCAGGGTCTGGTTGAGGCCGGCCATGATCGACGGCTTGGCCAACGGCAACTGCACGTCGGTGAGGACCCGGAGTTCGGTGGCGCCGTAGGCCCGGCTGGCCTCCACCACATCTTCTGGTACGTGCCGGATGCCGAGGTTCACCATCCGCACCAGTGGCGGCAGGGCGTAGATCATCGTCACCATGGTCGCCGGGACGACGCCGATGCTGAAGAAGAACACGAACGGCACCATGTAGACGAACGTGTGGACGGTCTGCATGGCGTCCAGTACCGGTCTGGTCACGTTCCACGCCGAGTCCACCCGGGCACAGAAGACGCCGAGTGGGACGCCGATCAGGGCACACAACCCAACGGCGACGAGCACCATGCCGACGGTCCTCATGGTCTCGACCCAGTACATGGAACCCAGCAGGCCGCACATCATCAGGCCTGCGCCGGCCATGATCCCGATCTTGGGCGTCCGGACCAGCGACCCGAGGATCACCGTGAAGATGACCACCTGGTACCACGGGAGAGTCAACAGGAAATCGTTGACCATGTTCTCGAGCAAGAAGTCGAACGGCCACTTGACGGCGTTGAGGAACCACTCGGCGTTGACGTCCATCCAGTCGACCATCTGGTCAAACCAATGGCCGATCGGCAGCTGGAACTGGTCGAGGACCTTGGTTTCCGACAGCCCGACCCCTTCAGCCCGGCCTGTCCAATCACCGGTCTCAGCGGCGAGAATCACAGGAACACCTCCCGCTCGAAGCCATCTACCAACTGTTCCACGCGGCCCATCTCCTCCATGATCTCCTGAGGTTCGAGTTCGCCCACAAGGCGCCCGGTATCGTCCAGGACAGCGATCGGGAGTCCCCGACCGGCTGCCGCGTAGTTGTCGTTGAACCGCGCCTCGGCGGTGGTCGTGTCAAAGTCCGACCGGAGCACCGACGCCAGGTCGGTGGTGCCATGGGCCAGAGCGGTGGCCGCGTCGGTCATGGCCAACATGCCGGTCGGACGGCCGTCGGCGTCACAGCAGAAGCCGCCTCGACGTTCGCCCAGGGCGTCCACGCACTCGGTCAGGGTCCGGCTCGGATCCAGGATGATCGGCGGGTGCATCACCTTGCCCACGTCGATGACACGACCCTGGTCGACGTCCTGGACGAACTCGGCCACGTAGCCGTCAGCTGGTTCGGTCAGGATCTCCTCCGGGGTACCGATCTGGATGACCTTGCCGTCCCTGAGGATGCATACCCGGTTGCCGAGACGCAGGGCCTCGTTCAGGTCGTGGGTGATGAACAGGATCGTCTTGTGGAGCTTGGCCTGGATGGCCATGAGCTCGTCCTGCATCTGGCGCCGGATCAGCGGATCCAAGGCGCTGAACGCCTCGTCCATGAGAAGGATCTCGGGATTGGAGCACAACGCACGGGCCAGACCCACGCGCTGTTGCATTCCACCGGACAGCTCTCGGGTGGCGTTGAAGGCATACGCCTCGAGGCCGACCATGGCCAGGGCCTCGATGGCCGCCTCGTGGCGTTCCCGCTTCTCGACGCCTTGGACCTTGAGGCCGTAGGCGGTGTTGTCGATGACGTTTCGGTGGGGGAACAGGGCGAAGTGCTGGAACACCATGGCCAGCTTCTCGCGTCGAAATGCTTGGAGGGCCGTGCCAGTCAGTTCCTGGACGTTGGTGCCCTCCACCATGACCCGACCATGGGTGACGTCGTGGAGTTTGTTCACCGTCCGGATGGCGGTGGACTTGCCGGAGCCTGACAAGCCCATGACCACAAAGATCTCGCCCCGGTTCACCGAAAATGAGATGTCGCGCATGCCGACTACATGGCCGGTCTGGCGTTGGACCTCGTCCTTGCCCACGCCGCTGGAACAGAGGTCGAAGGCCCGTCCCCGCGGATTGGGCCCGAAGATCTTGTAGACGTTCTCCAGTGCGATGATCGGCTCTTCGTCCGACATGCATCCCCCTCGTGTCTGGTTGTCCCCCGTCGGAGTCCTCTCGCTGTAGCAAAAGGTCCCGTCCCGGGCGGGAAGTTAGCAGGGCACTATGAATGGCGCCGAGGGTCTAGAGAATGAACAACACTGCTCTGCCCGTCCCGGTGACCAGTAGGAACCCTATACAGACCTCTAATGGGCGCGAGAAGTCGCGCCCCGTTTTCCGTATTCCGGATATTCCGCAAGCAGTGGCCCCTGAAAATGGCGGGAGGCCGGGACCCGTAGGCCCCGACCTCCCATCACCGGCACCACTACCCGTCGACGAGAACCGTCAACGAGCAGGGGCCC
>Ga0315327_10001276_pt1 | contig 13090 bp, 11 predicted proteins | sample M110032315metaG_FD_203460 | JGI IMG/M metagenome (GOLD analysis project Ga0315327, IMG submission 203460) | Ammonia-oxidizing marine archaeal communities from Monterey Bay, California, United States - M1 100m 32315 | ecosystem: Environmental > Aquatic > Marine > Coastal | place: USA: California... | reverse complement strand
ATCGTATTCGCCCAGGCAGGACAGGGCGACTCGACCATGGGTTTCTGGAGCGTGGTCTTCTTCGGCTGGTTTTGCAACGCCGCAATGCATGTGGGTATGTCCGACTTGTCGGTCTTTCGCTTTGCAAAGAAACCCAGCTACGGATGGGCCTCCGCGGCGGGCATGTATGTCGGCCACTACATGGCTTGGATCGCCGCAGCCTTTATGCTGGCCGCCCAGATTAAACTGCTGAAGGATGCGAACCCGGTCCCCGGTCCCATGGCCTACAGCGTCACCGGTATCGCCGGTATTATTTGTGTGATCGTAGCCGGGTGGACCACGGCCAATCCTACCATCTACCGAGCGGGTCTGGCCTTCCAGGCAATCGTTCCCAAGGCGTCTCGATTCAAGGTCACTTTGTTTACCGGCTTGGTTGCCACGATAGCCGGTACGTTCCCGGCGTTCGCGTGGAAGCTACTTACTTTCGTTGGAACCTACGGAACGATTCTGGCTCCAATCGGTGCGATTATCTTCTTTGACTGGCATTACAGGCGAAATGGGGATCCCGAGCAATTGCGCAATGCGCAACCCGCCTCTTCCTTTAGCATACCTGTTCTTGTTTCCTGGGTTATACCCGTTGGCATCGCGCTTTACCTTATCTATGGGAAAGGCATTGCGGCTCACTTTTTCCCATTGCCCTGTTGGCTTGGCTGCGGACTGCTCTACCTGATCCTCAGCAAGAAAGAAACGACCGTCGCGCCCCAAAACACTTAACCTCGTTTGACTATGACACTTGTATTAACTATTGTGGCACGCCTCGGGCTAGCGCTCACCATCCTTCCGCCGATCCTCTTCCTCTTCGATACCCTACCGCTGGATTCCGTTAAATGGGTGATGCTCTTAGGTACGCTTTTGTGGCTAGGCGCGTCCCCATTTTTGCAAAAGAAACATGAAGCAAGTGCCGCTGAGTGAACCACGCGATTATTTGTAAGGAACTGAAATTTTGCGTCTTCGTGGGGCAGGATCTGAAATTCTCCGCCAAGCTCTTTGTTGATAGGAAATGAATGTGTCTTTCGGCTTTTGTGGTCATGTCGCCTGCGGCTCGGTACGTTAGGGATATTTGTTACGAGATAATTCGAATGGGAGGCTAAAGGTTAATTTACTTCGCCAACTTCACTCCGTTATGCCGCGGTATCACATTAGAGATTTTGTTGGGTGGGTAGCCTCCGTCTTTCGCACTGCCTGAAATCGACATGCGATGGGATCACAGGGCTCTATTAATACCGTTGGTCGATTTCAGTGGCTGGCGCTTGCGGATTTTGCGAAAATGTCCAGTTGTACCTGAACGATTTCCATTATGTGCTTCCCTGTTTTCGCCTTTGCGTGTTAGTTTCCAAACGAGTTCGTATGAATTACCTCAAAATCTTAGTCGCTTTAAGTTTATTGGTTTCCCTTGGCGTTTCCGCGTTTGCTGATTGGCCCGCTTGGCGTGGCCCTAATGGAAATGGCATTGGTTCCGCTGAAAATCTGCCGGTCGAATGGACGGTGGATTCCAATGTTTCCTGGAAGGTGAAACTGCCTTCCTGGAGCGGTGCTTCTCCGATCGTTGTCGGGGATAAGGTGTTTGTGGTCTCGCCGTCCAAACAGGAAGCGCCGCCTCCGGCGGATCCCGCTCCGGGCAGAAGAGGGCGTCGGCCAGCTCCTCCTCCGGGAATGGGACCGGGCGGTCAAAACATCTTTCTGATGTGCTTTTCCAAAAAAGATGGGTCCCTTAATTGGCGAAGCAAATTGGACGAGGGCAACGAGATTCAGTTCAAGCAGAACATGAGTTCTCCATCCCCCGTATCCGATGGCGAACGCGTTTGGGCAGTGACGGGAAATGGGATTGTTTCGTCCGTGAATATGAAGGGTAAAGTGCTTTGGCAGTACGATCTTCAAAAATCGCATTGGAAGTTAGGGCTGCAGGCTGGTTACGCGTCATCGCCTATCTTGTTTGAAGATAAGCTCATCATCCAGGTGCTACACGGCATGCATACTGATGATCCGTCGTATCTACTGGCCCTGGATAAGAAGACCGGAAAGAAACTTTGGTACCTGGAGCGCGAAACCGATGCGATCCATGAATCGCCGGATGCCTATACGACGCCGGCGCTCTCCAAAACGAAGGATGGTATCCAATTAGTTATACTGGGTGGGGATTACGTAACGGGTCATGAACCCGATACTGGTAGAGAGATTTGGAGAGCGGGAGGGCTTAATCCTCAGAAAGCGCGCAATTATCGCATCGTGCCCTCGCCGGTGGCGATCGATGGCATGATTTATGCGCCCACTCGGAAAAAGCCTTTGCTCGCTTTGCGGGCTGGAGGCAAGGGCGACGTCACCGAAAGCCATCTGGTCTGGAAATACGAAAAGCCGGCCGGCAGCCCGGACGTACCTACACCCATATGCGATGGGAAGTACTTCTATATGATCGAAGACTTCGGGCAGGTGACCTGTCTTGATGCTAAAATGGGCAACGTAATTTGGGGACCCGAGACCACTGGCTTGGGACGTGTTAGTTCCTCTCCAGTGCTAGCAGACGGAAAGATTTATATAACGTCTGAAGATTCGGAAATTGCAGTTATTCAAGCAGGCCCTAAATTTAAACTGTTGGGGAAGAACGAGCTTGATGGCAGCTTTACCTTGTCTACGCCGGCTGTATCCGGAAACCAACTCTTCATCAGAACTGGCGAGTATTTGTACAGTATTTCCGAGGGATAAATTGGAAATTACATGTCAACAATGCTTCATCTACCATGAAAGAGGATTTTCAATCCGCGTGTACTAAAGAACCTTGCCGCCGAGAACCCGAATATTGTGGCCAGAATAGTGAAACAGATCAATGAGTGGTGCCCAGTGAAGCGGGCGAAGACGACCAAGGTATTCAAAAAATAAAGATTAAGAAAACCTGACAACCCAAAATCAACAACCCAAATCACCAATATGGACGCATTAGAATTTAAAGTCTCCGAATCCCTCGCCTCCACAGGCGATTCTAAGGAGCTCACGGCCCGCGAAAAACATCTCATCGGTCTAGCCGTCGTATTAACCCGGGGTTGTGAACATTGTACAGGTGGTCGTATGGAAAAAGCGCTTACAGATGGAATCTCTTACGAGACGCTGAAAGCTACAGTAGATCTCAGTGCCGCCGTCAATGCAGGAGTCGTTCTTCGCACCGCCATCCAAGGTGCCAACAAGAACAAAATCGACGAGAAATGCGGAGGCGCCGAGTGCTCGGTGGGCTTGCCAGAGCAGTCTTAGATACTGCCAAATGAGTCGAAAGCTAAACCGCGGTTCCGCGGAAAATGAGAGGTTTCCGATTGCTCCGGTCCTTCCACTCGATTAGATATTTAGGATCTTTAGGCTGAGGCGTTCTTGGTGGGTGCGAATTGAACCGAAGCCTTGCAGAAATTTCTGCGATTAACCTATCGACAATCGAGAGCTAGCAGTTTTGCTATCCTGAGCGTGAATCGATTTTTCATGAAACTGCATTCCCTTAAACGCTACCTGAATCTTGGTTTAGTTTTGGCCATGGGAATCCTTTCGTCGGTGACCGTTTCCGCTGCCGATCTGGTGATCGATGTGGGGACCCCTTCAGACGCGCAATCCGGGCCCTTGCTGGTCGGGGCCAATGTCGTTTATTCGCACGAGGATATTCGCAGTTGGCAGGATGGGACAAAGATCCAGGCTCTGATAGATTCCGGGATTAACAACCTGAGGTATCCCGGTGGACATCTGGTGTCTTTTTGGGACTGGGAGTTTCCATACCACAACGCCTATGCGAATTTCTGGGATCCATCCTATATCGCTCAATTGACGGAAGCGCGGAAGGATGAGCTTCGAGCGGAGAGTGCCAATCGCATGGGCTTGGAAGACTTTCTGAACATTTGCAGGCAAGTCGGAGCCGAACCGCTGATCGGCATCAACATGTTTCAGGGGTACCGCAATGGACGAAAGCAGGACTCCATTGATAAAGCCGTCAGGCTGGTCGAGTGGTGTATGACGCAAGACCCGAAACCTCGCTACTACTACTTGGATAATGAAGCGGGGCACCAGCCGGAGCAAAACAAACACATCCCGATTGAGGACTACATTCCCCTAATTCCTGACTATTCAGCCGCGATTAAGCAGGCCGATCCGGACGCGAAGATCATCGCTAATCTAATCCAGTGGAATCAGGTCCGGAACCTGGTCGAGCAAGTCGGCGATCATGTGGATATCTATGAACATCACTGGTATTACTACAATCGAGTCTGGGGAGAATTTTACCTCGAAGACTGGCGCAATGAGTTTTCGTTCAACGAGCAGAACAACCGAATCAACCAGTTTAACAATTGGAAGACTCAGTACAACCAATCCCACCTGCAGTTCGCCTACCTCGAATGGAATATCGGCCCCGCCAGAGAATCGCCTGGGGCAACCACAGGTACTCCTTTTTACCAAGGGCTTGTCCAGGCGGATGTAATGATGCATATGATACGAAACGATGTTCATATGGCATCCGTTTGGCCCCTTACCTGGATCTCGAATAACCCGGACCCCGCAGCCGCCGGCGGGTTTCGCAGTCTGATTGATCCCGATACCGGTCAGGTCACCGCCTCCGGAGCCATTTTCGATGCCTTTTCGCGAGCCGCCGAAGGTCGAATGGCACCCTTGGAAATATCCGAGCCCAATCAACTTCAAGGTCTGGCCATGCAGGCGGAGGGTAGAGATCGTTTGCTGGTCTATCTCCTGAACAAAACGGCGCAGTCCTTAACTGCAGAACTGAACCTCGGGCTAGTCCCGCTTAAGGTATCTTACATGACCTATACCGAAGGCGATCCCGCCTACCATGGCCAGGCCCAAGAGTTTCCCCTCGAGCCAACCGGCCCATCGCTGGAAATCACTTTGCCCGATACGTCTTTCGTTTTCGTTCAGTTGGACTTCGATGACGCGGATGCTGTGTTCGCGGGACCGGTAACGATCGAGCAAATGCAATCGGACGCATACCGCATTTCCCTAGAGTCCCCGCACCGTGGCTATCAATATGAACTCTCAGGAACGGATACGCTGGACCAGCTGGAATCCTGGACGCCACTGCAATCTCGTATTCCCGTATTCAATGAGTTGGGAGAGTCCTTGCAGTTCGATGCGGAACAACAGGGCGAACGCAGCTTTTACAAGATTCGCCGAACGGCTATCGAGTAAAGCCATCCCTGGGCCTATGTCTCAGGCGAAGGGGCGTGACCGTTCCAATTCGCATTCTTATCTTAAAAGGCGTGAGCGTAGCAAGCTCTCCATGTCTCTTCTGCCGTCTAGAATCGCGTGAATCAGAACCCGTTTCTCGTCGAGCTCATATAGGATGCGGTAGGGTTTGAAGTGGATCTCATAAAAGTCGAATATGTCGATGCGTCTCAACTCTTTGGGGACGTGTCCCTTCTTCGGAATCTTGCCCAGGCTTAGACAGCTTGACTCTAACTTATCTAAGAGAGAATTTCCCTTGGCAGGGGAGTCGTTCTCCGCGACAAAACGCCAAATGTCGAAGAGGTCTTCTTCCGCTTCGACAGTCAGGAGTACTTTAGGCATCTGTCTTCAGTTGCTTTGCGTAATACGTAGCTCGGCCTCGAACGGATTTAAAGGCCTGAGAAACTGACTTGGGTTTGATTCGTTCAGTCGATTTCCTGCTTTGAGCGATTATCTTTAAGAGAGCCAAGCTTTCCTGCGTTTCTTCATAGCTCCTGAGGTCCTGGACAATAGCTTTGGCGTAACCATTTTGGGTAATGATCAATGGGGTCCCGGTTTCCGCAACTTGGCCAATCGCCTCCGCCGTGTGGGCTTTCAAATAGCTAATGGGTTTGGTGGATTCGCTAGGTTTCATAAGTTGGCGCTAAATTAGGACTGAATTAAGCGCTGATATTGGATCGAGTCAACACTCCTGTTTCTCGGCTTTACGGTTCCGAGTCTTTCGAAAGTGGGATCTATTGTCGATAGATTGACCCTTTGCGCACGCTCTTGCCGGTTGATTAGTGGCGGTGAAAAATCCGAACATTGTGGTCATTCATCCCGGCAAGCGTATTGACCCTAACCTAGCTCTATTTGAGAATCCCCCAGAACTAACTTCTCAACCCCCTAGAACCAAAATTAGACGAATCATTCAGCCATGAACAATCTACGCATCATTAAAAACGACTGGCGTCTATTCGCCCTGTTGATTGCTTCGCTGATTTCAGTACAGGCATCCATTGGGAATCCGCAAATTGAAGCGGTTCTGTCCTACATCGACGACAATGGCTTGCTCAAAGAGGCAAAGCCTACGGTCAAAAAACAACGGTACCTAATGACCGTCATCTCGGCCCAGAACAGAGCGGGTCGAGAACTCCCCAATGTCGTCACGCTCTTTCCTGGTAAGTTGCCCATCAGGGAAGATAGCGTCCACTACAGCTCCGAGGGCTACCTCATGCTCGGGAAAGCAACCGCTTCTCTGCATGCGCGGCATTACGACGAGACCGGCGAACCACTGGATAACTATCTGCTCTTCGGCCAATATGAATTTTGGTTCGAACGGATCCCGGAAGGCTGGAAGATCAGCAAGATGGCCCAGGTGAATCGCACGCGTATCCATACCTCGGAGGCGATAATGCCTGAATGAAAATCTCTTTGGGGATGGTAGGGTTGCTTGTCCCAAGCAGCAGCGGAAGTCCAGTCAATCATTTGCGGCTGGCTAGGGACAGCCAGCCCTACCTAACCACACTCCCAAATACACCGGGACTAAGCGCTTAGTATGAGATTATGAAAACAATTCTTTTAATAACTCTTTCTTTCCTTTTCTTGGCGACCTCCTGTTCGTCGCCAGAAGAGTCGAGTCCGGTGGACTATCCGCTGGGGATCTTTAGTTTCGATATCGATCGGCTGGCCGAGGACGAAGCCGCTCAGATTGCCGCGGTGCGCTCGATAGGCTATACCGGATTGATCGCGCGGGTGCGCTTCGAAGATCAGTTCGAGCAACTGAAGCGCTACCAAGCGATTATCGGCGATGCCCCATTCGAAATTTACGGAGGCTACCTCTCCGTCATTTTCGATGCGAAGCTCGATGAGCAAAACGCTCATATCGACAACATCATACAAGTCCTCAAGCAGTCGGGCGGGAGCCTATGCGTCATTCTCTACTCGAAAAACCCTGAACAGAAACGAGCGGAAGCCACCGCGTTTCTTCGTTCAGCCGCCGAGCGGACGAAGGCGGCAGGCATCGAGTTGGTTATCTTCCCGCACGTCGGCGAGCGTTACCTCGTCAAGTCGGCCGAGGAGGCCTTGCCCTATATCGAGGAAATTCAAAGCGACAACATTTTCGTCGCGCTCCATCTCTCGCATGAGGTGATGGCGGGCAATAAGGACCGCTTGGATGAAGTGGCGGAGAAGATGAAGCCCTGGATTCGTCTCCCCTCGATCAACGGCACCGATGTGGCCTTGGCGGATGGACCGAAAAAACTAGAACGCGGCGTGCATATAAAGCCTTTGGGCGTGGGCGATTACGATGCATCCCAATTGCTGAAGGCTTTGAAATCAGTAGATTACGAAGGCCCCGTGATCCTTCATAACTGGGGGCTCGCAGACGCTCGAGTGGATCATGTTCGGACTTCGTTTGCGCGTTTTCAGGAGATGATGGAGGAGCTGTGAGTTGAGTGATTCTTTTAGAGACTGTCCAATAAATCGAATCTAACTGATAACAATTGAAAGTTAATCGGCAACGTAGCAATGCTCGTGAGAGCATTGAAGTCCATGGTCTCACGACCATGGCTACTTTTTGACCTATCGTTTGGACAGTCTCTTAGGGGATACCTGTTGTGTTTTGTTAATCTTAAGAAAGAATATAGTTATGAAATTGATAGTAAGTTTTCTTATCGCAGTAATGTGCGTGGGCTCGGCTCAGGCAGGAAAGAAGGGCGAGGTTTACGAAGTGGGCTTGTCCATGTATTCGCTCCGCCAGTTGTTCGAGTCGCGTGGGGGAGAATTGGATGCGCTGGACTATCCGCGCTTTGCCAAGGATACCTTCGGCATTACCGAGATCGATGTGTGGAATGGCGGTTTCCCCAAGGAGAAGCGCGCGGATCCAGCCTTTTATAGAGAGCTCAAGAAGCGAGCCGACCAAGCGGGAACGAACATTTTTCTTCTGATGGCGGGAGCGGTGAATAGCGAAGCCGAGGATCGAAAAAAGCAAACGGCACTCTTTAAGAAGCAGATTGATTTCGCGGCTATTCTGGACGCGAAGTTCGTTCGCGTTTTTCTGGACACCCCAAAAACGGTCAAGCGTTCGGATTCGCTGAAGAGGGCAGCGGCGGCCTTGAAGCCTATCGCAGACTACGCCCAGTCGAAAGGCTTGGTGATCGTTATCGAGCCTAAACCGAATCAATACTCGGGGGATGGCGTCTATTTGGCGGCGCTTGCCAAGCGGATGGATCACCCGGCTTTGCGTTTGATGCCTGACTTCGGCAAAATGAAGCTGGATGATCCTTATGGCGGAACGGTTGCCATGATGCCTTATTCGGTGTCTGTTTCGGCTAAGAGCCATGAGTTCGACGCGAATGGCATGTCGCGCGAATTCGACTACCCGCGTTTGATGAAGAGCATCGTCGATGCAGGCTTCACCGGTATCGTATCCATCGAGTACGAGGGCAAGGAACTCGGACCCGTAGAAGGCGTGAAGGCCACTCAGTCTCTGTTGGAAAAGCTAAACCGAAAATAAGGGCATAGGCCGCAGTATAATTGAGAGACGTTTCTGAAACGTAAGAAGATTGTCTCTGCTATGGTTTTTTTTAGCTTGAGAGCTTGAGATTGGATCGGCTATAGCTTGAAGCAGTGAACTGGGCCGGCAACAAATTTCTAGTTTTTCTGGTAGCGCTTTGGGGATTGTCTGGGTGTGTGACAAGCAAGCAGCAGACTGAGAATGCACAGTTGCTAACTCCAGAGCATTTCAAGCGCACGGCGATTATAGAGGAGGGCGATTCTGAAGCTACTGCGATCATAACGACGAGGAATGGATTTCGACGGAAACAAGGCCTGCTTCACTTTGTTTTCGACGATAATTTTCTCCGGGCGTTTATAGATAAGAAGACGGAAGAAGTGACTTATCAGGTGTATCAATCGATTTACTATCAGGCAAGCGACTGGCGATTCTACCTCAAGGCTAACTATGAGTCTTCTGATGGCCCGGAATCCGTGGTTGCCAAGTTTGTCAGAGCTCCGCTTGCTCACGATTTAAATTGTCCGGACCATACGTCTTCAGTTTGTGCATACAATGAGCATGTCGGTTTCCCTGTTTATCGAGAACTCTTGGATTCAATAGTGAGTACGTATGACCCGAGCAAAAGTGATGAGTGGAAATTTAGGTTTATTCCTCGAATTGGCGACGACTATCATGACGGACTCCTAGTAGCGGAAATAGTCGGCTTTTTGGAGGCCGTTGATTCGTACAAGGAAACCTATTTATAAGTTTTTTTCGTGTCTTTCAAACGGGTCTGTGGTCAATGTTCAGCTTCTAAGTTGTTTGCGTAACGAAAGCGTATTACGTCTACTTTTTTGTGCCTCTAAAAAATGGATACAGAACGTTTTTTTGGTGGTTTGCCTAGGGGTATTCGCTGTTTCAATGTTTTGCATTAACCTGCCCCCGCATCGCGATGATTCTGCTTAATGCATACACGCCAACTCAAACTCATCTTCTGCAGTTCCACGCCGAAGTCTCGACTTAGCTACGACGCAAGGCGCCGTGGTTTTAGACGATTTCGAGTTAAGTTGACGTGTATGCATTAAGCGAGATCCGCAGGAGGAATTATTTGGTAGAGTAGTGAAAACTCCAAAATTTGTATACGCTTTCTAAGGACTTGCCGCTGTCCATATTGAATCGCTGGATACGGAGAAGGATCCGGCTAGCTTTTCTTCCATGTGGGCGCGGATTTTGTCGAGTTCGCTGCGATGGGAATTACTGGGGGCTTCGGTGAGGAAGACCGGCCACTTGGGTTGGCCCCAGAAGGTTTCCTCGTAGGCGTCGCCTTCTCGTTCGACGAGGAGAAGGCCGAAGCTTTTGTCACCGGAGAGTTCGCCAAAGAGGATATCCATTTGGACCGGATCGTCGCCGAGTTCGATCCAGGGCCCAGAGGCAAAGCCGGCGGGGGCGTTGATGCAGGGCAGGTCGGGATGGTTTTCTCTGGTGATCCCTGCAAGTTCGCGAAGCGAGGAATCGTAGCGCGAGCCATCGAAAACGGGCTTGCCGTCGATCGCGACGATGAGGTGATTGTCGGCGTAACCCCAGAAGCGGTAGCGTCCCGAGCTGGGGGGCGCGACCTTGCCGTTATACCAGGTGATCCAGCCCGCTTGGGCCGAGTAGGGGGCCAGTCCGCTTTTTTCCGGGTACTGCCGGTAGGATCCCGCGATGCCGCCGAAGCGGAGCGGATTGCTTTGCCTGAGTCCTTCGAGGCCCGATTTGTCTTGAAATTTGGATACGAGAAGCGGAGCGATGCGTTTTCCCATGAAATCGGCTTGAGAGGCTTCTTTTTGACTCAAGGTACGCGTCAGGTCTTCCTCCTTGTAGCCGAGGACGATTCCGCTGAAATCGCCGGCGGAAGGGGATTGGGTATCGAGGGAAAGCGCGGGCAGATCTTCGACCTTTCGGATAAGTTCTCGCGGCTTCATCAACCTGCCAAAGTAAGCGATCTCGCCTTCGTGCATTAATCGGGCCGGTATTCCGTTTTTCTCGCCAAGAGAAATTTCTCCATCAAGCACGAAAACTTTGGAGCCGCCCGCTACGGCGGTCACTACGAAACTAGTACCGAGGTCGGTGATCTCGCGTTCGGCGGTTTCCACGACGAAACCGATTCCCTGTGGCGGCACGGTTAGTTTGATGTCGCCATTGTGGAGGAAGATGCGCTGGGAGCTGTTGGCGGTGAGGGAGAGAGGCGCCGTCGCGATCGCGTGTACGCCGGTGTCGCGAAAGACCAGTTCGATGAGGCCTTGCTCCATCTTGAGCTGGTCCCCGGCGATCAGGGCGTCGCCGCGGGCGATCATTCTATCTTGGTTGGCGATTCCTTGGCCTTCGATGCGAAGCACGGTAGCTACACCGAGTTCGCTTTCGGCCTGGGAGGCTCCGGAAAGAACAAACCATGCGAAGAAGCCTATCATTATGGCGGCGGCGATACCTCCTTGGGTCCACAGTTGGCGTTTCAAGGAAGCGTTTTTTCGGGCTAAGAGGCTATCGCTTCCATTGGATTCGTCGCCTATTTCGGCGGCCGCCTCCTGGAGATAGGCATCGGCTTTGAGGGCGAGCCTCAGTTTGCGCCGCGCGGCTTTGGAGTCGTCCCGTTCAAGATAGTCCGATAGCTCCTGCGCTTCGGATTCCGTCTGGATTCCGAGTACGCATTTCTGAATCAATTCATCTATTCGTTCTGGCTTCATCATTAGGCGAGTTCGGATTTCAGTTCGCTCTCGACGCAGCCCATCAATTTTACGCGCAGGCGTTGCAGCAGCTTGTAGAGGCTGTTCGGGGAGCGGTTGGCCTTGGCGGCGAGTTCTTTGACGGCGCCGGGGCTGCGGTAGGGCGCGAGGATCAACTGCTTTCCCTCGTCGGGGAACTTGCTGAGGCAGGACATGAGGGCGGCGTATTCTTGTTCGGAGCGTTTGTCGCTTGTCGATTCGAGATCTTCTTCTGAAAGCAGACGGTTCACTAGCTCGTCATTGAATACATGCCGATCGCGGGCAGCCGATCGCCGGTAGCGAAAACTGATGTTGCGCACGATCGTTTTGGCCCAGGGGAGAAATTCCGATTCGTGTCGTAGTTGGGCCTGCTTTTCCCAGATGACGACACTGGCCTCTTGCATGACGTCGTCGAGAGAATCGACCGAGTGTAGGATCAGGCGCGAGTAGGCCCGCAGCTCCCGATTGTGACGGGCGAAGAGTCGCAGCAGTTGGCCGCCTGTTTCGTTGGCTTCGGGGTTCATCATGTCTAGATCGCTCGTTTTAGAGTATTCTGCCACTGTTTTATCGAAACCGGAGCGATTAGGCGAGGAACGAGTGACCTGTCTCGGCGTAGTTCGAAGAATTTAGATGGATGTTAGAACTTGATTCGCTTTGGTGATCTACTGTTCAGATTCGACTTTCTTTTTTTCGCCAGTGGAAAAAGTTTGCGAGTATTTCTGAAAAGATTGTCAGATTGATCGGTGATTGGCGATACCCACTCCAACATTGGATACCTGCCAACATTATTACCTCATAAAAAATGAAGAGTACTCTCATCAAAAGAATCCCTTTAATCGCCCTAGCGTTAACATATGCGCTGCTCGCTACTCAGGCCGACGATAACTGGCCTCAATTTCGCGGAGCGGAGGCTCGCGGTATCGCCGCAGACGGCAGCGGACTCCCAGACACCTGGTCCAGCTCGGAAAACATCGAGTGGAAAACCGACCTCCCTGGACGTGGCTGGTCTTCTCCCATTGTTTGGGGAAACAAAGTCTTTGTCACTACCGCGGCGAGTCTCGAAGAACTCGGGCTCCCGGCTCCCGCCCCCCAGACAGGCCTCTACAACGGTCGCATGCAAGTTCGAGTCGAAACCGTCTATCAGTGGCACGTCTATTGTCTTGATCTCGAAACGGGTGCCATCAATTGGAATAGGAAAGTCCACGAAGGCGTGCCTGCCAGCATCACCCACATTAAGAACAGCTTCGCCTCCGAAACACCCGTCACCGATGGCGAGCGCGTCTACGCCTATTTCGGCAATCTTGGGCTCTACGCCTTCGACTTCGACGGTAATCCCGTGTGGTCGAAGAAGATCGATGTCCACATGACTCGTAACGGCTGGGGCACCGCATCCTCTCCCGTTCTGCATAAAGGTCGCCTCTACATCGTAAACGATAACCACGAAGATTCCTACCTGCTCGCCCTGGACGCGAAAACGGGCGACGAAGTCTGGCGCGTGGCACGTGACGAAAAAACGAACTGGTCCACGCCCTATATCTGGGAGAATGGCGACCGTACTGAAATCGTAACGCCAGGCTCTGGTCTGGTGCGCTCTTACGATCTCGATGGCAACCTGCTTTGGACCTTCTCCGGC
>Ga0315327_10001268_pt1 | contig 13133 bp, 9 predicted proteins | sample M110032315metaG_FD_203460 | JGI IMG/M metagenome (GOLD analysis project Ga0315327, IMG submission 203460) | Ammonia-oxidizing marine archaeal communities from Monterey Bay, California, United States - M1 100m 32315 | ecosystem: Environmental > Aquatic > Marine > Coastal | place: USA: California... | reverse complement strand
TGGGGCCCAATGAAATCGGCGACCACATGGACATTGACCACGTGGTTCAGTCGTCCCCGGTTCTCCGCTGGATTCCGCCGATGATGCTGCCCATCGGGGTCTTCGGTTTGCTCGGCCTGCTGGTCACCCGCCGGCAGGAAGACGCTGGCCCTGCGGTGGTCACCATGGGCGGCCTCCTCAGCGTGGCCTTGTTCTTCGTGGTGAGCCGTTACCGGATTCCGTTCGTGCCCTTGCTGGCGATCTACGCTGGAGGTGGGCTGCGCTGGCTGTGGCTTCACGCGGGTGCCCGGTCTCGGCTACCATTCTTGGGTGGGCTGGGCGTGGTGGGTGTGTCTGCAGTGTCCTTGATGGCGCCCACGACCCACAAAGCGCTCCCTTGGAACCACCTCGCAGGCGCAGCGGAAGCACCGGCGGACTGCGCTGTCGACCATCACACCCGCCGGGACCCAGAGCTCGAGTCTCGATTTGAGATCGGCGTATTTTCGCTGAATCACGGTCGTTTCTCCGATGCGGAGGAGGTGATGTGGCGGGTGTTTCGTGAAGATCCCGGGCACACTGCGGCGGGAGTCAATCTCTCGTGGTTGTTGCTGAAGAAGGGTGCAGTCAAAGAGTCAGCGGAGATCGCATCCCGGGTGATTGCTGCCGACAAGTGCGATGACAAGGCCTGGTCCAACCTCGCGACTGCCCGACTGCGGTTGGGGCAATTCCCCGCGGCCCAAGTTGCCGCTACCAAGGCAACGCAGATCGATCCTTACAATCCTGGGTACTGGTCAACTCTGGGGGAGGCTGAGCTTGCACAGGGCCGTCGAAGCGTGGCCCAGACACTGTTCGAGCGCACCGCCCGGTGGGCGCCCGACATCTGGCAGGCGAGGGCCCGTCTCGGCCGCATGGCCCTCGAAGCGGGCAAGTATGAGGACGCATCTCGTCATCTTCAGGCGGCGGTGAAGGCTCAGCCCGGTCGGTCTGAGCTCATCGGGATGTTGGGTCTGTCCGAGGTTGGTCGAGGCAATCAAGACGGTGCCCGCAAGCTGCTCTCAGCGGCCGTGAAGTCGGGCATCAAGGGCCCAACCATTGCCGCATTGGCCCGCGCTCTGTCCGAACCCTCTCCACGGGGGCAGTGAGCCCATGCGCAACGCCCGGTGGATTCTTGTCCTGCTCGTGGCCTTGTGGGCGGTGGATGCTGTCTTGGGGCTGGGTACATTCTGGACCCACGATCTTCGCCACCACCACATCCCTTGGCGGGTCTGGGCCGCATCGGAGTGGGCGCAGGGTCATGTGCCCTTGTGGAACCCCGATGTAGGCAATGGCTTTCCCCTTGCTGCCGATGGTCAGACGGGCGTGTTCTATTTGCCCAATATGCTCCTGTTCGGACTGCTTCCTGTCGCCGCAGCGGTGAACATCAGCGTCCTTGGGCACATTGGCTTCGCGGCGGAGGGAATGCGGCGATTGATGAATGGCCTCGGAACCCGGGGTCCTGGTGCGCTCCTGGCGGCGGTGGCCTTCGCTTTTTCTGGCTTTATGAGCACCCACATTGGGTATCTGGGCATGCAGAATGCCACAGCCTGGCTTCCTTGGTTGGTGGCTGCGGTTATCGCGGGCCGCTGGGCTCCAATTGGGCTGTGTGCAGCAATGATGATGGTGGCTGGTCATCCTCAGATTGCCATCATCGGTCTGATCGCCGCTGCAGCCGTGGCCGTGTGGCAGGGCCACTTCCGGATGTTCTTGGTGGGCACCTTGGTCGCCGGCATTGCGGCCTCACCCCAGCTCTTGGCGACCGCTGAATTGCTTGGCTCGTCGATGCGAGAGGGCGGAGTTACCGACGCCTTTGCCCACATTGGAGCCTTGCCGGTGGCGGAGCTGATCAACGGCGTGCTGCCCACTTTCTTCGGACTGGACCGGCCCGCGGACATCGCACAGTCCTATTTTCACCGGGGGGACGGGTACTGGGGGGCCGGTGCGAACCACTGGGAGATGTCTTTCTACCTGGGTGTGATCGTCTCCATCCTGGCTGTTCTGGGTGCCCGTGGTCAGCGGTTCTGGCTGGGCTTGGCCGGCACAGCGATCCTACTCATGGTCGGGTCACCATTGTGGGACGGGCTCCGAGTCCTCCCCATCTTCGACTCCATGCGTTTCCCTGTTCGGTTCTCCGTGTGGCTGACCCTTGCCGTCGCGGTACTGGCTGGCAGAGGACTGGAAGTGGCGCTGAATCATCCACGGCCCCGAGCACTCGCTTGGACCGTGGCCGGAATCGGCTCGCTTGTGGCCGGTGGACTCGCAATCGGCGGCGTCATCTTCGCCCGTACTCGACCCGCCCTAGAGGCATCCTTGGTGGCCCGATATGCTGGCCGGACCACCGGAGAGTCGGCGGTGCCATTGACCACAGGCGCCCCCGATCTGACCGCCTCGGATGCAATGATCCGGGTGCAGCAGATTCTCTCGGGTGCCGAAGCCTCTCTGGACCCAATGGCGCCCGCAAATCTGCTGGCAATAGGCCTGGTCATGGCCTTTGCTGTGTTGATGTACGCCCGTGCCCATCGTTGGTTGAGTACGCCGCTGGTTGCCTTGGCCCTCATTGCTCTGAGCTACGGAGACCTCTGGCATTTTGGTGCCGACTACAATCCGCGCACGCCGACTCAAATCGTAAACCAGACTCCAGCGGCCGTGGCGAGGCTGGGCACAGCGCTCACCGAGGGGCGGGTGGCAGTGGTCGATCGACGCCGGCATCCATCCCTGGACAAAGAGTTGATCAGCAGCAACCTCGGCCTTCAGTACGGTCTGCAAGATGTGTTGGTTCCAAGCCCCTTGCTCAACCTGCGGAACGAAGCCCTGCTCGAGAAGACCGGTCTTGATATCGGGAAGCGGGGCCCAGAGAAGTGGCGGCTCGTGGAGAAGCACCTTCCGCTGATCAGCATGATGGGGGTGCGTTGGCTGTTCAGTGAGCACCCTACGGACAGCGGACTGTTCGCTACCCACATGAATCAGCCGGTCTATTTGTACGAGAACACCGCGGCGATGCCCCAGGAGTTCCTGGTGTGGTGCGTGGAGATTTCAGACGATCCTTGGACTGCCCTCGATGCGCTCAATCCAGCCGTATCCGCCATCGTAGAGAGCGATGTGGGTGTTGCGGAGTGTCGTACACCTATGTCCGAAGGCTCGGTGACTACATCCGTGGATGAGTCCCAGTACCGGCGGTTTCATGTGGACACAGCCGCCCCAGCCTTGTTGGTTCAGGCGGAGTCCTATGCCCCGGGTTGGGTGGCCACGATCGATGGCGAGCCGGCGGACATTCACCGGGTGAACTGGACCTTCCGAGGGGTGGTTGTGCCCCCTGGCCACCACACCGTTGAGCTCGAGTATCAACCACAGTGGCTCTCGGCTTCGCTGCCCGTCAGTCTGTTGGCATGGCTGGGTTTGCTGCTGGGTCTTGGCCTCCGGCAGACCGGTCGAGTCGGCGAAGAATGAAGGGAGCCAAAAATAAGGGGTAGCAGGCCAGTACACCCCAGCTGAACATGCCGAGGCTCATGGCCACGGCGATGCCCAAGTGCATGACGAGTCCGATGAGGGCGAAGCGGTGTGCGTGGCGGGTCAGAAGGAGCGGAGAGCAGAGCTCGAAGGCGATGGTCCCGAACCCAGCCCAGCGAAACAGCCATGGAAATTGGGCCCAGAATGCAGGGTCGAGTTCGGCGGCCATGGGGTCGACGAGGATGCGGAGCAGGGGCGGGTCTGCGTTCAGGGAGAGCCACCCAGGCTGCTGGATGAGTTTTGCCATGCCTGCCGAGAGGTAGACGAGCACCAGGAAGTAGCGCAAGAACCAGGCGGGCCAGGCGGGGATGGATGGGACCCGCACTCTCCTCAGAGAGAACGCCCGGTCTGCTTGACTGAACAGCAGTATGAGAAGGGCGGTGCGGATCAGGCGGTCAATGGCGCGATCTCCGGGCGGGTACAGGTGGCCAAGCTGGGCGTAGGCGAGCACACCAATCAAGATGGCGGGTCGCATCCAAGTCCCGAGGCTCACCAGAACCATGCACACCAATGTGAGTGCCAGCATGATCATGGACGCTTGGGCGCCGAACCAGTCGGCCGCCACCCAGTTGGGGGACTGGAACTTGGACAGTCCACCCAAGGTGAAGGGTGTGAACACATCGTCGACCAAGCCCAACTGGAACAGTCGGAGTAGGTCCGCGATGACGCACAGCGGAAGAGCTATGCGCACCAAGGCGAGGGGACGGGGGTCCATCTCGGAGTCCAATAGATCGAGCCACCGGGACCACAACTTCATGGTGTGTGGTCCTTCAGTTTCCAGGTGGGTGGTTCAGCAGACATCCAGTGGTGAACGGACTCTTTCTTGCCTCGCTTGGACCACACCGAACGTATCTCTATCGAAGTCGACTCTGGAAAGTCCTCGCGCACAGCGGTAACGATGTACCGGCCGAGCCCCTTGCGGTTGCCGGCCCGGGGCTTGATGGTCAAGCTCTCCGCCATGGGACGGATGCGGCGGTTTCTGAATGTGCTGGACCGCCAATCCAGTTCCGAGTCATTGGTGCGGTACACCCGCTCCCCATCCACCACGATCTCCATTCTGCGAATGGTCTTGGGCCCGTCCCGGTACAGGTGCCAAGCTTGGGAGATCCTAAAAACAGGCTGAAATCCCCCCAAAGACTTTGCGATCGGGATTCGGAAACGGTTGAGCTCAGCGCCTGCAATGCTGATGGTGGTCCAGGGTTCACCCCAGCGCGCCCGAAACTTGGCCTGCTTCCCAGGGGTCTTCAGGTGGTTTGAGCTCAGGAAGCTCACGCCCGGCATGCCCAGCCAAAACAGCAGGATGGCGGCGAATAAAATCCCAATGGCTTTTAAGTTTCGCATCTGGTGCCCACCCTATCGCGCCCTCGGCCCCAATGGGGTAAACGATGCACTGTGTCCAATCCAATCACCGTCTCTGCGCTCGCTGGCCTGTTGAAATCCCATGTTGGGGAATTCTTCGGGAATGTGACCGTTGTGGGAGAGATCTCCAACTTTACTGCCCACCGCAGCGGTCATTGGTACTTCGCCATCAAGGACCAGGGTGCGGTGATTAACTGCGCGATGTTCCGCGGAAGCAACGGCCGAGTTCGGTTTCGTCCAGCCACCGGTGATCGGGTCGTACTGACTGGGGGTATGGATATGTACGCTCCCCAGGGGCGACTGAACCTGATCGCTCGGACCATGAACCCCGATGGGGCCGGAGACATGGCGGCCAAGCTCGAGGCGCTCAAGCAGAAGCTGGCGGCAGAGGGTCTGTTTGACCCGGCCTTGAAGCGTCCCCTGCCGCCGATGCCTGTGACCATCGGTGTCGCGACCAGTCCGACCGGTGCGGCATTTCAGGATGTCCTCAAGGTGCTCCGTCGACGCTTTCCCGGCCGCCATGTGTTGTTGTCTCCTTGCACGGTTCAAGGTGATGGCGCTGCTCAGGCAGTGATCCGTGCCATCCAAAGGCTCGAGGCCGATGGCCGGGCGGAGGTCATCATCTTTGGCCGGGGTGGTGGGAGTCCCGAGGACCTGATGGCCTTCAACGATGAGCAATTGGCCCGTGTCGTGGCCGCTTGTTCCATTCCAACGGTCAGTGCCGTGGGCCACGAGGTGGATGTCTCCATCACGGATCTGGTGGCCGATGTTCGGGCTGCGACCCCTTCCCATGCTGCGGAGCTGGTGGTGCCCGAGCGCGATGGTGTGCTCGCATATGTGGACGAGATTTCCGAGCGCCTAATCCTCGGCATGCAGCGCCAGATTGAGCGCCGCCGGGAGAAGCTCGGGCACATCAAGCTGCGCGATCCGCGACAGCGGGTTGTCGATGGCCGCCTGCGATTGGATGAGATGACAGATCGGCTTCATCAGAAGATGGGCAGCCGGGTTGAGCGGGACCGTGCCCGGCTTGGACAATTGGGTGGGCGGCTCGATGCCATGTCCCCGCTAAAGGTGCTCGATCGGGGGTATGCGGTTGTCACCGCATCTGATCGGCCCATCACCAGTGCCAAATCCTTGCAAGCTGGGGACTCGGTTCGCCTCCGCTTCCACGATGGTGAGCGTGGGGCAACAGTCGATCAGGACCCTGTTTCGTAGCAGATCTCTGTACCCTCGCCGACCCGGGTGAGGCTCAGACGGTCCTCGGCCCGTTGGAGCTCCAAGTGTTCCGTCCGTTCGCCGGTGGTGGGGTTGAGTGCCTCGATCACTTGAACGCTCTCCCCAGGCTGGAGGGCGGCAAAGATCGTCGCGGTGTTTTCGCCGGTTCCGAGGATCATCGTCGCTTCCCGGTTGCTTTCTTCCTCTTTGAAGAGGTGGATTGTACGGCCGCCTGGGGCTGAGCCTTGGTTCTCCGCCTGTTGGCAGTAGCGGCCCCTGATCGGTCGTTCAGAGGTAGTGGCTGTGATGACTGGGTTGCCGACGAGTGTCTTCCAGTCGAGGGTCTTGTGGGCGTGGACCACTCCCCGAGCATCGCTGCGCCAGGTGGTCTGCCCCGTGACTACACTGGACTGCTCTACTGTCTGGCCTGCAGCGCTGATCGCTGTACGGGCACTCAGAGAGGTGCCGGCCATTGCCAGGTTTGACCCCATCCAGAATGTCATGGCCAAGAATCTCGCCATCGAAATGCTCCAGCCGGCCCATACAAGGAAACGGATCCCGGAGCGGATCTCTTGAGTGCTGGTGCTTAGCTCAGGGTCTCGTCTGGGTCGCCGTCCGGCAGCTTGAGGGGGAAACGCATGGTGAACGTGCTCCCCACATTTCGTTTGGAGTTTACAGCGATCTCGCCTCCATGGGCCTCGACCAGTCGGCGGCAAATGGCCAGGCCCAGGCCAGTTCCTTCTCGCTTGGTGGTGAAGAAGGGGATGAACAGCTTCTCGAGGTGTTCTGGGGCGATGCCTTCACCGGAATCCTGCACGGACACCACGAAGGCAGGACTGCCGCGATGGGGTGGTGCGGTCAGTGTTCCCATTCCGGTCCGAACGGTGACCTCTCCGTTCTCATCGACTGCAGACAAGGCATTCTGTACCAGGTTGAGCATCATCTGACCCAGCTTGTCCGGGTCGAGCAAGATGGGGGGAAGTCCGGGTGCGAGCTGGGTCTTGAGCTCCACGGACTCTGGAACCCCTTCGGCCCGTACCAGGTCGATTGTCCTGCGGATCACCGCATTGGCGTCCACCACTGCAGCGTGTACCTCGAATGGGCGTGCATAGGTCAAGAACTGGCTCACCACCTTGTCGAGGCGGTTGGTCTCGTTGATGATGACTTCAAGGAAGGCGGGTACCTCTTCAGGCTTGGCCTCTCCCTCCAGGTACTGTGCAGCGCCCTTGATGCCGGCGAGGGGGTTTCGAATCTCGTGAGCGAGACCGGCAGACATGGTTCCCAGCGCGGCCAATCGGTGTTGTTCCTTGAGCTGCTCGAAGCTGTAGATATTCTCGACCACCACCGCCGCCCGTCCGACGGTTCGCTGCAGCCTTCGGATCTCATCGGCGGAGTACCCATCGGACCACCGCTCGTCTCGGAGGTTCAGCCACCCGAGTACGAGGTCACCGCTGCGAATCGGAACGGTGAGATCCGCCGCCATTGCATCCATGGTTCGCAGCTGGGCCGCTGCATCTTCGTGTCCGGTCTCTTCCCGTTTGATGAGCTGCTCAAAAGTTGACCGGGTGTAGACCCCTTGCTGGAATCCGTCGGTGAAAGGACGCTGGGCGATGGTTCGCATCAAGGGGGTCTCTGGTTGTCCTCTCTGGAGAGTGAGCTCGTACATGCCGGGTTCTTGTTTCCACAGGTACAGGCTCACCTGGGGTGCTCGGCCCGAGCTCTGAAGGCGACCAATGAACTGGGCATCCAGGCTCGCCAAGGAAATCACCTTGGTCATGGAGCGGTCGATCTCTTTCAGCGTCAATTCCAGCCTTCGTCCAGGTCGGTTGAACCACTCGCCAGCGACCGTCTCGATGCGATCTCGAAGTGGGTCGTACAGCCCCAAAAAGAGCAGGCTCGCCAAGAAGATCTGAAACGTTGCGTGCACCGGATAGTCGGAGAAGCTTCCGATCCAGATGACGCTCATTCCGTCCATCACAACCAGGACCAGTGCGGCTGCCGTGAGCGAAAAAATTCGAGCGACGATCTCGTACATGTCGAGCAGTCGGGTGTGCTCGACCGTTTGGTACAGCAGGTAGACGAACAGTGTGCCCAGCACGGCGCCGATGGGCGGAAAGGCGCCCTGAAGGATCATGGAACGATCAAGCAAGCCGAGTGCGGTGGTGTCGGTGACCGCACCGGCATTCCGAACCAGCACCTCGAGCCCTGAGAAGACCACCGTACCCGTGAGCAGTGCCAGCAGCGTCGCGAGTCTCGCTCGATCCACCTCATTGTCTGCGGTCTTCTGCACATGCCAGATTTGCCAGATGGTGATGCCGAAGCCACAGAAGACCACGATGGCGAACACGATCTCCGCGGGACTGGCCCGGGGCATGTCCCGGTAAAAAATCCAGTGCACCGCGATGTAGCCAGCCACGAACAGTGGCGTCACTGCCCACAGACGCCGGGAACGAATGGGCACCCGAGGGGCGGCATCCCGAAGCAGTCGATCGAAGAACATCATGTTTGCAGCGGGCAGGAATGCACCGGATGCGGCATGAAAATAATCAAATATCTCAAGGCCTGGAAGCAAGTACAACGAAAAGCAACCGAAGTAGATGCTCGTAATCGTGCTCAGCAAAATAAAGCTGCGCCGCACCGGTTCTCGGCGGTCCACGCCCCTTGCTCGAATCGCAAGTGTGCCGCACATCAGGGCTGCAAGCATGTAGATGAGAGTGTTCACGACACCACTCTACCCGGGTAAGGGGTGGTCGTTTGGCTGTGAGACTGTGATAATCGTGTGCATGTCGCTTTCACAACTGCCAAGCATCAATAAATTACTCAGTGATGCGCGCCTCGTGGCGCTGCCCCATGCTCTCGCCAAACGCGCTGCGAGAGAGGTGGTGGACGAGGCCCGTGCTGTGGTTCGTGGCGGAGGTGAGGTGCCAGCAGACCTGGCGGGCCAGGCGGAGGCTCGGGCCCGGCTGCTGCAGGTGGGTACACTGCGCCGTGTGATCAACGCGACGGGGATCGTCATCCACACCAACCTTGGACGTGCACCCCTGGCTGAGGAAGCCGTAGAAGCGGTGGCTGCGGTTGCGGGCGGCTACGCCAATCTGGAGATGGATCTGGCGAGTGGCGCACGGGGTGGGCGCCTTGCTGGAGTCATTGAGCACACCCTGGCCCTCACCGGTGCGGAAGCCTGTGTCGCAGTGAACAACAATGCAGCTGCGGTGATGTTGGTGCTGACGGCCCTGGCTCAGGGCCGCGAGGTCATTGTTAGTCGGGGCGAATTGGTGGAGATTGGTGGTTCCTTTCGCGTGCCCGACATTGTGAGCGCTGGCGGCGCGCACTTGGTTGAGGTCGGCACGACCAATCGCACCCGAGCAGCGGACTTTGAGCGGGCGATCACCGACAACACGGCCATGCTGCTTCGCGTGCACCCGGCCAACTTTAAACAGGTCGGGTTTACCGAGCGGGCTTCCCGCGAGGAGCTGGTGGCCTTGGGCGCGAAACACGGGATCCCTGTGGTCGAAGACCTGGGCTCCGGGCTGCTCGGTGGCCCCCTGACTCTGGCTGGTAGCGCAGCCCCCGGTGGATTGGACGAGCATGTACACCGGGTGGTCGAGGATGGTGTGGACCTGGTGACCTTCTCCGGAGACAAGCTCCTGGGTGGGCCCCAAGCGGGCATCGTGGTTGGAAAGACTGCACTGGTCGACAAGCTGAGGCAGCACCCGGTCTATCGGGCAATGCGTCTGGACAAGATGTCCTTGGCCGGCCTGGAGAGCACGCTCCGCATGGTGCGTGAGGGCCGGGAATCTGAGATTCCAGTTCGGGCGATGTTGGGGCGCACTGCAGAGGAGTGCCGTGAGATCGGCGAGCGAATCGTACAGGCAGTGACCGGGGCCACCCTGGAGTCTGACGTGGGTTTTTCAGGCGGTGGAGCCTTGCCTGGAGAGTCGATTCCCACCACGGTAGTCGCTGTGCGTGGCGGTGACGTAGAGGCTTGGGCCGCAAATTTACGGGAGGGCAGTCCCCCCGTGGTCGCACGGGTTGCTCGCGGTGCGCTCATCATCGATCCGCGCACCTTGTTGCCCCAAGATGTCGACCGGCTAATAGGATTGGTGAACAGCGTAATTTCCGCTGGATAGGATTCATGTCTCAAGGCTTCTACGAAATTCTCGGTGTGACCCAAGACGCAACGGGCGAGGGGATTCACACCGCTTTCCACGATCAGCTCGCCGGTCTGGTGCGTCGCCTTCGTGCAGCCCGTCGACAAGGCGCGGATGTCACGATCCTCGAGGGTCAGGAGCGTGCGCTCAAAGAAGCCATGGCGGTGCTGACCGATCCGGTTCGCCGTCAACGCTACGATGCGTATCGGCGAGCCAACAAAGAGGGCATGCCCGACAGTGCAGAGTCCATGTGGGGCCTGGCCAAGGATGCATTGGTTGATCCGCTGGCCATCGCTTCCCTCGAAGTGCTGCGCAAGACGACTGAGCTCAACATAGGGAACCCGTTCTCCGTGGCGCCCCAGCCGCGCAAATGGGCCCAGCGGCCCTCGGCACCGCCGAAGCCGCCACCGGCCCAGCAGCCGCAGCCTTCTGTTGCGCCGACCAATGGTGTGTCTGCAGCACCCGATCCGTCCACGGAGATCACGGACCAGATCGAGCAAGCCCAGGCCCGTCCTCAAGCTCAGGTCGCCCCTCCAAGGGCTGCCCCTGCTCCCGCGGCACAGGCAGCACAGGTCTCTGAAACCCCCGCTCCTGCAGCCTCGACGCCCAACAGCGTTGTGGCCATCGCGGAGACCTATGGCATCGATGGACAGTTCCTTCGTGCTGTCCGAGAGCTGCGCAAGCGCACCCTCGAGGAACTGGCTGCGGAGACCCGCATCTCCATGCGCTATCTCCACGCTCTTGAGAGCAACGACTTCGACAGTCTTCCCGCGGAGACCTTTGTGCGTGGCTACGTGAAGGAGATCAGTCGGGCGCTTCAGATAGACGAGGTCGATGCTGTCGAGGGCTACCTCGAGCTGTATCGCCAGCAGCGTGGCTGAGGGCCAACACGACCTCACAGCGCCTCCCGGTGCCGGACGATTGGACAGATGGCTTGCGGACACGCTGGGCCTCTCTCGAGGCAAGGTTGTGGCCTTGCTGGATGGCGGCTTTGTGTTGGTGGATGGGCAGGTGGTCAAGCCTGCGCGCAAGCTCCGTGGGGGTGAGCGGGTGCAGGTAGAGATACCGCCGCCGCCCGATACCCGCTTGGTGCCCCAGGACATTGCTGTGCCCATCCTGTACGAAGACGAGCACGTGATCGTGGTGGACAAGCCGGCCGGTCTGGTGGTTCATCCGGGCAAGGGACACTCCGATGGCACCCTGGTCAATGCGCTGCTCGACAAGCTCGACCCCCACTGTGGGCATCCGGAGCGGCCGGGTATTGTGCATCGGCTCGACAAGGGAACCTCGGGTGTGATGTGTGTGGCTCGGACCCAAGCGGCCTACGATGGCTTGACTGCACAGTTCGCTGAGCACTCCGTTGACCGGCGTTATCGGGCCTTGTGCTGGGGCTATGCCAAAGCAAACTCAGGCTCGGTAAACGAACCACTCGGCCGCCACCCCAAGGACAGGAAGCGGCATGCGGTTGTTCCCAGAGGCAAGCGTGCTGTCACCCATTGGTCGGTGGAGGAACGCATGCGTTTTAAGGTGGCGGGTGGCGATGGCTGGTGCAGCTGGTTTGAGTGCCGGCTGGAGACGGGCCGGACCCACCAGGTTCGCGTGCACCTCTCCCATCTTGGACACCCCTTGGTGGGAGACCCCATGTACACCCGGCCCACGTACAAGCCTCGAGCTCATTTGCCGGATGGCATTCGTGAGGCGGTGGCTGGGGTGGACCATCAGCTGCTCCATGCAGTGATGTTGGGCTTTTCTCATCCGGTGACGGGCGAGCGCATCGAGCGGCGAAGCGAGCTGCCCATGGACTATCAAGCTGTGGTGGATGTGCTTCGTTTGGGCTGACGGAAGCGATTCGGGGTGAGACCGCACAAAAAAACGCCGACCCGAGGGCCGGCGTTCTTTATTGAGACCGTTTGATTAGTCTGTTTCTTCACAGCCTTCAGCGCAGGCTTCGGGGTCACATTCATCTTGAGCCACGAGTGTTTGGTCATCGTAGTCCGCGGTGATTTGGTCCACGTAGATGGCCAAGCAGTAGGCTGCACCATCGGAGGCACAGGCCTCACAGGATACGCCGAAGGTACCGATGAGGTCACACACTGCGTCGGGGTCTTCTTCTTCGAGAAGACCACCGCCAACAAGGGCGCCGACCAGGTCGCGGGCATCGATCTCACCGGAGAGGATGGCGCCGCTGATCTTGCTGCCGTCGGAGGTGAAGTCACCGGCAATCTGCAGCTGGCTGATGGCCACATCGTAGCCGCCTGCTGAGAGGGTGGTGTCTTGTGGACCGATGGAGAAGAATGGAGCGCTTGTGAAGTCCGCAGCATCGGGGAAGTCAATGCTGGGCTCGCATCGGTCCTGATCGATCGAGTCCGTCTCGGACAGTGCGCCGTTCATCTCAATCTCGGTATCGCTCACGCTGACCACACCCAAGAGGATGTTTTGCTCGAGCATTCCGAGAAGGAGGGAACCAACACCAGCAGGCTTCACGAAGCGGGCACCCTCAAGGGAGACCACGTAGGTGTTGCCGACCAGGTCGGTCGCGTCGCCTTCCAGTGAGGAACCGATGTCGCTGGTGCGGAATGAGACTGTAGAGTCCCCGGCGCAGTGGCTCAGGGCCGCGGTGTAATCGGTCAGTGCCGCAAGAGGGGCGCTCGGTTGGAACACCAGGTTGTTGCCAACCCATGTGGTGCCGCCTTCCAGGGCGTTTCCACCAGCGTCGGATACGGTAATGGTCGCCTCGTCATCAATGCCATCAAAGGTGAACTCAACGGCTCCACGGTAGTAGAAGTCGGTGGCGCCATCGGACGTGGGGTATGCGACTGCAACACCCTCGACATCACAGGTGTCGCCGGGCGCGCCATCGGCGTCGCCGTCGGTGAGGCCTGAGGT
>Ga0315327_10001260_pt1 | contig 13160 bp, 11 predicted proteins | sample M110032315metaG_FD_203460 | JGI IMG/M metagenome (GOLD analysis project Ga0315327, IMG submission 203460) | Ammonia-oxidizing marine archaeal communities from Monterey Bay, California, United States - M1 100m 32315 | ecosystem: Environmental > Aquatic > Marine > Coastal | place: USA: California... | reverse complement strand
GCTCAAGCACTGTTGAACGTAATAGATGGTCTTAGATATAAAAATCTATCCAACGAGTCAATAAATCTCATTAAAGGTAATTACGGAAAATTACCGGGGAAAATAAAAGAAGATCTTAAGAAGCGAGTAGATTCTTTAGACGCAGTTGGAGAACCTCTGGATCCGGAAGAGCTGCAAAACATGAAGAAAGAATTAAAAGAACTGTGTCTAGAAAACTCTTTACCTGATCTTTCAGAAAATGAAGAAATGCTTCTGACGTATATTTTATTCCCGAACATAGCTTTGAGATTCTTCCAAACCCTACATTTTTAAGTCAATAGGAGAAAAAATGAAACTAACAAACATTGAAACTTATGTTATTAAAACTGGTGAACCTAACTTAGGTGGTCTCTTCTGGTTCTTTATTAAACTTGAAACAGATGAAGGTATTGTTGGTTGGGGAGAAACCGCGGTCCTCTATACCCTACTAGGAGTAGAGGATGGATTTGAACAAAACTTAAAAGATATATTTGAGCATTATCTTAAAGATCAAGACCCTCTGAATAGAGAAACTCTTTATCACACTCTTTACGCTGGATTAACAGATCAACACCCTGATTACGTAACTGTAGGGTTAATTAGCGCTATAGATATAGCCCTTTGGGATATAACCGGCAAATACTACAACACGCCTGTTTATAACCTGTTAGGAGGCAAATATAGAGATAGGATTAGGACTTATACATATATTTATGAAAGAGAAGTAAAAACAACTATTCACGAAGCCATAGGTGCATGGACAACAGACCCTCAACGCCTTGGAGAGCTTGCATCTGATTTAGCTGATGAAGGCTTTACAGGTCTTAAATTTGATCCGTTGCCTCAAAAAGTATGGAGAAAAACGCCCTTTCCTCCTTGGGAAATCTCTCAAAAAGAATATGACCATGCTGAGCAATCTGTTAAAGCTATCCGAGAGGCTGTTGGTACAAGAGCAGATATTCTAATAGGCACTCATGGTCAAATAACTCCATCTGCTGCCAGAAGATTAGCTGCGAGAGTTGAACAATATGATCCCCTTTGGCTAGAAGAGCCTTGTCCGCCAGAAAATTATAAAGAAATGGGAAAAATAGCCAGAAGTACTTCAATTCCTATAGCTTCCGGGGAAAGGCTCGTTACCTTGCACGAGTTCCAAAATCTATTTGATCAAGGTGGTTGTGCTTTTGCTCAGCCGGACCTAGGTAGTTGTGGTGGAATTACTGCTTGCAAGAAGATTTCTACACTTGCTGAAGCTAATTACGTATTAATGGCGCCCCACGTTTGGGGAGGGCCTATTATTACTGCTGCTGCATTACAGATAGACGCAAATATTCCTAATTTTCTAATTCAAGAAAGCATTGGAAAATCTGATGGATTCTTTGATGAAATAATTAAAGAGCCGTTTGTCTGGGAAAACGGAGACCTGATTATTTCTGACAAACCAGGTATTGGGATTGAACTAGACGAAGATAAGCTTGAAAATCACCGTAGTAAATTATCAGATCTACGTTAACAATTTATAGATAATTTGAAGCTGCTTCGGTAATTGCGTTGCCTTCAAGTCTCGCGTGATACATAGTTCTTGGTTCAGTTAAATCCCACGGGCAGGCTTGATGCATTAAACATCTATTGTCCCAAATAACCGCATCACCCGATTCCCAAGAATGATGATAAGTCCAAAACTTATTCCCAGTAGTAAACTCTTCAAGATCTTTAGCTAATTTCTGTGCTTCCATATCACTCATACCTGGAATTCTATGTACATGCCTACCTATAGTCAGACACTTAACTCCAGTTTCAGGGTGAGTTTTAACCAAAGGTCTTAAAGGTTTCGGGTCAACATCAAAACCATAACTATTAAACTCACTTTCTTCTTTAGATTTATGGCCAAAACGGTCTTTTTGACTGAACTCATAAGAATGGAATGCAGATAATTCATCAATCTTATCTTTCATTTCTTGATCAAGAGCCTCGTATGACGCCCTACAATCAGCCCAACCAGTCTCACCGCCCTTTTTAGGAACGATATGGGCTGTAAAAACGGCTCCTTTAGCCTGAATGGGCATGTAAGTGCTATCGTGATGCCATTCCATATTTCCTCTCAAGGATTTAACAATGTCGTCGTCGTAAGGATCTCTTACAGTTCCATCTGTTCTAACGTTACTTATTGGACTTAGATCAAATTCTAAGTCACCAAATCTTTTAGCAAATTCAACCTGTTCATCATTACTTAAATTCTGACCTGGAAAAATTAAGAGAGCATGCTCCAGCCATAATTGATATAACTCTTGCATTTCATTTTCTTGTATATCTGTTAGAGCTATATCGAAAACTTTGGCTCCGAAAGACCTATCCAATTTTTTTACTTTGAACACTTCTATGACTTTACTGATTTATATGGTTGACCTAATATAAATCACTATTACATTTAAATAAAGATATGCCTTACATAGAAAATAGAATAGTCCATGATGCAGATGCCCACACGATGGAGCTCCCTAATTGGTATGAGGAGTTTGGAACTAAAAAAGTTCAAGATGCATTTAAAGAACGTTTTAAGGGCAATAAAGGACTTGCACACACTTACTTTGATGATATTGAAGAAGTTCACAAAAAGAGCTCTTATCAAGATCAAAATGAAAAAGATCTTATGATCAGGAAGAACTATGATGCTTTAGGCTCTTTTAATAAAAGTGATCGGTCAGAAGCATTAGATCTTCTGGGAGTAAAAACCCAATTAGTATTTCCAACCTCTCCTAATGTTTGGTTGGAGAGTTTAGAGCACTCCGATGAATTGGATCTCCTTTATGAAGTTGCATCTGCGACCAATAGAACACAAATTGATTTTTGCTCTGAAGATAAGAGATTATTTCCTGTTGCGTATGTTCCTCTTGCTAATCTAGAAAAAGCCAATGAAACAGCCAAAGAAGCTTTGCAAATGGGCGCTAAAGCTCTTTTGATACCTTGGGCTTGTCCTAAACGTCATTCAACTAGTCATATAGAACTCGATAAAGTATGGGTGCAGGCACAAGAAGCAGGAGTGCCTATATTATTTCATGTAGGAACAGCGGATTTTGTAATGCCAAAAGCTCATTCATTAAATGGCATGCCGAAAGTAAAAGATTTCCATGGAGGAGAGGAAAATTTTAGATCAATATCTTATATGGCTATATCTTCTGGCCCTATGCAAGCTTTATCGTTATTAATTCTTGACGGTGTATTAGATAGATTTCCTTCGTTAATGTTCGGAGTTATAGAACTTGGATCTGTTTGGGTTCCTGGTTTCATGAGACAACTAGATTCATCTTATGAAGCTTTTGCTAGGCATGAAGAAAGACTACAACAATTATCTTTAAAGCCTAGCGAATACATATCTCGTCAGGTTAGAGTCACTCCTTACCCCACAGAGCCAACAGATTGGGTAATTGAGCAAGCAGGAAGTGATATTTTTATGTTTTCTTCAGACTACCCGCACCTTGAAGGTGGAAGGAATCCCATGGGTCGTTTTGAGAAAGCAACCTCTCATCTAAATAAAACGGAACAAGATAAATTCTATAGAAAAAACTTTGAAGAATTAATGGGTTCTGCATTCAAATAAAGTGAAACTATCTAATTCATACATCGGATTACCCGAGGATTTTTATCAAGTAATCAACCCTCTTCCAGTTAAATCTCCTAAGCTAATTGCTTTTAATGAGGATTTAGCTAACGATCTTAGTCTTAGCATGGATCCTGATGAAGCGCTGAAATACTTCTCAGGAAATTCAATCCTAGATAATACAACGCCTATTGCATTAAATTATGCCGGTCACCAATTTGGAAATTTTGTTCATGAGCTAGGTGATGGTAGAGCAACACTTCTAGGCGAAATAGAAGTAGAAAAAGAAAGATTTGACGTTCAACTTAAAGGTTCTGGGCCAACAAAATTTTCTAGACAAGGGGATGGCCGTTCTGCACTAGGCCCGGTGGTTAGAGAGTACGTTATTAGTGAAGCTATGCACCACCTAAATATACCAACAACTAGAGCACTAGCAGCTGTTTCAACGGGCGAGCATGTATTCAGAGAACAAATAGAACCAGGCGGCATATTAACAAGAATTGCGAAGAGTCATATAAGAGTAGGTACTTTCGAGTATTTTGCCTCGAGACAACAATGGGAAAATGTAAAAATTTTAGCTGATTACACTATTCAGAGACATTTCCCAGAAATTAGAGAATTAGACAACCATTACTTAGAACTTCTTAAAGCTGTGTCCAGTAAGCAGTCTAAATTAATAGCTAAGTGGATGAGTGTAGGATTTATCCATGGCGTCATGAACACAGATAACTTCACAATTTCAGGTGAAACTTTAGATTATGGCCCATGTGCTTTTATGGATGAATATGATCCTGCAACTGTCTATAGCTCAATAGATCATGGTGGAAGGTATGCGTTTGGAAATCAACCTAGCATCGCAGCTTGGAATCTTGCTTCATTAGCAGGATGTTTAATTTCCTTCATAGATAATGATTCTAAAAAAGCTAATGAGCTTGCAACTAAAGTATTAGATGATTTCTCTATAAACACCAATCAGGAAATATTAAATGTTATGTGTCAAAAAATGGGATTAGATGGGAATTCTGATCAGCATCAAACTGTTTTAAAAGATCTGCTGAAGATAATGATTCCTAACCAAGCTGACTATACTCTAAGTTTTAGATATTTAGGACAAACGCTATTGGACAAAGATTCTTTATTCCTAGATCAATTTAAAGAAAAAGAAAAAATTAAAGAGTGGCTTAGTAATTGGAAATTAACCGTAAAAGAATTAGATCTAGATGCAGAGAAAATGGTTAAGAAAATGGATAGCATTAACCCTATATACATTCCTAGAAATCATAACGTCGATAAAGCCATAAAAGCTGCTTATGAAGATGATTTAAAGCCTATGAATGAAATTTTAGAGGCTCTTAAAGACCCATTCGAAGAAAATAAAAAGTATTCGCATTTAGCTATTCCTCCAAAAGATGAAGAGAAAATACTTCAAACTTTTTGCGGGACTTAATCTTTTAGTTTTTCCGTTCTAAGAAATTTAAAGAAGCACCAAGTTGCTACAGCACTTAAAACATGCCAAATTCCATGAGCTTGGAAGAATCTATCCGGATCACAATAAGGGCTATCAGGTACTCCTGTTAGCCAAATAGAGAAAGCTAAAAGGTAGGTAAACATCCCAGCAAAAAACCAAGGATTATATGTTCTTGTGTATCTAGGTGCTTCTTTAGCTAATAAGCCAGGTATCCAGAAAGTAACTATCCACCAATATTCAGTTCTTTTTAGTACTTCTAAGTATTCTGTTAAAGAATTTACATTTTCATTTTTTAGTCCTTCTAAAACTTCATTAAAGTTTTCCCAAATATCCCAAGGAAATATCCCAAACACCGCGCATACAATGAAACCAATGAAGCCAGATGACCACCTAAAATTAGGTGTCCAATATCTATATAGGCATTCTGATATGAACCATAACCCTATGGAGATAGAGAAAAGATTAAATCCAAATCCTGTTCCTAAGCCGTCAGTCCATCTGAATATTCCATCGATGATTACAATGAATGCATAAACAGAAAAGATCTTTTTAATTGACCACCTTCCCATTTCTCCAACGTTAATCAACCAAGGAATGAGTATGTACATCACCATGCTTAAGTTATCCGCCCATTGGCCCCAGCCCGTATGAGTTCCATGCATAAGCATTGATCCAGGCCCTAAATAGATAACAGCACCAGCGTAAAGCATTGATATAGGTGTTAGCCCGGTGAATTGATTCTTGAGGTCCGTTTCTTCTTTAGATAGAACCCAGTACATGGTTAAACCAGCAACCATAAAACCTAAATTGCTGAGAGCATTTACTGGCTCTCTGAATATAGAAGAACTTACTCTTTCACACCAACGCCAAGCTTCTCCTATAACTGCTCCAGGTTCTAAGGAAGGAATTACACCGAAATATCCCAAAATGACATAAGTAGCCATAAAACCAAAGCACAAAGAAAGTGCTATTGGAAATACCCTATTTTCCCAATTAGAAGTCATCAATTTAGAATCGAGTTAAAGAGAGAAGACTATTTCTTCTCTCTTTAAAATTTTAGAATTATTCTCCGTAATAAAATTGTTCACACAACTCGATATTGTCAGAAACAAATTCATCTACTAAAGATATAGCTTCGGCATAAGCATCAGCCCAAGGAGCATCTCCAGCATAGCCTTGATCTAGAATCCTACCAAAAGCAGCTCCATCTCTAGTTACAGACCTAATCATTATTGTAGAGGATTCGTGTTTCCCTCCACCAATTGAAATGAAAACTCCATTGAAAAAGTTAGGGTGTCCTGCATCTTGAACACCTTTTTCTAATTTACTCATAGCTGCAACAAAAGCATTTAAATTTTCAGATGCTACCTTTACTCTGCCAACTCTTTCAAATCCTGGTTCAAGTCTCCAGTTTTTTAGAGGCTTCCATGTAGCTGTATAAATTGGATCTCTTAATTTGGCCAATCTACTAGGAGCTTGGCTGGGGTCATATTTTCCTGCCCCGCCTAAAGCACCTTCAAGATTATCAAATCCACTCCATACCATCATTTCATTGATACTATCATTCGTAATACAAACTCCAGAAGCCGTCGATCCGATAGCTTTAAACGAAGACGTATCAGATTTTAAGTAATCTGTATATTTGGTTCTGTCATCCGTCGTTACATGAAATGTTGTAAATGCTCCTTCAGAAGTACTAGGTTCCATATGATCATCCGCAGATGCAAAAAAAGCTACTGCTAGAGATAACGTTAGTAATAATCCTTTCATCTTTTCTCCTTAATTAAAATAGTGAAACTTAAACTTTACATGAATATAAGTTTTAAAAGAAGTTATCAGTTAAAACTAAATTTAATTTAAAAGAATGTTACCTTTTAAAATAACTTTTGAAATATCAGTGGTATTTTTTATTTGTAAAAGTGGATTAGAGTTTAAAATAACAAGGTCAGCTCTTTTACCCACTTTGATAGTTCCAATTTCACTCTCCAAATTAAAGAATTCAGCTGGAATGATCGTGGCAGCCTTTAAGGCCTCTATCGGCGTAAGGCCGGCTTCAACCAATAATTGCAGCTCCTTATGCAAGCTATATCCTGGGGTTAAGAACCCTATAGGAGTATCGGTACCCGCAATTATCTTTACTTTATGTTTATAGAATAAATTAACAATATGAAAGCTCCATTTCTCATAGTTCTTATAACTCTCATCTATAGGCTGCTTGGCTAAGTTAATAGAATTCTGTAGCCATTCTTTTTTTACATCTTCTGGTAAGAAATTGTATGTTTCTTGCCACTCTTTATTAGCAAAGAATCTTTTAGAACCAACAGTATTAATGGTTAAGGTTGGAGTTTGATAAACATTATTTGAAGCTAAATATTTAATAACCTCATCGCATCTTTGTTCATTTATATTCATAAGAGCTTTGGGTCTTTGTAGCCCATGAATCTTAGATCTAAGAGAAGATCCAGGAAGCAAATCTTCATTCTGCAATAATTGTTTTCGCTTGATAAGCATCTCCTCTGCTTCCTCTGCGCATGCTAACTCTAAATTCCTAATGTGTTGCATGCCGTCTAAACCTGAATCTACTGCATCAACCAAATCCATGCTTAGAGGTATATGACTAGTAACACGAAGATTTCTTTGCTTAGCTATTTCTTGAAGTTCTTTAAAGTCTTCTGGAGTTAACATTTCATATGTTTTAAGAAAAGACACGCCTTCTTGAATAAGATTATCCACTAGCAAGTTTTTATCTGTATCTTTATTAACTCCAATAGAAAGTTCAGGGAATCCTGGCTCTGAACCTTTATACACTCTTGGAATTCCATCAATTAATGGACCAGAATAAAAAAGTCTTGGTGCCTTTAAAGGGTTGTCTTCAGCAAATTCTATAGCAGGTCTAAGTTTCTCTATAACTGCTCCTGTATCTCGAATGCTAGTAATTCCGTTTTTAAGAAATAATTTATAAGTGGTTTGGTAATCTAGTTCTGGAATAAAAGTTAAATGCACATGGGCATCCCAAAGGCCTGGGATTATGAACTTTCCCGTCGCATCTATTACGGTGTCATCATCTTGGAGAGATATTTCTTTCGAGCTTGTTTTGCCTATATAAACGATTTCATCCTCTTGCAAAACAAGAGTCATGTTTATTCTTTTTGGGCTCTCTGCATCAATTAAGGTAGCATTTTCTATAATAACCCTAGACGAAACATGAAAGCTAAATAGAAGTAGGAAGAAGGTTTTTACGAAGATGGATAATCTCATTTAGTGACGCCTTCTGAAACAGTACCTTTTTTATCTTTTTTTGCAGGTCGAGGATACAGACCTAAAGCAGAGACAATTGCAGGATCATGCGATAAATGTTCGTCCAATTTAGCGTTCCAAATTTTAACCATGCGATAGAAGGGAGCATTAGGATAAAGATGGTGCACAAGGTGATAGTTTTGATACATCATCAATGGTGAAAGAAGCCATTCCATACCTTCTCGAATGCTAGTGGCTCTATAGGCATCTTCCTTTTCAGATATTTCATTTGGCACATGAGGCAGGTAAACAAAAATCATCGAGATAAAGAAAAATGAAATGCGCTGTGGAATTATCCAAAGCATGAGTAATTCCGTTAAATAGCCATTGAAAATTAACCAGGTCCACACAACTATGGTTGAAAGGAACATTACTATGACGTTTTGCTTTTCAAATTTTGGTCGATCTTTCCAATACCCAAAATACTTCCAACCGTATATCAAATCTATAAAAGGCCATTTAAACGGGCGTAACCAAGCTGGTCCACTTTGTATAACGTGATCAGCCTCATCTCCTTCACCATTCGCATTTCGGTGATGGCGAAAATGCATGAAACGCATTAATTCAAACGCTACAAGCGAAGAGAAGTACAAAAATGTTATACGCCCAACCCAAAGGTTAAGTTGTTTGCTCCTCCCAAGAGAAGAATGAATAGCGTCATGCATAGGTGAAAACAGAAGATATCCAAATATTCCATTTATCAAGCAGGCTGCTAAATAAGAAATATGTCCATAAATCGCTGCCCAGGTTGCTCCGATTATCGACCCTGCACATATAAGAAAAAGAATAATTGTGGGCCATGCAAATTGGGGCTCTTCCTTAAGGGCATTAAATAGATCTTCATTGCTTATTAGGTCATTATTTTTCATAACTTCTTCCCAGTATTAGTTAATTTGATTCAGGCTTGAGTGCTGAATAAATTAAAGATCTTAGCTCTCTCCTTACTTGATAGGTAGAAGAAGGTAATAATTGCGTCAAAAAGATAACCAGCATTTCTTCTTTGGGATTAATAAAGAAAACTGTGCTTGCCGCCCCACCCCAACCGTATTCACCAATATCACTCAAGGATTGAGATTTTGCAGGATCTAGCATTACAGAAAACCCTAAACCAAACCCAACACCAGCATAAGGCGTCTCGCTAAAAGAAGATTCGCTCATCTCTGTTAAGTCTTTTCCATCAGGGAGGTGGTTGGTAGCCATTAGCTCTATAGTCTTTCTACCGATTAATCTTTTCCCATTAAACTCACCTTGATTAAGGATCATGGAAGTAAAGTTATAATAATCGGACATGGTAGAGAATAACCCTCCTCCTCCAGAAAACATTTTGGTAGTTAAAAAAGGGATATCAAGCAATCTGGGCTCCCCTTTAGGATTATGTTCATAAAGAGACGCTAATCTATCTAATTTATCTTCAGGGCAGCTAAATCCCGTGTCCACCATGTCTAGAGGTTCGAAAATATTCTTTTCAAAGTATTCATCAAGTGGCATCCCCGACATAACTTCAACTAAATGACCTAGAACGTCTGTCGCTACTGAATAATTCCATTTATCTCCTGGAGAAAACTCTAATGGAAGTTCTGACAATATATCGACGAATTCTTGTAGGTTGTTAGCTTGTTGAACTTTAGTTTTTCTGTAAGCAGCATCTACATTAGTTCTATACATAAAATCATAAGTTAAACCAGACATATGACTTAATAAATCTCTTATCGTCATGTGTCTTTTAGGTCTAGAAGTTAAAAAATTTGGATAGATTCCTGACTCATAAACTCTTAATTTCTTCCACGACGGTATATACCAGTGTACTGGGTCATCCAACCTAAATTTACTCTTTTCATAAAGTTGCATGATAGAAATGCTAGTAATGGCCTTAGTCATGGAATAAATCCTAAATATTGCATCTTCTTGCATAGGCTTCTTATTTTCTCTATCCATCAAGCCCAACGAATCTAGATAGGCTACTTTTCCTTTTCTAGCAACTAATGTCATCGTGCCTATGTACCTCCCATCTTTGACATAAGTCTCATCAAGATATGATCTGACGTTTTCTAATACTGAAGAATCCAATCCAACTGATTCAGGGCTTACTACTTTCATTTTTCTCTCCTAGATAAACAATAATTTGATAGAGAAGTATTAAAACAGACACACAAGAAACTGCAATTAAGTTTTAAGTGGATTAAAAAAAGATTATTATTATGTTAAGAGATAAATATACAAGGTATCAAAATGCATGATTTAGTTATAAGAAACGGAAAAGTAGTAGACGGAAGCGGCGAAGAATCCTTTATGGGGGATATAGCTATAGACAGCGACCGAATTACTAAAGTGGGTCTAGTAGAGGATCAAGGAAAAGAAGAGATAGATGCAAAAGGACATCTAGTAACACCAGGCTGGGTAGACATTCACACTCACTATGATGGCCAGGTATGTTGGGATTCCTATTTAACTCCTTCTTGCTGGCATGGAGTTACTACCGTTGTAATGGGAAATTGTGGTGTAGGTTTTGCACCTGTAAAACCTGGTACAGAAGAGTTTCTGGTTCAACTTATGGAAGGAGTAGAAGACATTCCTGGAGTGGCACTAAATGAAGGAGTTAGTTGGGATTGGGAGAGCTTTCCAGAGTATCTTGATGCAATTGAAAAAAATAAATATGCAATGGACATTGGAGCCATGATTGGACATGGACCAATTAGATCTTATGTTATGGGAATGGATAGATGCCAAGGCAAAGAAGAAGCCTCTGATAGTGAAATAGCTGAAATGGCACAAATAACCAAGGAAGCCATTGAGGCAGGTGCTCTGGGATTTAGTACTTCTAGAACATACCTACATAGAGATAAATTTGGGGAATACGTTCCTGGAACAGAGGCGACCGCTAAAGAAATGAGAAAGATTGCCAATACCATTGCTGATCTTGGTCAAGGTACTTTAGAAATAGTCTCTGACTGGATGGATCAAGATATAGAATTAGACTGGGTTAAAGAATTTGTAGAAAAGTCTGATAGAACACTAACTTATGCTCAGACAAGTGGTAATCCAATTGAAACATGGAAATATTGCGAAGAAAATTTTCCTAAGGGTGTAAAAATAAGACCTCAATTTCCAGGAAGACCTACTGGTATGCTTTTTAGCTTAGAGTCGACAGTTCATCCTTTTATTGCTCATCCTAGTTATGCGGAAATAGCAGACAAAACTTTAGAGGAAAAAGTAGCTACTATGAAAGACAAATCTTTCAAACAAAAAATGCTTTCTGAAGAACCGGCGGTTGATAAGAATCATATGATCTACACTCTTATGATGTCATTTGACAAACAATTCCCAATGAATGAAATACCTGACTACGAACCTTCATATGAAGCCAGTATTGCTGGTATAGCTGAAAGTTTGAATAAGTCAGTCATGGAAGTAATGTACGAAGAATTACTCAAAAATGAAGGGAAAACGTTTGTTTGGGCTCCTTTTTCACCTTATCCTGATCATAACCTAGATACATACAAAATGATGATGGAATTTGAAAGCTCAGTTGCGGGGCTTAGTGATGGAGGCGCACATTGCGGTCTTATATGTGATGCCAGTATGCCAACTTGGAATATAGCTCATTACACCAGAGACAGGGTTAAAGGAGAAAAAATTCCTTTAGAATTTCTTGTAAGAAAACAAACTAAAGAGACTGCAGAAACTTTTGGTTTAATGGATAGAGGGCAAATTAAAGAAGGCTATATGGCAGATATAAATATCATTGATCATGAAAATTTGTGTGTTTATAAGCCTGAAATGGTTCATGATCTACCAACTGGAAGTAGAAGAATTATTCAAAAAGCTGGAGGCTATATAGCTACTATCAAAAGTGGAGTTGCTACCTTCAAAAATGATGAACCCACCGGTGAATTGCCTGGTACTGTCTTAAGAGGCGAAAGAACTGCTGAAGCAATAAGCGCATAAAACTAATTTTCTATGCCTTTTAGTACTCCAGACTTATCTGACGAAAATCCAGAGGTTCAAGCTCTTTCCCCTATTCTAAAAAATTTAGGAGGGAAGAAAGTCTTCTGGGGAGAAATTGAAACGCTCAAATGCCCTGATGATAATTCATTTGTAAAAGAGCTTCTTAACTCAGAAGGTAACGGCAAAGTTCTGGTTGCAGATGCTAACGCCATCAATACAGTAGCCTTGCTCGGAGACATGATTGCTGAAGCAGGAGTAAAAAATAATTGGAGCGGAGTTGTTATCAATGGATACATAAGAGATGTGGATATTGTTGGAACTCTAGATATAGGGGTTCAAGCCTTAGGCACTATGCCAGTTAGAAGCGCAAAGAAAAACCAAGGTGAAGTTGGAGTAGACATATCTTTTGGAGGGCTAACCTTTCAATCAGGCGATTACGTCTATGCAGACAATAATGGACTGTTACTAAGTAAAAAAGAGTTAAATCTTTCTTAGATAGACCTTAGTGCTTCTGTTATATCTCTTCTAGCAGCATTCCAAGCAGGAAATACTCCGCCTATTAAGCCCACTATAAGAGCTAAACTCATTCCTTGCTGCACCACTTCTCCAGTAACAGCAAAAGCAAAAGCAGTTTGAGTAAATGAACCTCCGGCTAAGGTTGAGACGGTATAGCCATTAAATAAAACAAAAGCTATACCTGCACCAAGCAAGCCACCTATTATTGCCAAGATCATTGCTTCGATCATCAAAGAGACAAGTACCGTAGATCCTTTAAAGCCCAGAGCTCTTAATGTACCTATTTCTACCAACCTAGTGGACACAGCGCTGTACATGGTG
>Ga0315327_10001256_pt1 | contig 13184 bp, 18 predicted proteins | sample M110032315metaG_FD_203460 | JGI IMG/M metagenome (GOLD analysis project Ga0315327, IMG submission 203460) | Ammonia-oxidizing marine archaeal communities from Monterey Bay, California, United States - M1 100m 32315 | ecosystem: Environmental > Aquatic > Marine > Coastal | place: USA: California... | reverse complement strand
CATCTCCAGCAACTATACCATGAATATCTGAATAATACTGTGGCTCATCATAAGCAGTATTTCCAAAAGAAATATGATCTCGACCCATTCCATACCCATCATAATCCGAAAATGATATCGTATCAGCAGCACCAATACCCTTACTACTAAAAGAAATAGTATCAGGACTCATGCTACCCGGATTTCCTGTAAGACTAAACCCATCTTCATGCCAAAATTGCTGACTGGGATGATCTGCTGGATATACTGGAGACTTATTTCGATCAAAGTCATAATATGACTTATCATGCTTCTCCTCTCCACCCAAAACTGTCACATCACTGCGAATACCAATGTTCATGATAGGATACTCCTTGTCCATGTCCCCATAAAGTTCTTCATACAATAACCACCAAGCCATAATATGTTTCCTCCATTATATCAGTTAGAGAGATTAAAGTCAACATCAACCTTATCATATAACTCAAGGAAGGCCTGCTTGGTTTCATCATCAAAGCGATTTATACAAACTTCAATGGCCTTTTCTTTCTTACCAAAAATAGAAAATGCACGAACAATATGAACCAAACGACGAGTGCTGATAATATCTTCAACCCCACCATCATAGAATGTTTTACGGATAATGTCACCCCATGTTACAAGATGATTAATAAAATCAATATCAGTTACACCAATTGTAGAAGCAACTCTCCCCAAAATCTTTTTCTCTACAGATTGAGAAGGATACTCTTGTTCAAAAGTTACAGGAAACCTCTCAAGGAAAGCTTCATTTAAAACATTAGTGCCAATAAAACGACCGTCATCAGAACCCTTCCCTTTCGTGTTGGCAGTAGCAATAACATTAAATCCAGCAACAGGGTTTACAAATTTACCAATCTTCTTAAGAAATATTCCTTTACCTTCTAATACTGGTTGCAGACATAGGATCTTATTAGATGCTAAGTCAATCTCATCTAAAAGGAGTGTAGCTCCCCTTTCCAATGCTTCGATAACTGGACCATTATGCCATACAGTGTTACCATTGATAAGGCGAAAGCCACCAATAAGGTCATCTTCGTCTGTTTCAATTGTAATATTAACTCTTATTAACTCTTTATTTAGTTGAGCGCACGCCTGTTCAACACTGAACGTTTTACCATTACCCGAAAGACCCGTAATGAACGTAGGATAGAACACACCGGTTTTGAGAATGGCCTTAAGATCATTAAAAAGACCAAAGTTGACGAAGGTATCATCTCTTGCTGGTATAAGGTTCTGTTCTAATTTAGGCTCCACCGCAGGTGCATTAAATGAACGTTCAATGTCTTCAACCACTTTAGAAGTTAATTCTAAATTCCATTTGCCGCGACCTACTTTATATTTCTCAAGGCGTTTTGTTACTGTCTGATAAGCCATTCCGCGAGATGCACAATATCCTTTGACATCAGCAGCAGTAAACTCTACACCATATGTATTTCTTAAATCGTCAACAATGTGATCATCAGTCATTTTAAGGCGAAGCATGATGTGTGTGTTTCAATAACCATATTATAAGGCAAGAAGGAAGTTTTTAGATCTCCTTATGTCCACTTCCTATACTGTCTTCCCACTCTTTGAACGATGATTGACAGTCAGGTGGTTCAGGATCTTTATACCCCTTAATCCTTTTCCAGTCACCATGCATAGCACCAAGAATCCATGATTGAGAAAGAGATTTAGGACCCTTCTCCAAAATTTCACAGTGCAAAGTCTTGAGTCGATGGCCTGCAATATCTAGATACTCTGATCTCCAATTAGAATCATCGTAATTTTTATTCATACCACTAACTCTATAAATTCACAAAGAACCTTCTTATTTAGTTTTTTAATTTTAAAAGATTTCACAAATGCTTTCTTAATTTGAGCTTTTGTTGCATCCGATTCTACATCAAACTCTGCATCTTGTGCAAGTGTTGTTGAAGATAAAGCAAAATATGCATCATATCCAGACCCATGAATAATAAAACTCCTATTCTTTTTCCACGTAAGAGAATGATCTTCCTTATATAATCTCATAAAACTATTAGCATCTCTAGGAGAAAGAACTCTAATACCAATAAAGTTTGTAGAAGGAAATCTATCTTTTAAATTGTTAAGAAGAACATCTGTAAAGTCATGATATCTATAACCCATTTTATAAGTTCTCCCTAACTTACGATCACGTAAAAAACACTTATTAGGATTAATATTACGACATCCCAAATAAGGTTCAGATTCCCAACTACGCTGCACTGTCTTATGATAAGGAAGAGGATTTGCCTCACCATCAGTTAATACAATACATTGCACCTTCTCCAGTTTATTTTCTTTTTGAAACTTAGGAAGAATCTGATGTAAAGAAATCAATGCTTCATTAAGAGGAGTTCCTGAAAGAATTAGCCTGTCAGGATAATTATAACCAGTTACTTCTTTAAAAGCAGTTACAATACGCCAAATGTTTATCATCTGATACTCTAAGGTTTTACCATTTACTTTACTGGTAAAAAGATTCATTAAATTAAACTCATCCTCAATATGAAATACTCCCTCCTTCCTTTCATAATGATGTTTTAACTGATATTGATCTTGGCGTCTATATTCATTAGTAAAAGCATATACCTCAAAAGGAATCTGAACCTTTCTACAAAACCAAAGCAAATTATAAAGTTGCTTAATAGTATCCTGTAACACAAATTGCATAGAACCAGACCAATCAAGAATAAAAACTAATCCATGGTTTTTCCCATCAGGAACAATAGTAACCTTCTTAAAAAGATCTTCATTAAATTTATATGTTTGAAGCTTCTTTGTATCGAGAACCCCAGTGCGATTTGTAGCAGAACGAATATAAGCACTAGCTGATTTCCTACATTCAAATTCTTTAACAAGATAACTTACCTCCTTTTGAGCATCCTTTTTAAATTTATAAAATTCAGTATCCACTCTCACAAACTCATCTGATACAGTATAAATTATTTTTTTATTTACAGGATCCAATTTGCTCTTAATTTGTCCTTGATCATGCCATGAATGACCAATATTTAAATGAATATCTTGATTACTAACAATTATAGTATCCAGATTAACTTTTTGAACTTCAATATATTCATTTTCAACTCCCCCACTATTAACCAACTCCTGAAGTTTACTATCTAATGATTCTGCAGTCTGAACTTCTGGTTCTTCTACATGTTCTTGTTCTTTCCCCACCTCTTCCTTTCCATCATCAAAAAACTCATCAGAAAAACTTTCACCTTCTCCACTATCAGGTTCCATTATTTTAGATTCTGTCTCTTCCTGTTCTTTCTTCTGCTGTTCTAAACAATATTGATATAAAACAAATGCTGCTTTCTTACTATCATCAAAGGTTTCACACCTACCTATCATATCGACAATCTCTTTTTCAGCAGGGAGAAAAGCCAAATCAAGGAAGTGACCCACCTTGAAATATAGATTAGCCCTATCAGCAAGATTAAAACTAGTAATATCTTCACCATCTAATTCAAAGAAATCTTGTTCATAAAGTTCACTATATCCCTTATAGAAAGATTTAGCAAGACCCATATACTTACGCTTCATTAACTTCTCAATTCGCGCATCCTCTACCACATTTATAAACTGATGAGGAACATCTTCTGGAGGATCCTCATCAGGTGTAAAGAGAGCATGACCCACCTCATGGCCTACCAACATGTCATATACATCATTACTTGCCTTTTCCCATAGAGGAAGCACAAGAACCCGTGTATGAACATTAAACTGAGCACACTCCACTTGCTTATGCTCTACTACCAAATCTTCAGTAGCTAATAGTTTTGCAAGTTGGGATTTGATTTCCTGTTGAACTGCCATTGGATTCACCTCACCACTTAACGAATCTGGATCTGTCGCTCAAATTTGGAATGTCATCACAGTCCACTCCATATATTCCCTTAAAAGCTTCATAAACTACAAGTTTAATCTTCATACGTTGTGCTGGAGTATCTTCACCACGTCCTAAAGCACGAATCATGTCTTCAATAATTCCTCTTGAATGTGCAGCAATACAAATATCTCTAGTCCAATTTCTTTCTTCTCCTTCATCCGTCAAATAGGTCTTATGCTTGTTGGCACTGATGGGATCCATACTGCTTTGGTGTGGTATGCATACATTATACAAAAAAAATCCCCACCCTAGGGCGAGGATTGTGACAGATATTTAACTGGTGGAGCTACACGAAGACCTCTTTACAGATTCTTCGACAAACGGTAGCATTATCATCGCACTCTGTAAGGCACTGAAAATAATCATTTACTGCCGATTCGTGATCCACTTCCTCCATGTCTGCTATACTACTTTTCCAACCGGCTAATTGATTATAGGATACTAGATTGTGCATGATGATAACCTCCATTTTTTATTTGAATAACATAACGAATTGATTTGGTTACATTTAACCTCCGCTTTTCATTCATTCTATCACTATTTAGTTAGGAAATCAACATAAAGGGGTTCGGTTTTACAAAAATATATGCCTACTGGTTTATACCTAGTTCATCCTCAATATAGGCCTCTATCAATTTCTTTGCCTGTTCATACACTGGTATCATATTCATTCTATGATAAACAAAATGTGCTACTTCTTGAATTTGGTTCTTATCCAACTCTGGATGTAACTCTGAAACCACTCCTTCTAACTTCAAGGATACTGTAGCATCTGTAATTAACTGTGCCATTTAGATTTTATTTATGCAATTAAAAAAGCACCCTTGAGTTTCCTCTTGAGTGCTTGTCGTCTAGCCTTTGCTTGACGCAATGCTTGGGGTTTAAGTTTTCGTTTTGGCTCCTTCTTGCTATGATGGAGCCAATTCGGGATAGAGTGTTTCAATGTCCCTCCTATACAGGTTCCTAACATTATCTATGAGTTTAGCACTCCTCTTAACCTTTCTAGACTCATTGGTGGGCAGTTTATCAACCTGCACATCAGATTTAATCATAATATCCATGTCTACTATATGACTGACCCACTTAGCAAAATCATCACCAAACCCATTTTCAAACTTCCATATATGAGTCTTATCAGAAATAAAGTCTAATTGTGAACGAAACCAATTTACTGATTGCGATAAAGGATAATTTTGAATCATACTATAAAAATACATTTCATCTTCCAACATCTCATCAATATCATCCCCATACAATTTTCTCAAAAAAATAGAACAAGAAATAAATCTATCAATTGGATTCCTAACAATAGTAATATGAGGAATTCCTTCTACATCCAAATATTTTTCATAATATTCTCTATGAAAATGAGCCAGTTCAACTCCATCAATACTTTTATATTGCCTATCAATATTAACCTTATCATCCCATACAAAATTATTAACCTTTAAAAGATTTTGTTCAAAAAATCTTCCTGCTGTTCTGGGGATATGAATAAAAAAGAATCTCTTACCAGTAGGTTCATGTTTAAAGGTAGACATTAAACTACCATCCTACTAAACCCCTTTATCTTTTCAAACTTAATACAATTCGCAAACTTATCTTCCATCCCCACTTTATGAGATATGACAAATATATTTGCATCCTTAATTACAAAACGAATAATCTTAAGAAACTCATCTGTTCCAAATCCATCTAAAGAACTATCAAACACTTCATCCATAATTAATAGATTAGTATTTACAGAGTTCTTAAACTTAGCCACCTCTCTCCAAGTGAAAAGGAGTGCTAGGTCTATTCTCATCTTCTCTCCCTCGCTGAAAGAAGCATAAGAAAAATCTTCATGTATTGGGGACTGGACGGTTTCGTTAAACTCCTCATCAAGAGTAAAATTTATGTAGAAGTCCATCATCTGTAGATAACGGTTTACTTGCTGATTTATCAGCGGTAGATACTTCTTGATGATTTTAGATTTAACTCCACCATCTTTAAGCAAACCATATGCAAAAGCATAATAGTTAATAGTGTCCTTTCTAGATGCTAAATCGTTGTATGTAGTTTTTAAGTTGTCTTTGAAATTGGCTAACTTGTCATGCTCAGTATTTCTGTTTGCAAGTTGATCGGTAAGTCTCTGAATTTCCGATTCCAGATCTCTGACCTGTCGTTGACACCCAGTGATCTTAGTATTGTTTTTAGAAATGCCATGCGTTAGTTTAGTAATCTCCTTAGATAAAGTTGTAAAATGATGCTCTCTCTCTTCTTCGTTTTTAATTGCCTCCTCTAGTTCTTTAAAACCAGATTGCAACTCCTTTGCTTTAGTTTGAGCATCTTCAATCTTATTTATTCTGAACTCCTCCTCGATTGGTTGAGTACATGTAGGACACGTTACATTATCAGTAAAGAACTTATGCTCTTTAGTAATCGTTGATACCTTATTAGAAATCTTACCTTTTAATCCAGCTAACTTACGAAGTTTTTCTGTAGCACCAACACTCTGCTCTCGCATCTGTGTATATCCTACTACTTCACCTTCATAAAATTCATTATCCTGTATTAACTTTGCTACAGATAAATCTAGTTCATCAATCTTATCATTCTTTTCTTCTATAGTTTCTTTTCCTCTAGACTCTATCTCATCAATAAACTCCTCTTGCATCTTAACCTTATCATTAAGAGACTCTTTCTTAAGTTCTAAAGTTTTTATCTCTTCTTTATTTCCACGAATCCTTTCTTTAATAACATTATTCATTGAAGAAAAGATTTTAATATCCAACAAATCCTCAATAACTTCTCTACGATTATTATTAGTCAATTGCATAAAAGGAACAAAATTACTACTACCAAGAATAACAATTTGAGTAAATGACTTATAATTCATCTTCAAAACATTTTGTTCTAGCCATTTCTGCTGATCAACGGCCGAAGAAAATTGATCTAAAACTTTACCATCTCTATAAATTTCAAAAACATTAGGCTTTATCCCTCTCACCACTTTCCATTCCTTATCACCAATAGAAAATTCTACTTCTACCTTAGCATCCTTTTCATTAATGGAATTAACTAACTGAGGCTTATTAATCTTACGAAAAGGCTTTCCAAATAAACTAAATGTAAGCGCATCTAATACAGTACTTTTCCCTGCACCATTTGTTCCAACAATTAAAGTTGTTGCATGGTCTTCAAAACTAATTTCACTAAATTGATTACCGGTACTTAAAAAGTTTCGATATTTAATTTTTTTAAATAAGATCATTGTCAGAATTAGGAGGAATTACAATATCATTAGGAGTTATAACAACATATTTGTAATCATGATGCTCACAAGTTTTTATCATGATTTCATCTTCCACTTCAATTACATGCATTTCCGGACTTCCACTTTCTTCTAACATCATAGTAAATCTCATTGCATCATCTTCTTCTTCAAATAAGTAAAGAATTTGTTCTCCTTCATCATCTGTTACAGAATATGCTCCCTCCTTTTCTTTCCCATGAATTGTTAGGATATACATCTTAAATCAATTCACAAGCCTCTTGATAGACTTCACGTATCATTTTTTGTACAATTGATTTATCCAACTTTACATCTGCCTCCTCAATATACCTATTAAGAATAGACATTGTATCTTCAGATTCAAATTCTTCATCATCATCAATATTATCCAATTCATTAAATCCAAAATTCTCAACAATCTTAAGATCATTAATTCCAGATGCATAAAGTTTATCAATAAACTTTTCAAATAGAACTTGATCTGTCTTTTCTTTTACTATAAGTTTTACAATTTTATCTTTATACTCTCTAGTATCAAATGTTTGGTGTGGAGTATTATCATAAAAAATTTTATAAAAAATACCATAAGGATTATTAACACATGTAAGTTCTAATGTTTCTGTATCAAATAAATGAAATCCTCTTTCACTTCCAGCATCATTCCAAAACATCTCATAAGGATTTCCCAAATAATATATTCCTTCTTGATGAGACCTCACATGATAATGACCAGAGAAAACTCTTTTAAACCTTTGGAATGCACCAACAGCAGTCCCATGCTCCATTATATGTCCTTGAGTAGCTTGAAACCCATTAAGTTCAAGATGACCCATAACAACTTCACATTTAGTCTTCTTCAAATGTTTAAATGTTCTTTCTTCATTCTCTGAATTAATCCAAGGAACAAAAAGAACATCTAAATTATCTATTTTTACTTCTGTCGTTTCAGAATAAGTCTTTACATTATCATACTCCCGAAGTAAAAGATCAACTGCATTTACTTGGTTGGTATTCTTATAATAAGCAGTATGATTTCCTACAATAGTATGAATAGTATAATCTTTTAATCTATCATAGTAATTATTCTTAGCCCATGATAACGCAGAGAAATCAATACCTTTACGACTATCAAAAGTATCACCCATATCCACAATGGTTGTAATACCTTCCTTCTCAATAGTTGGAAAAAATATATTATTATAAAACTTCAAAAAATAATCATGAAAGAGTTTTGAATTCTTTCTAGCTCCAAAATGCTGGTCAGTAATAATAGCAATCTTCATTCAATTACGCAACTTGCTATGAACTGCATCTTTAATTTGATTATACTCGGAATAATTAGATCCGTCAATGGTATTATTATCATCAAACACCTCACTATATCCAGATCTTTCGATAATCTTATTCTTAATTTCTAGCTGACGCTTTTCTCTTTGAATCCTACGAAGAAAAGCATAATGAATAATCTGTGTAAAGTAAGCAAAAGGATTTTGGGATTTCTCTGGATTAAAGTTATGAATGTATTGAACACAATTCTCAATACCATCAGAAATCATATCTTCCTTAAACATATAGTTAACGAAGTTAGGTTTAAAAGAAAGATGATTAGCAATCTTTAAAAAACAATCACCAATGTATCGAGGGATGACTGGCTTCGGTAAATCTCTAAGTGCTGCTATTTCTTTATCTTCGCGATATTTAATTAAAGCAGCCAGAAACTCTTTATTATTAACATAATGTTCAGATCTTTTTCTCTTTGCCATAGTTCCGGGCCTTATTACCATGAGTCTTTATCACTAATATGTAGATATTATAACATTTATACAAACCCTTGACAAGTTCTCAAATCATGAGTAAAATCTTAGTGTAGCGTTTGATAGAAATAGCTTAGCTATTATTACTAGATTTAAAGATTTTTTCTAGAATCTTTTTAGTTTCATTTACACTACCAAGATATCCCATTCTTCTATTTAAGTGAGATTTATTATCATCACTCTTATTAGATTGATTAATAAAATCCTGATGCATCATTATCATTTCTACATCTTTAGATTCTGACAACGTAAGAATATCACTCATATTAATAATAAACATATCTTCTGTAGTTGTTTTTAACCAAGGTTCTACTTTATATCCTACTACTCCACTTCTTCCTTTAATTGCATTAACTATAATAGGATGTGTAATAATTAACATCGTTCTATTATCTTCTTCAGAAGCGGCTACCCTAGCAAATATTTCTTCTCCGGATTTAAATTTTATTGTTCCGTAAAAATCATCCTCAATCATCTTTCTCCTTCTTTAACTGTATTGTAACTATTTCATAATTGAAATTTTCTTCATTGTAAATCTTAATTCGTTCTATAAAGTGATTTAATGTATAATTTCTTTTAGACTTTTTACTGCAATCATCAGCTATGTCATACAAAATGGATTTGATTTTGTTTGTTCCCTTTCTGAGAACACGCCCAATTGATTGGAGGGTTCGTATGCGGGATTTGGATGGGGAAGCAAACACAACATTGCAAAGACTGCGAATATTAATGCCCGTTGAGAAAGTACCGTAAGATGCGACAATAATGGCGTTGGTTTCATTCTCTGTAATCTCTCTAACTAATTCTCTTTCTTCAGCATCCACACCACCATGAATAAAAAAGGATTTTCTGTCACTTCGCTTATTTGTATTTATCAAATCATATAATACTTGGCCATGGGTTTCCACCCTACTATACAATATAAGTGTATTACCTTTTAAGTCTAATGCCAAGTTTTTTATAAAATTATTTCTTTGTTCATGTTCAATTAAATATTTTATTTCATCTTGATAGGTTTCAAATTTTTGTGGGGGATGTTTAAGGACTAAACATTGAATATCTAGTTGGGAAAGATGGCCTTGCCTCATTAACTCATCAGTTTTAGTTACTTTATATGATGGTCCAAACAATCCCTCTAACACCCATTTATGAGTCTGTGTGCCATCTAATGTTCCTGTAAACCCATAACGATACTTTGCATGATGTAATTTTGTCATTATAGATATAAGAGACTTACTTTTAAATAAGTGAGCTTCATCTCCTATAATTACATTATAACTTTCAAAAAATGGCCGAGGTAATTTATAAACAGATTGCCAGGTAGTAATAGTAATTGGATATTCATTTGTTTTTTCTTTCCCCGCATATATACGGTGACAATATGACTCAGCATCCCAACCATAATCCTGAAAATCTTTATACATCTGCTCTACAAGAGATGTCGTGGGCACGACTAAAAGAATTTTTTGTTGTTTCGCTACATAATATCTTACAAGAGCGTAAATCATCAACGATTTGCCTGAGGCAGTGGGTGATATCAATAATTTTCTATTATGTTTTAATGCATCGTATACTCCCTCAATTTGGTATTTCCTTGGAGGATGAGAGCAAATAGATTTCATATAATCTTTTACACCCTCATATGATATCCCTTCATTTACTTCAAAGGGAGTTCCATAATATTGGTTATTTACAAATTCGTATGTGTAGTCGTGTCTGTTACAGAAGGCAATAATTTTATCAAGTAATCCGACGTAGATTTGTCCGTTTGATGTTGAGAATAAACGGATCTTTCCATCCCAATACTTGTTACGGTATTGAGGCATAAACTTTGCACCTTCAACGTCGAAAGTGAAGTGATCTGAGAGCTCCATAAAGACGTGGGGCTCTGCTTGTATCTCCAGAAAAACTTCATTTTTCTTTCCTATAACAATATCAGTCCTCAAACGAATCCATTACATCTAATTATATTTATTAACCCAATCCAGAATTAAATCTCATAAATTCGATACTATTTTTTATTTGAAAAGTCCTATTACTTATCATCTTAAGAATACTTTCTAAGTAAACTAACATCGTGTCATAATAATCTATCTTAAGAGATGTATTAGAAAGTTTCTCATCAGCATCCAAGTATTTGGTCATCGTGTCTTTATCCCTTATCTTCTTTGGAAAGGGGTTTTCTACATATACTTCTGGGTCCGCCTTACCAGAGAAGTATTCATACCGTTCATGGCGGATATTCTTACGCTGTTGCTCAGCCTTTTTTCTTAAGAGAAATATTGTATTATATAATTCAAAATACTTCGCATGAAGAGAGGGGATATTTAATGATTCAGTATGTAAATTATCTGGATCTATCTTTGAATCTTTTTCCCACATCTCTTGAAGTTTATCAAGAGTAATGCTCATTTAAGGACAATATGCTTTATTTTCTAAATCAGTTATTTGGTATATAGTATATTTAAAGCTTACTTCTGCTGTAAAATATTCTATATCAGTATCTGTAGCATCAAAACTCAAAGTTGTCAAGGATTGTGGCCACAAATCTTTAAAGACAACTTGAAAATTGGGAATGAAGTTACTATTTTGGATTTGTAAAGTTCCATCTGAATAGATGTTATCACCCCTATTATAATAATTCTCAGGCATTGTGGCGTCTTCTTCTAACTTGGTAAATTCCTCAAGACTTTCTGGAAATCCCAATCCTCTTATCCACTTTTGCAATTCCATATAATTACCAAGATCTTCATCTACCAAAAATCTTATATTAAGATCACCAAAATCAATCTTATCTCCGGGTGTAGGAATATCCTTTAAGTAGGTAGGTTGTATTGCTACTCCAAGATCTAATGATGGAATATTTGCTTGATTGCAAAAATATGCCACCTTTGGACTTCTTTGAAGTGTAAACTTAAACCCGGTAGGAGATAAAAAATTTCTATTAGATATAGGGGTTGTTTTCGCTGTCGTATAGGTCATTACTCAGTTACAACTGTGCTATTTTTCCACCAATCGGGTTGATAAGTAATACCCAAAGAAGTGGTAACAGTAGTAGCTGCTTGAGCATTAGCATCTGCTTTATTACTATACTGCTTACGATCAGCATATGTGCCGGTCCAAGTATTACCACCTTTCCAATATACATCCCCGACTTCTAGCTTACCGGGTGTTTTAATGTGATAAGGCATTTTTTTTCTTAGTTTTTAAATATTTAGTCGTCTTCTACCTCATGATGGGAATAATTATAATCACTCAGCATTGCAAATAATTTTCCTTTATAATTTTCCAAAAATTCTTTTTCTTCTTCTGGTCTATCTGGAGGTCCTGGCCAAATAGTTGAATAATAATCAATAGAACTATAAACCATTCTTACATCTTTAATATTCATTTTCCATTCACACCACCATTCCATATTATCATCAGGAGGAATAAAATCATAGTCTTCTTTTTTTCCTCCCACAGACATTATTCTACATCTCGTGACATTTGCTCTTCAAGTTTCTCTTTAGCAGCTTTTACTCCAGCTAATCTTTCTTCAAGATTATCTTCCCAATAATTATACATTTTAAGTTTCCATTTTTGACGGTCTTCGCGACTCATTTTATTCTTACAGAACATGGTAGAAAGCAGGTCTCCTAGATATATTTATTTAATATAAAGATTGGTATACCAATAACTACTAAAAGTAATATAGCAAACCCCATTTCCGTTGTTAAATTTTGAGGCCAAGTAGTTACAAGCATACGCTATTTAGACAAAAAAAAGACCTCCCGAAGGAGGTCTTTGAAATGTGAATGGAATATATCCATCTATATCACATGAGGTTCTTGACGGCAACGCGACGATAGTAGCGGTTGCTGTTAACGCGGAGGCGACCCAGACCTTGAGTTGTTCCTTCAGCAAATGGGTTGGCAGTAATACCATAACGGGTCTTAAAGCCAATTTTGGGCTGGAAGGAATTCTCACCCACGGCACGAACCATCTGTAGTGGAACGTAAGGGCAATAGAATAGACCAGCGTCATAAGGTGAGGAACCTTTGTAACCAACAACATAATACTGTTGACCACTGTTAGTGGCAACGTTGCTGGAATTAAGGTTAGCAGCATAAGGATCGATGTATACGCGATACTTACCTTGAAGAATACCAGCAAAAGTGTTGCCCGTATCATC
>Ga0315327_10001255_pt1 | contig 13187 bp, 10 predicted proteins | sample M110032315metaG_FD_203460 | JGI IMG/M metagenome (GOLD analysis project Ga0315327, IMG submission 203460) | Ammonia-oxidizing marine archaeal communities from Monterey Bay, California, United States - M1 100m 32315 | ecosystem: Environmental > Aquatic > Marine > Coastal | place: USA: California... | reverse complement strand
AGTTCAGGCCTGCGAGTCTGGTTGCTATTTGAGTGACTGAACTTTGGTTGAGAATCTTTCCGTCAGGGAGCTCTTCGCTTTGCCAATCGGCGTTCTCGTCTTCTCGAGTGACTGATAGGGAGTCGCCATATTGGAGTTCAGTTTCAATTCCGACGACGTCACCTGCCTCGAAGGAGACGAGCGCTTTTTCTAACCAGGAGTCCGGAGAGGAATTGATGTTGAAGGTCGTATTCGCTAGAAACGCTTTTTCTTCGCCTTGGTATCGTAGGAACTGACGTTGATTGTCGGTTTCCTTCCCGAGTTCTAGGGAGACGATATCGTTGCCATCGGAATCTAGGAATCGAATGGCGGTGCCCGTGTCGAAGCCGAGCTCTGCGATGCGATCCGGATTCTCGCTAACCAGTCGTTGTAGCTTGGCCTCGGTGATGGATTGAGCCAGTTGAGAAATGCGACTGTAGCTTACCGGTAGGTTGTGCTTTTCTTCCAGAGTCCATCGGTTGTTCGCACTGTCGGCGATTAAGGTTAGCGTTTGATCGTCATCGTTTACGATCGCCTTCGCCGCATTGCGGAGGAGGGCCTTGTCTACGACGGTAGACCCGACGCGCTCGTCGAGTAGGGGTGCATTGTTGGAGCTATTGAGGTAGCTGGTGATGATAGCAAGTATTGCTAGGACGCCAGCGCTGATGTATAGATTCTTTAAATTCATTGGTGTCTCCTAGAGGGCTTTTTGTTTACGCATGCGGTAGAAGAGGAGGCCGAATAGCGCTAGTCCGATCGGAGCGTATCCGACGTTTAGCGACACTAACTTCCATTTCAGAGCATCGATGTCCTTGCGAAGTTCACGGCGAATGAGACGTCGTTCAGTCCTGAGTGCCGCTTGGTTTTCTTGCAGTTTTTGCAAAGCGTCCGAGAGTTCCGGGCTTGCGACAATCATGCCTGCACCTTGTTGCTGGCTTACGATTGTCTGGATCTCCTGGTTCATTTGAGAAATGCGATCTTCGACTTCCTGAAGCTTGATTTGGTACTGCTTTTGGGCTTCGATTTCAATTGCTTGAACCCGATCGAAACCGCGGTTTTCAGTGCCCTTACTGCGGATGCCAATTAGGTCCTTGCTGCCGCCTAGGAATTCGATGATATTCGTTCCCATCGTCAAATTGTCGTTGATCGGTTGGATGGTTGTCATTCCAAGGAAATTCTGTCGTTGGATGGAGAATTGATCGAGCGACCAATCGGTGTCGGCGATGATGAATACATTGCCTTGACCAGTGTAAAGTTGCTCTGGCTTTTCTACTGGTTCGGTCGCTTCTTCCTCGGCGGGGGCTTGCGGTTTGCCTTGAGGGAAAGCAGTCGTGAATTCGCCTTGCAGCAATCCTGCGATGGTTTTCTTTTCTCCGTCGGATTCAAGTTGATTTAGCAACGTGCCGCCTTGAGCGAACTGAAGCATCATTCCGGGAATGGCGCTGGCTTCGTCAGTCGTTTGCAGAATAGGTTCGAGCGTTAGCTCCGAAGATTCGCTCAGTTTTAGGCTTCCAGCTTCTAGGAGCCATACCGAATTGAGATCGGAAGCAGGTAGGAAGTCTTCGCTCACGTTTTCTTTGCCGAGCGTTAGCCATGCAGGTTGAACCGAACCTTGCTGTATCATTGCTATATTGGGGTCGCCGACCGCTTCGCTTGCCGTGTATTCAATTCCCCATGCCGAAAAGAAGCGTTGGAAATCGCTGGAAGTATTTGGGTTGGGCTGCCCCATCATGCCCATTTGATTCTGCTGCTGTTGGCTGCGAAAGAAAAGGGATGAAGGATCGACTGCGACGAACATCGGCTTCCCGGAAAGGGCAAGCTGGTCGATATCGAAAAGCAGAGATTCGGAAAGACCGATCGGATGGATGATCGCTAGCATGTCTAGGTCCTTCGGTAGCTCCGTGGCGGAAGCTTCGATCAGTTCTATATTGAAGGAGCTTTCCAGCGAGCTGATTACGTATTGGTCCTCTTGAGCTGGCTGTCCCGGCATTGTAGGATAAGGAGGGGCTTTTAGGGGCAGACTTGTGATAAGTCCAAGTTTGGGCTTGGCGAGCTGCTGCGCTTCGAACACGGCTTTGGCTAGATCGTATTCGATGAAGCCTTCCTTGTTCCAATCGAAAAATGGAATAACGTGTTCGGAGTCGCCTTGGCTGATTACCAGTCCGAGAAAGATGCTATCGCCATTGGGTAGACCTTGTCCGTGGACTCCGGCTGCAATGGCGTTTTCCTCTTCGGGAGTATCGGGTTTCGGCTCGATGCCGTTGAGAACGATTTTTCCATCAGCGGCACGGTCGAATTGGCGAAGCATTTGCTCGACTCGGTCCCCGAAATTCAGGATGTGCATCTTGATCTGAGGAGAGAGCCCTTCGATTGTTTCGGTCCGGTAGAAGTCGAATCGTATTGGGTCTTCGACTTTTTCGAGAAGCGTTTTGGTGCTGTCCGATAGGGTGAACGTGTTTTCCGCCGTCAGGTCGAATCGTAAGGGAATAGACGATACGACGTAATGAAGCAGGAGGAAGTTGATCAGAACGAGGACGGTAGCGTGTGTTTTGGTAGCTATTTTCATTTCTATGATTTCCGCGTTTCTATTTTTCCAAGACTATGACGTTGATCGCGAGGCAGGCTACGGTGAGCGTGACGAAGAATGAAATTGCACTCAGTTCTATTAAGCCCCGAGTCATTGTTTCGAAGTGCGATTGGAAGCTGAAGTTTCCGAGAAAATCTAGCATACCCGGTGAAGCGACTCCTTCCAGCAATGTCAGTAAGACTTGCGAGCCGAAGAGCGTTGCCATGAGGCAAATCAGCACGCTGATGACGAAGGCTATGACTTGGTTTTTCGTTAAGGCGGAGCAGACTGAGCTAATCGATAGGTAGGCTGCTGCCATTAGGAGCGAACCGAAGTACCCAGATAAAATGATGCCCCAGTCCGGATTGCCCAAGTAGCCTGTCGTGAACGCTAGAGAAATAGTGAGCGCGAGCGAGATAGCGATGAAGGCCCAAGCTGCGAAAAATTTCGCAAGGACGGCGCTGGTTGTGGATATCGGCAATGTAAAGAGAAGCTCAATACTGCCGGAACGCTTTTCTTCTGACCACAGACGCATGCCTGTGGCTGGAATGAAAAAGAGGAATGTCCAAGGGAGGAATGTCCATAGCGTATTCAGATTAGCTTGATTGCTTTCGTAGTAGCCCGAGAAAACGGCCAGCGAGATTACAACGATATGGAAGACTGCAAGGAGCACGTATCCGACCGGAGATCGGAAATAGCCGAGGAACTCTGTGTTGAATAAGGGAGCTATCTGGTTCATGCGTATGATTTGCTGTTGGTCAATTCGCGGAAAATTTCGTCAATGGACGAGCCAGGTTTACGAGCCTTGAATTCCTCTGGGGTTTCATTGACGCACACTTTGCCTTGGTCGATTACAATGATGCGGTTGCAGATCGCTTCGACCTCTTCGAGAATATGTGTGGAAAGGATGATAGCTTTGTCCTTGGACATCGCTTGAATGAGCTTGCGGACCTCGTGTTTCTGGTTGGGGTCCAGCCCATCGGTTGGCTCATCGAGAATTAGCACAGGAGGGTCGTGCAAAATGGATTGAGCGACGCCGACACGTTGGCGGTAGCCTTTGGAGAGCGTTTCGATCGCTTGATTCTGTACCGTTTGGAGGTGGCATTTGACGATGACGTCGGCCAAGCGGTCGTTGATTTCGTCACGTGAGCGAAAGCCTCGAGACTTGGCGATATAGCTCAGGAATTCGACGACCGTCATCTCTGGATATGCCGGGCTGCTCTCGGGCAGGTAGCCGACGCGACTCTTAACTTCCAGCGGGTGCGTTTGAACGTCGTATCCATCGACTGAAGCGGTTCCTGACGTAGGCGACAGGTAGCCGGTGATCATTTTCATTGTGGTCGACTTGCCGGCTCCATTGGGTCCGAGAAAGCCGAGAATGTCGCCTTTTCGGACTTCGAAGGATACGCCGTCGACGGCACGCAAGTCTCCATAGTCTTTAACGAGTTTATCTACAAGAACCATAGGTGGTAGGATTTTGTGTTAGAGAGAAAATTAGACGAATTTTGAAAAAGGAAGTTCCCAGGAAAATTGAGAAAACGGTTAACGAAATTCAAGAGCGATGCGTTTAGAGAAGAGTTTTAAGGATTTCAAGAATTTCGTTTCTCGAATTTTGAAAATGACCGCTTATAGCTCCATCGTCTCCTGTTCGAGGCTGTTTTCGCCTTCGGTAGGCTCTTCGGTTTTGTTCTTCAAGTGTTGGGGCGGCTTGGAAATCCTTTGGGCGAAATTCGCTTCGCGGTCGGCCACGATGCGATCGCACATTTTTTGGACATGAAGCTTCAGCCACATGGATGTGTTGGAGTCGCCCTGGTAGCGGGCGGGGCCGTAGGCATGGATGCGATTGGTTTGGAGGAGCAGATCGTTTTGGGCAAATTCGGCTTCATTACTCGGCTTGTACACTGCGTAGGTTTTGCCGCCAAATTTTCGGACGACGGAAAAACTAGGAACGTCGCTCGGGCCATCCGCGATGTAGATCATATTTTGAAATGGAACGCGCCGATCTTCCTGGGCCAGTTTCGAATTCACGTCGATGGCATCGTCTTTGTTAGTGCCTTTATTAATTTCGAAGAGGGCTCGGGTTTTGGTCGTGTTGTCGACCATCATTCCGATCTGGCTGATTTCAGCATCAGTTTGCATTCCCAGTTCGTCTTGGTTCATGCAGCCGGGTAAGAGCGGGTTTTCGATAAATTCGCATCCCCAGATACCATCTACGTATGGGGCGATCTTGCTACCTCTGATCATCTCCGCCAAGCCGGTACTGACGATGTAGTGCTCGATCTCTATTTCATGTTTTACGTATTCCGGCTTTAAACGGGCTTCGTCGCGGAGTTCGCTGAAGAATTCGGGAAGCCCTTGGTAGAATTCGATCTCGGAGCCTAGTTCGCGGAGGAGTTTATTGTTGAGTCCTTTCATCTCCCCGTTGCGAACGTGGGTGAGAATGTGATTGAGGTATACGCTTTCGCCGGAGACTCGATATCCGCGATCCGTGTAGCGGGAGGCCAGGGTGTTGGTTTCTTCCCAGAAGCGTTCTTCGTCGATTTGGAATCGTTCGAAGATGGGTTGCTGCATGTAGCCGGGAATGAGCGTCTTGTCGAAATCCCAGATGAGCGCGATTTTGTTCTGGGTGAACAATCCTTGTGCCATATTCGCCAGCAAAGGGCTTGGCTGGGGGACTGCAATCGCGAATTTGAGAAAGATGAAGGTACGTTTGGAAAGCAGGGCTCATTCTTTCTCTAGGTGGGTGGTGAATACTGTCAGTTTGCCGCTTTTGAAATAAGGGAGGGACGAATCGCAGCGTCCATATCATCTTCGTGAAATTCGCAATTGCAGTTTAGCGATGGGATGGCCATTGGTCCTAGTTTTCCTATGGCGATAAAGCTTCCAGAGATTACACCGTTTCGAAAACGTGTCGAAGAAATCGATGAAATGATGAACCAGCCGGACTTCTTCAACGATGCTCGGCGTTCGGCGTCGATTTCCCGGGAGCAAATGAAGTTACGGAAGCTGTTGGTGGACTACGAAGGGCTTGAAGCGGCGAAGGAGGCTGTGTTGGAGCACCGCGAATTGCTTGCGGATTCCGACTCGGATCCGGAGTTGAAAGAGCTTGCCGAAGAGGAATTGCCCGAACTCGTGGAAACGATTGATGCACTCGAAGAGAAGATTCTCGTATCGATGATTCCGCCCGAGGAATCGGATTCTCGTAATACCATCGTCGAAATTCGCGCAGGAGCGGGCGGTGACGAAGCGTCTTTGTTCGCGGGAGATCTTTACCGAATGTATTCTCGGTTAGCGGAACGCAGAGGGTGGACGGTCGAGCCGATGAGCTCTAGCGAAAGTGGGATTAGCGGTTTTAAGGAAGTGGCATTTCTGATACGCGGGGAAGATGCCTATAAGCAAATGAAGCTCGAAAGTGGCGTGCATCGTGTACAACGCGTCCCGGAAACCGAGTCACAGGGGCGGATTCATACATCGACGGTTACCGTAGCAGTTCTCCCGGAAGCGGAAGAGGTCGACATCGATATAGATCAACAGGATTTGGAAATTACTACGACTCGCGCGAGCGGTCCTGGTGGCCAAGGTGTCAATACGACTGATTCGGCCATTCAGATTTTACACAAGCCGACAGGTATGATCGTGACTTGCGCGGACGAACGCTCTCAAATTAAGAATCGGGCCAAGGCGATGACTGTTCTGCGTTCGCGTTTGATGCAGGCGAAGGAAGAAGAGGAGCGCGTGAAGTATGCCGAGAATCGAAAGAAGCAGGTGGGAACGGGGGATCGAAGCGAGCGTATCCGCACCTATAATTTTCCTCAAAGTCGCTTGACGGATCACCGGATTGGTTTGACGATTCACAGCTTGACTCAGGTCATGGAGGGCGAGTTGGACGAGGTGATCGATACGCTTCAATCCGAAGATCAGAAATTAAAAATCGAAGCATTGATAAACGCTCAATCGGGAGCATAGCCCGTTTATTTTATGGCTGAGGAGCTTACAGTGTTGGACGTGGTGCGCAAGAGCACTGATTTTCTCGATAAAAAGGGAGTCGAGAGTCCGAGACTAAATGCGGAATGGCTCATTGCTCACGCTTTGGGTCTCGGTCGGATGGATCTTTACCTTCAGTTCGATCGTCCATTGATCGGCGAAGAGTTGGAGCAGATGCGAGCATTGGTTGCTCGCCGCGGGAAGCGCGAGCCGTTGCAGTATATTCAGGGACAGGCTCAGTTTCACGATTTGATGCTTAAGTGCGATACGAGGGCCTTGATTCCTCGTCCTGAAACGGAACAGCTCGTTGAGTTTGTGAAAGATTCCGGTCTCGAGATTGATCAGAATTTGCGTATTCTTGATTTGGGTACGGGCACTGGAGCGATTGCATTGGCTCTGGCTATGAATTTTCCTCGGGCACGGATTGTCGCCACGGATGCTAGCCAGAACGCTTTGGATCTAGCTAGTGAAAATGCCTTGTTGTGCGGTTTGCAGAATCGTGTTGAGTTTCGCTTGTCCAACTGGTTCGGGAGTTTGGGAGGAGAAAAGCGATTTGATTTGATCGTGTCGAATCCGCCTTACTTGACGGATGAGGAATTCGCGGAGGCAGAGAGTGAGGTAAAGGACTTCGAGCCAGAATCCGCATTGGTTGCGAACGATGAAGGAATGGCCGATTTACGCGTCATTATCAGCGGGAGCTATCCTTTGCTGGAGAAAAGCGGAACGCTTTGGCTCGAAACGGGGATCGCTCAACGCGAAGCCCTATTAGGCTCGTGCCGAGAGGTTGGATATGCGGATAGTGAAGGGCTCGATGATTGGAGCGGTAGACCGCGATTCATTCGGGCAATCAAGTGATCGCCCGAACGGTTATTAGTTGATAAGCTTTTCGAAGCGTGACTTCGAAGCGAGCGGAAGCGCTGGTTGCTTCCAGTCATTGATGTTTGGAGACGCGTTAACAGCGTTGACCATGATACGGAGCGCCTCGCGCAACTGGATGTCGAAATCAGGAACCGGTTCTTCGTCTTCTTCGTCCATGTTTTCAGATTCGGATTCGGCGATTTCGATGGCTTCTCCTTCAGTGGAAGTCTCGGCTTCTGGCTCTTCAGTTTCGACTTCAGCCTCAGCAACTTCAGGAGCTTCTTCTTCCTCTTCAGCCTCGTTTTCGGCCTCTTCTTTCAGAACGGCGTCTAACTTGATCTCGACTGCTTCGAAATTTACTTCGGCCAGCTTGCGTTGGCGATCTTTCATTGCGTCGATGAAATTTTTGTCTTCCTCCATCATTTGCTTGCGCGTTTCGAGATTGAGGGAGATGGCTGTTTGGTCTTCGCGGTCTTGATACCAGTCGATTCGCTCTTTCAGGAAACCGAATTCCTCTAATTGTATTTGGCGCTGTTTGCTTTGGTTCTGGAGAGTTTCGACGAAGGACTTCTTAAGCGTCATTTCAATGAAGTAGCGGGCTGGTTTGATGTAATCCCATGGGAGCGCATTGTCCAAGTCCGCTTCGCCTACTGCGGTTACGTCTGCAATTGAAGGTATTGAAATATCTGATACAACACCTTTTCGTTGAACTGAAAAACCGTTTGGCAGGTAGTATTTCTGAATAGTCAGTTTAGCGGCACCTGCTTTGCTTTTCGAGTTGTAGGCTCGCAGAACGTAATCTTCTAGAGGAAGCACTTGCTGTACGCTTCCTTTTCCGTGGGTGCTGTCATTGCCGATAATGAGGGCGCGTCCATAGTTCTGGAGGGCTCCGGCTAGAATTTCCGATGCCGAGGCGCTATGCCGGGAAGTGAGTACTGCAAGTGGTCCATTGTAGACGACTTTTGGGTTGCGGTCGGATCTTGGAAGAATTTTGCCGTAGGAATCTTTTACTTGGACGACAGGTCCGCGGGAAATAAATAGGCCCGTAAGATCGACGGCCTCGTTAAGCAGTCCGCCACCGTTGCGTCTTAGGTCCAGTACGATCGCTTGGACGCCGGCATCTTTCATCTTGATGACGAGTTCTTCTACGTCGGCTGTCACGCTGGTTACGAATCGTTTTCCTTCGCTGTCGATTTCTTCCGATCCATAAAAGCCGGGAATGTCGATGACGCCGATAGGCATTGTGGAGCCGTTATTTGTTGGTACGTCGATAATCTCGCCCTCGCAACGGCTGGAATTGATGCGGACGGTGTCGCGCACGATACTTACGATGCGGCGTTCGGATTCGTCGACTGCGTCGGCCGGGATGATAGTCAGGTTGACTACGGTTCCTTTTTCGCCGCGAATCTGATCGACCACCTTGCGGAGTCCCATGTCGATAATGTCGACCGGCTCCCCATCGCCTTGGGCGACTGCTACGATACGGTCATCGGGCTTGAGATCGGTAGTGTTCTTGGCGGGTCCGCCAGGGATGAGTTCCTTGATGACGCAATAGCCGTCGTCTTCGCTTAGGAGTGCTCCGATACCGACTAGCGATAGACGCATGTGGATACTGAAATCTTCGAATGTGTCTGAAGAGAAGAAGGTCGAGTGCGGGTCGAATATGTGAGTGAGGCTGGTGAGGAATACTTCTTGAACATCGCTCGAGCCGAAATCTTTCAGGCTGCGGAGTTGGCGCTCGTAGCGTTTGACGATGCGTTCTTGAGCTTCCTCGATCGTTTTGTCATTGAGGAGCTCTTGGAGCATTTCCTGTTTGAGTCGCTTGGTCCATAGTTTGTCGGCGTCCTCTTTGGAAGTGGCCCATGGGCTTTCGGTTCGGTCGTATTCGTATTCATCTTCGGCTTCGAAGGTCCACTCGCCTTTGAGGAGTTCGAGATTCGAATTGATTCGGTTGAGAGCGATTGTCCGGTAGGTCTCGTAGATGGCGAAGGCGGCATTGAGGTCGCCTTTGTGGCGAAGCTGCATGCTTAAGCGCGAACCGAATGTATCGATGAATCGATCTTCGTCAGACTGGAGGAAGTAGAGCTTATTGTAGTCTAGACTCTCCATGAACTTGCGAATGAGGTCTATGAATACTTCGTCGGAGATTTCCTGATTGTTGAAGTGGAGGGTTTCCAACATCTCGATAACGCGCATCGTTTCCTGCGACATGAGGTCGGTCGGCGCCAGTACAGGGAAGTCGGCGGGCTCTACGAGCGGCTCGGTCTCGGCCAAGCCGAAGCAATAGGAAACTGCGAGAAGAGGGATAAGGGACGAAAGAAGAACGATTCTATTTAGCATATCGCGATTGATTCTTATAAAAGTTTTTTTGGCGGTTGGTGCCAGGGAGTACGAAATTGTCAGAGAATTGAATGAAGTTCTAAGGGGAACGTCGTGTCGGTGATAATCGTTACGGATGTTCTCGAGTTAGCCGCGAAAGGGTTCAGCGCTTTTTTAAAAGGTCGCCGGCTTCGTCCAGGATTTTCTTTTCCTCGGGAGTCAATGCTCCGAATCCTTTACTGTTGATCTTGTCGAGAATGCGATCGACTTCCGCTTTAAGATTTTTTCCTGGTTTGATGTTAACCTTGTAGGGGTATGTTTTCGCCTTAGGCCTGATGTCTGCCTTAGGCCTTAGCCAATCGGGTATCTGAAAGGTAGCGCCTTTGCCATAGCCAGGGTTGCGTTGGTAGATGAATTTATAAAAAATGTAGCCTCCGAGCATTCCTCCAAGGTGAGCGGAATGGGCGGTACCTGTCCGATTTATGATTTCGAGGAAGATGAGGCCGAAAAGGGCGATGCCCAAGGAAACGTACAGCAGCATCTTTCCTTTCATCCGGAGGACCATCATGAAATTGATGTCGGTCTCTGCGTAAATCAGGCCAAAGCAAGCAATAAGTCCGTATAGTGCTCCGGAGGCTCCTACAACGACTCCTCCGGCTGAGATGAAGCTGAAGAGGTACCAGATGATGCCCCCTCCAAGCGACGCGCCCAGATAAAGCTGTAAAAAACGTTTTTCACCTAATTCCGGTAAAAGGGCGCGCCCTAGGAAGAAGATGCCCAGCATGTTGAAGGCTATGTGGCCGAAGCCGGCCGGGTTGTGAAGGAATGCGTATGTTAGGAAACTCCAAAAATGGGGTGCACTTGACGCCAGCGAGAACGTGTTGTAAAAACCGGCGCCCGCCACCAGTTGTATAGCATACACCATAACGTTGAAAACAATGATCCCCAACAGCAGGTTTCGAGACCTGAGGTTCTGGTTAGATTGCATGTATGGTCGATCGTACAGCATTGAGTCCATCTTAGGATCATGAATTTAGGGCGAATTACAAGGAAGCTATCGGGTAATTAACGGATTAAATAGCCTAGGGTTTACGCGGTCCTACGCGATTGGGCGTAAATACAAGTCAAGGCATAGCCTCATTTGGTTCCCGGTAATCGGTCGAAGATGTTTGAACGAGGGTAGTTAGATATTATCCGAGGCGCGTTTGATGGGGTTGAATCTCCTTTGCTGGGTGTCGCGAGCGGCTGCCCCGCGTTCTTTACGAGCCGTCTTGTGACTAACTTGCAGTTTAGTTGTTGAAGCGAAATAGTGCTACGTCGCCGTCCTTGAAAAGGTACTCTTTTCCTTCTAGGCGATATTTACCGGCTTCTCGAGCGGCAGAAACGCTTCCTAATGTCGTAAGATCATCGTAGGAAACGACTTCGGCTTTAATGAAGCCTTTTTCGAAATCGGTATGGATGACTCCGGCGGCTTGCGGGGCTCGCATGCCGTGGGTGAATGTCCAGGCGCGGACTTCCTTCTCGCCAGCCGTGAAATAGGTTTCGAGGCCGAGTAGGGTATAGGTTCCTCTTATCAAAAGGGAGACTCCGCTGTCTTGGACGCCGAGGTCGGATAGAAATTCCGATGCCTCCTCTGCGCTAAGGTCGATGAGTTCGGATTCTATTTCGGCGCTGATGACGACGCAACCGGCGTTTTGGCTTTCCCTCGCGTAGGCTCGGACTTTTTGGACCATCGGGTTGTTTTCCGAATCGGCGAGGTCGTCCTCCATCACGTTGGCTGCGTAGATGACGGACTTGGACGATAGGAGGCAGAGGCTTTTCATCACGATAGCTTCCTCATCGCTCACTTCCAGCAAATTGGCGGGATTCCCTTCATTAAGGTGTGGAAGAAGTTTCTCGATCAGGGCGCAGATGGCTTGAGCTTCCTTGTCGTTGCTGCGGGCCTTTTTTGCGGCCTTATCGCGCTGGCGCTCGATGGACTCCATATCGGCGAGCACGAGCTCGGTGTTGATGATCTCGATATCGCGAATCGGATCGACCGATCCCATATTGTGAATGATGTCTTCGTTTTCGAAGCAGCGGACTACCTGGACGATCGCATCGACTTCGCGGATGTTCGCTAAAAATTTATTTCCGAGGCCTTCTCCCTTGCTTGCGCCTTCTACTAGTCCGGCGATATCGACGAACTCTATAGCGGCGGGGATGACAACCTGGGTTTTCGCGATCGCTTGTAGGGCGGCGAGGCGGGAGTCCGGCACGCTAACGACGCCCACATTGGGGTCGATGGTGCAAAACGGATAGTTTGCGGATTCCGCATTGCGTGTCCGAGTCAACGCATTGAAGAGAGTTGACTTGCCAACGTTAGGGAGACCGACGATACCTGCTTTAAGCATAGGCGAGGAACAACATTCGATTGGATGTTGCTTGACAAGATCCAATTTTGGTAAATCTTCCTCCTCTTTTCCGAATTTACCAGGACACTCTAGACATGGCGTTAAAGATCAAACTTCAAAGAGGTGGAGCTACCCACAATCCAATATACCGCGTAGTAGTCGCAGAAGCTCGTGGGCGTCGCGATGGTCGTTTCGTAGAGAAGCTCGGCACGTATATTCCAAGAGCGAAAGGGCAGCAAATTGAGCTGACTTTGAATGTGGAGCGTGCGGACTACTGGACTTCGGTAGGAGCAATACCGACCGATACTACCAAGGCTTTGATAAAGCGAGCTCGCAAGGAAACGCCAGCAGCTGCTGAGACCGCAGCTGAAGCAGTTGCTGAAGCGACTGCGTAAGTTCTCTATCTTATAACAGATAGAACGAATTTCTAACCCGGTTTCAAAGCCGGGTTTTTTCGTCTCTGGATTGTTTGCGCATTCGAGTTTACATGCAAATCGACGTTCTCACGCTTTTCCCTCAAATGCTCGACGGTTTTCTGTCGGAAAGCATGATGGGGCGTGCCCAGGCGAATGGAGTTGTGGATGTGAATGTGCGTAACCTTCGCGATTGGGCGAAAGGCAAACACAAGCAAGTCGATGATCGGCCATTTGGCGGAGGGGCGGGCATGGTTGTTATGCCCGAGCCCATTTTCGATGCGATCGAGGAGCTGCAGACACCGAAGACGCATCGTATTTATTTGGCCCCCGATGGGGACCGCCTTACTCCCGAGCTAGCCCAGTCGTTGGCTAAGAAGGAGCATTTGATCTTGTTGAGCGGCCATTACGAAGGAATCGACGAACGGGCTCGTGAAAATATGATCGATCAGGAGATTAGTATTGGCGATTACGTATTGACGAATGGGACCCTGGCTGCGGCAGTTGTAATCGATTGTTTATGTCGATTTTTGCCCGGATTTTTAGGCGAAGAAAAATCATTGACTAGCGAAAGTTTCCAGGGCAGTTTGCTCGACTTTCCTCAATTCACGCGTCCGTCCGTGTTTCGAGATATGC
>Ga0315327_10001254_pt1 | contig 13189 bp, 7 predicted proteins | sample M110032315metaG_FD_203460 | JGI IMG/M metagenome (GOLD analysis project Ga0315327, IMG submission 203460) | Ammonia-oxidizing marine archaeal communities from Monterey Bay, California, United States - M1 100m 32315 | ecosystem: Environmental > Aquatic > Marine > Coastal | place: USA: California... | reverse complement strand
TGCAGTTGATATCAATATTTGACCTTCAAAATCCTTACTGCTTCCAAGAATGGTCTCAATATTCCCAGTGACAGTCTCATTTTGATTAATTAATGTTTTCGGAATCGTTACACTTGACTCCTTAAGCAGATTCAGTCTGATTTCATGCCCATCTTTTAAAGGATTAATGACCATTATAGCGCTCTGGATGGTCTCTGTAATATCATCATCCCATTTAACTGCAATGCTAATATCATCACTACTGGCAGGGTAAATTTTAAAATCAAATTTCCGCCCGACTGTATCAATACCCCAAAAATGGCTACTACCTTTTATGTGCACGGGATGGCCCGATTCAAGAAGATCAAATCTTTCTCCTCTAACCCAAAGCTCCGCCTTGGAATATTTTTTCCTGAAGTCTTCCATGTCCCACTCTGGACGTATGGGAAACTCATTATCTGTACCTGTCAACCAAATAGTGAAGTTCCTCTCTCGATTAATTACAATTTCATCACCATTATTTTTCAAACGATTTTGAAGAATGTTTTTTAATTGATATTCAATGGTCCAAAAGGGATTTAAGAAACTCTTAGGGTCCTGAAGTATCATGGATATTCTTCGCCCCCTTATATTTGCACTCTTCTGTATTGAATTTATCTTCCTCCTATTGCCATAACTTGATGAAGGCGATTCATGTGCATATGATGCAATAATGAATAGATTTTTTTCATGATTAACAGGAATATCCAATTTCATTAGAGTTTCGGAGGAAACATTTAAAAGCTCGTAGTCTACGACTTCCAAGGAATGTAATTTTGAATTGAAATGATAAATTAAGAGAGAAGATGTGACAGGCTGATGCGCAAGTTTTATAGTTTGTTCTGAACTGCTTATATTAAAATATTCGGTGAACAGAACCCTTGATTGACCAGACAAAGTAACATTCCATTTTTTATTAGGAGCCATGTCTTTTATAATTTCCGTATAATCCCCATCCTTGTAAATACGAATATTCCCATTAACAATACCAGGAGCAAAATCAATAATTCCAAGAACAGACTTCATGGCTAATGATTTTCCACTCCCAGATTCACCCACTATACCGTGAATATTATTTTTTGCCACAACCATATTGAGGCCATTGACAAGATAGCCTGTCCTGCTGAATTCATTATCATATTTATGAAATATTGAATCTGCTTTCTTTTTTATAATACAAAGATTTGTGATACTCAGTATTGGAGATTTATTCATATTGCTCATCCAATAATTCTTTGCTCCACGAATTGCCTACGAATGCAATTAGTAATAACATAACGATTGGTAAAATAGCAAGAGGATCTCCCATGACCGTTCCAGGGAGGTAATCTTTGAACTCCGATATTAATTTACCAATAGTCTCATATTTTATCTGTCGAACACCATAGCCCAAAAAGGCTATAACCGTCTCTAGCATAATTGCCTGGATAAAAATATTGATTGCTTGTAGAAAAATAATAGATGAGCATTCATACCGAATAATATGTGTAAAAACTAATTTATTGTCACTAATCCCTGATGCACGGGCTGCATCAATGAAATCTTCATCTTCAAGTGTATTTATCTTATCCTTAATTAAAAAAGCGAGCTTTGGTGTCGATAATAAACCATACACAAATAAACATAAAGCAAGTTTTAAGAGTTGGTTTGCATCATATAAAGATTTTTCTACTACAATAACTGAGATAAGCACCAACAAAAGCATTGGTATTGCATTTATGATCTGGAGGACGTAGTCTATGGTACCTTGAAATAAATGATAGACTATTCTTAAAGAACTCTCCTGATGATTGAGTAATTCTTTTATGGTTGTTTTAGCCCGGTTAAATCCTATTATAATCCCCAGAGAACTTCCAAGGAATACAAAAATAAGAACTGCCGCAAGAAAAGATAACAACATACTGGAAAAAACCCCTTTTGAAATCCTAAATGCAAGATCATTTCCATCATAATCAGTTCCCAAATACAATTTGACTTTTTTGGTGCTGACTTTATTTACTCCTGGATAGCCACCACTAAACGGTGAAGCCCATGTCATTCGTTCTCCATTATTGCCTGGTGCATCATAAAAATATGTATCGCCCCGGTCAGGTAGAATAATTTGATACATACTTAAAACAACTAACAGTAATGTTAATAATAGCAGAAACAATATTTTTATTCGGTACATCATTTATTATTTCCTGATGTGGAAAATTTTAAATATATCTCATTTTTTACAGTATTCAATATTAATACAATGAAGATGACTGTGAAGGAGATCGCCATAAAAAATAGAGACTCAACCTTATCATCTGGATAAGACAGATTGGGTTCTATTAAATATTTATGTAATGCATGACCAATTCCATCTACCTTAAAATAATACTCAATGATTATTGTACTTGTAAAAATAGTACTTACAAGTGCGTTCCATTGTGTAAGCAATCCCAATCCAACAGACCGTCTGGCATGTTTCCAAACAGAATCACCCCATGCCCTGGCTGCTGTAATAAAATCTTGTTCTAACAATTTTGAAAATTGATCTAATTGATAATAATAAATATCAGAAAACATGTTGCTCCCAAGGGCAATGGCAAAAATAACCAATATATGAAATCCTTCGGAATGCCCTAGGACAATCTTTATGAAAAAGCATAGAATAATGATATGGAGCCCGGAAATATAACTTAAGATTTTTAATAATAATCTTGATGGGATAGAATAGAAGAATACTGCAAAAAATGTAAAAATACTGCTAATAGCAAGTGCCAGGATAATACCTGCAGCACCATAGCTCAGTGTTCTTAATAAATAATTTATTACGCCTATTGATTGATCATTATAACTATAGGGCACAATCTTCATATTTGAGCGTACAACCCAGCCCCAGTCAAGCTGTATAAAATTCACCAGCCAATTATAGTATGCTATAACAATATTATTTCCAAAAAAATCCTGCAGTTGAGAATTATCTTCAAATATATAAATAACAAAAAATATAATAAATGATGCAACAACAGTTGTAAGTATTATCTTTACAAAACCAGCAACACACTTGAAGATGATCTTTCTATTCAATCTATATCAAAGTACCAATCAGCGATATGAGTAAAAAAATACCGCGGTACGACTTCCTTTACTTTTAGTTCTTTTCGATATGCCATGATCTTATCCATTCTATACATCCAAATGTAAGGAGCGTTATCATATATATATCTATGAATCTCATCAGCATATTTCATTCGTTCTTTTGAACGTGTTGTTGAATTAAACTGGTTCAGGAATCCAGTTAAATAGGCATCATAGAACCTTGAAATATTCATTTTATTACCCTGAGTAAATAAGGGAGCAATGTTACTCCCCCAACCAAATTCATTATATACAAACACGAGATCATATTTATTGCTATCCTTTATTATTATTCCATATCGTTTAGCATCAACAGCCTGCTCTATAATCTCAATTCCAAGCGCTTGCATATTTCTAATAAAAAACCTGATTATACTAGCTTCAGGGCTACCTTGTAGAAATCTTCCTTTATTATACAATAATCTGAATGAAACTTTCTCTTTTGTGCCAGCAGATGAATCATAAAATGATCTATAATCTTTACCCCCGAATTTTTTTAGACCTGCTTTATCCAGTAATTCCGCAGCCTTATCTTCATTATATTGAATTACGGGCAAATTGTTATCCCCTAAACCCCACATTGGATTAAATGGGCCATTAATACGTTTTGCCACAAGTTCTGATACTCCTGCACGTGGAATTGAAGCATAAGTATCTTTGATTATACGATCAACATTGAAAGCATAGCTCAGTGCTTTTCTTACATTTTTATTCTTTAATATTTCATTTTCACAATTAATTGCAATTCCATACCATGAATTAGAATTATGTGGATCAAAACTTAAGTGAGCATCTCCCTTTATTTTTATACTATTGTATGGAGTCCTTGCTTTAGGAATATCTGAAACAATATCTAGGGTAGACCAATCTTCGGCTCTATTACTATTTACGATTCTTTGAACAACATCTTGTATGATGGGCTCTTTTTTTATTTTAACATATTTAATATTGGATTCATCTGACCATCGATGATATTTGTTGTTACGCTCAAAAACTACATTAGATTTTTTCTTGTCATTACCTTCTCTTCGGGCGACCGGTACATATTGAAAAGGACCCGATCCCATTGGTTTACTGGAAAATGGATGCCCTTTTCCTAGTGCAGCGATTTCTATAATATGTTCAGGCAAAATACGAAGCAGTGGAAAAATATAACTTGATTTAGAAACATTATCAGCTGAAATAAAAAAGTCAATTGTTAATTCATCAACCTTTTTCACCTTTTTAAAAATTGAAAACTTATTCTTTGTAGACAATTTTGTCTGATCTGCCATATACAGATCCACAGTAAACAAGATATCATCTGCAGTTAAGGGAACTCCATCAGGCCACATTAAACCTGGTTTTAATTTGATCCGCCATCGATAGTCTTTTGAATTTCCCCTGGGCGGAAGTAGCATTATTTTTTTATTTTCCCCTGGAACATGTAACGAAAGATCCGGTACTTCTGACAGATCTGATTTCCAGGTCCACAATCTGCTATAGATTAGCTCATTCACCTGTAGCCCTTCCAGGTAATAATTGCCGTAAATAGGATCAAGTGTATTTACTTCGAGGTCCGAAACAACGTAAAATAATGAATAAGTATTTTGACCTAAAATGAAACAGGTAAAACTGATAAAAATAATAATTCTATTTAGGTATTTCTTAGTAATTAAGATAATATTTTTAATCACTTTGAAGTCCATGAAAACCTCCTAAAAATAGTTTGACAACATTCTTTAATGATTTCAAGCGGGGATTTTTATTACTTTCTTGAATAATAAATTCCATACAATTTGGGACCCTACCACCATGCCACCTTAGAGATCCAAGAAGGGATATAACATATCCTACACGATTACGATGCCAGGAATTATCTGTGATAGCTAAATTAAAACTCAAACCATCTGAAAACTTCTGCACCAGAGTTTTATCTTCGTCTGCCCCTGTTAAGTTTATTGATTCTACAATCCCGGACATGAGCGTAGGATACTGCTTCATTTTAATTAGATCATTCTCTATCTTTTTTAAATTTAGATAAAGTGGTGATCCAATAAACTGACCATTGGTAAATAAATATTTTTCATACGCCTGTGACATATCTGACTGTTTAATCTGGGAAAATAAATTTTCAATGCCTGTTGGAACTTTATCCATTTTCAACACATTGTTCTTAAAATATATATAATCCAGCTCGTAGGCATGTTTACCTTGATTTACAAGCTGATTGAATTCTTTGGCATGCTTAAGTAAATATTCTGTCTCGCTATTTAAAACAGAAATAATTGAATTCTGGATGCCTATTTTACTTCCATTATTAATATAATAAATAATGTTCAATATCCTTTGAAATGTATCAACATCACTGGAATCATCTTTAAGTGCGTTACCTAATTGTTTCTGTGCCAATTGAAAGTGTATTAATCCTGCGAGATCATAGGCAGATGCATTATAATAGCTGACTTTAGTATGATCATCAAAATAATTGGATAACATAATCTTATGTTCATCCATGAAATCAAGTGCTTTTTTTGGACCTGAAGATTTATAAATAGTTTCAGCTTTAAGATAATTAATCAATTCGTCGGGAAATGCATCTAGATTGGAAAATTCATTCTTATAATCCAGCCAGCCTAAATAAGTACCGCTATGCTCAATGGATGTTTTTGAATTTAATTTGGTAATGAGATGTGAAAAACCAGCACTTTCATTAATCCTGGATGCTATAAGTTTGCTCTTTTGACTTTGCCCTAGGAAAAAGGCATCCACAGACAATAATAGGAGTAATTCATCCCGTATTTCTCCAAAATCCTTTTCATCAACGATTGGAAATTTTCTACCATGAGCTGGATCCGGATTGGATGATTCTGTATAAAGATCTTGTTGTATTTCTCGCATAAGAGTGGCCGCAATCTTATAAACTTCCCCCTGATACATATGGGCCATCCCCAGAAGAAGCTTTGTGCGATTATTCTTATCTTCCAGTGATTCAAGATCGTTAATTGCCACTAAATAATTCTGAGTGGATTTAGGGTTAAAAATTAATTTTTTTGATATCTCATTTACTGATAGTGTACTAACGTTTAAAGTTACTTCAGTATCTTTTTTTGAATCTGTTCCACAAGAAGAGATAACGAAGGTAAATATCAAAATATTAACAACTAAATATTTCGTATTATTTTGTTGTTTCATGGCTCTAGCATCCCTCTCTTATACTATATAATTCATTACTCATTGATGGGCAATTACCAATCAAATTCTCATATTCTTCAATATACATAATTGCAGCTGCCCTGATGGTTTTCATTTCTTGAGTAATCTTTTTAATCGTAGTGGGACTGCTGGTACTAGTTTTCTGGTCACACAGGCTATAATATTGTTTAAACATCAGCTGCCCACGAAGATAGCGATATTGACACATTGTTTCTTGTTTGCTCTTTGGGTCAAGCAATTGAACTACACTGTTGAAAGATGACTGAGCATCTTGGGCATTTGAATAAGCATCGGCAGTATTTCCAATTAATTCTAAATAGCACTGCATCCGTCTCAAATGCATATAGGGGCTTTTCCACTGATCACTACAGTTTGTGCTCTCGTATGCAACCTTATTGAAAAATTGTATTGCATTTGCAAAATCTTTACGTTCATTCATAGCAACCTTACCAGTTTCTTCGTTCATCTTACAATAGCAATCTTCTGCAGGGCTAATAGCAGCGGCTGATTTAAATAAAGCATCCCAATTACCATTATTGTAATCATTGTTAGCCTGAGAGCAAGATTCACCGGAGCATAGTTTAATTACCTGTTCTGGTTGGTTGATAGTTACAAATTGTGTATCTGCTGGTTCCGAACTTAATATGATTTCAATTGTACCATATTCTACCAATTGCCCCTGCCAACTTCCATAATGGCCAGACACAATTCTTATAGTGTTAGAGCCTTGTTTTTGTAAAATATCAAGAGAAACACCATCACATACCTGTACATCTATAGATGGCTGTATCGAGAGTCTAATAGGTATGTCAACAGTATATTTTTTGGGATCTGCTGGAATATTTATTTTTACTTCATTTGTAATTGGGCTCCCATTTCCTGGGTTAATAGCAGCTATTGTAAGTGTAGGTGATGCAGTTCGGTCGTAAATATTAAATGTATGTTTTCCACCATCATTAGGTGAAAGGTTGTGCAACATATAGGGCTGATTCAGTTCTAACTTGCCTGATGCAAGAGGTATAAAAGATGGCGCCCACTCAACCTTAACATTGATTTTAATTGGTCTTGGATCAATATAAAATGTTCCCAGGTTTTGACTTTGTTTAAAAGTTATTTTCTTTTTGAAAACAATAAAACTACCGTCTGATGCCGAAATACTAAGATTTAGATTACTATTTATTTTTTCAGGATTGATAATGGCCTTGCCACTTGCATTAGTCGTGGTTTGTAATTCGTTGTTGACTCTTACTTCCAGGTTTCCTTCAGGTGCACTTGTTTTTCTGTTATAAACGTAAAAATATGCAGATAATTTAGGTAGATTAACCTTTAGATTGGTCAAATCACCATCAGGTGATAAAGTCTTAGTAACTATAGTGTGTTTAGCTTTGCTAAACTGAAATTTAATTGATTTCACCGGATCAACCACCTTATAGATGAAATTGCCGTTTTTATCAGTTTTTCCGCCGATTCCTATTGATGGTTTCACGATCACATCTTTTACAGGGATTCCACCGCCATAAGCAACATGACAATCAATGAAAGGCTGTTTAGTCAATTGCACAACAAAAGGGAATCCATTGGTATTTTCTGTTAATTTCAATTTCCACTTTTTTTCATAATACTGATCCGTACGAATGGTTAGAGCATAATCACCATATTTAGGGAACATTATTTTATATAAACCAAAATTATCAAGGGTGCTGATCGTTTTATTATTTAAGATTACGTCTGCTTTACCCAAAATTGGATCACCGGTACTCTCGTCTCTTAGGTCTAGAATAGCATGAATACTGACAACACCCAGAGTAATTATTTCATTACTCCTGGATAATCTTTTATTTTTCTTTATTGCAGATATACCCAGTGTATTAATTGAAATATTAATTCTTTGACCCAGTTCTTCATCTGTATAAACATACTCCAGCTGCCCAGCACTATTGGTCTTTCCTTTTTTCATATTATTAATAAATATATCGATATTTTTTAAAGGTCGATTTTCTTCTTCAACTCTGATCGTTAAACGATATTCTTTTGCCACATTGAATTGCAGGAACTGGACGGCACTAGGATATTTAAATTTATTCTGCGTAATCCTTATGCTTTGTTTAGGAGATGCCTTATATCCACTCTTAGAAGCTGACCAAACGATTTTATCACCTATAAAGGGGCCTGTTTCAGGATCAGACGTAATGATTCCTTCAGCTAAGCCTTCATTATTGGATATGATGGAGATATCAAAGTTTTCTGAGTTTTTACCCAATAATCTTACACCAGAGACGGCTCTATTTAGATTTGTTGTTTTTACAGAACGAAGGTTAACTACAATAGGCTGAGCAGGGATAACTCTCAGGTTGATTAATTTCGGTAATTCTGAAATTGTGATTGTTGTTGGTATATCGCTATGTGTTTGACCACCATCATATTCATAGTCAAATGTAAATAATTCACCTTGTTTTGAAATAATCCTTGCTGTTAGCTCCCCTCCGGAATTGGTTCGACCTAATAGTGTTTGACTATTGTTTGCAATACTTCGTTGCAGGATTTTAACACCGTCTAAACCATTTTTTACCTTAAATGTAACATCATGCCCCTGCTTTGTGGCTTCTATCCGAATAACTTCATTGCGTAACTGGTGCGCAGTATAGCTAACACTAGGAGGCTCAATTTTATAGCCTTGCTTATTAAATAATATATTAATTTTATCATTTTTTTCAAATTTGAACGTTTTTGTCCATTGTCCTTTTGAATCTGTTTTTTCCTTCCAACCAGCTCCATCTGTGAGATTCTTAATATTGATCTCAATTTTGTCAGTTTTATTTTTATCTATAACGCTGATAGTATAATCAGACGATGGCATCATTATAAAATAGATAAAGACCAGCGCCAGTATTACGCCAATGGTTGGCCATAGCTTGTGGTTTGGTTTTTGATTATTCTTATCCATTATTATTGATGGAATAAATCTTATTCATCTGCCCCAATAGGAACCGTGATCCCTTTCCCTTCTATATTAATTTCTTCTTTTAGGATGGGTTTTAAAAATATAGTCTGGTATAGGGTATCCACTTCATTATTATGAGGTGTAAATGTAGTGCTTCCTTCCATATAATCTGTCTTACTTATAAAAACTGTGTACTCTATTTCTTCAAATTGCTCTGATTTGAGAAGAAATTTTCCAGTATTGTCTGTGGTCGCTTCTATTGTTTCTGGAAGTGTACTCACTCGACAATTTCCTAAAGGCGTCGTGTCTTCTGTATCACTCAATACATAGCCCACAATTGCAGTCATTCTATCTTCCAATTTCAGCTTATTTGATTTATCGCTGGTGGATAATCTCTCTTCCAGCGGGAAGTATTCATCTGTAGATTTAATTGCCACAAAAAAACTATCTGATGATATATCATTTTTAGATATTTTATAAATACCGCCACCTTCGGGCGCAGCTATTGCAATTGTGTTTCCTTCATTATTTTGCAATTCTAATTTTAATTCATCGATGGGTTTCCCATCACTATCCACAACTTGGATCGATACTACACTGGCACAACCCGAAAAAAGTAGAATAAAAGCAAGTATAAATAATGGTTTTTGTTTTATCATATTATTGTACCTCTAGTATTAGCCTAAACCCAATCCCCTTTGACCGTGTGTCCTTAGTATAACCAAATCTATTAACTGTGGTTAGTAAATCAGGCTCATGCCAGTATCCACCTCCTCGCAGAGGTTTTAATTGAGGGTCTTCAATGTAATCATAATAACCATCACACCACTCCAATATATTACCTGCCACATCATAGGCTCCCTGACTACTATGACTATCTATTGTCTCGTTACCCCCATTATAGTATCCTACAGGGGTAACATTCCCTGCATCTTCCCAGTCATCACCACTATTAATATAGTTAGCATTATAGGATAAAATTTCATTTGATGACCATGGGTATATGTACTCTATATCATTACATAGATCAAACTTTGCTGCATATTCCCATTGTTTTTCTGATGGCAAGCTAAATGTATAACCAGGATATTGAGAAGAATATACATTACAATAATCATTTGCTTCATCCCAGGATAAACTATCAAGAGGGAATGTTTCACCTGGTGTAGGTGGCCAGTCAATTATGGATGTTGCTTCGTACATGCCTATATAGAATGAATTTATTTCTGTACCTTGCTCATACACATCGCAAGAGCTACATCCATAATTAAAATTTCCTCCGTCAACCAGCCTGAAGCCAGGCACCCCAAGTGTTGTGCCACTAACGATCTCTGAAATAATTGTGTTAACCAATCCATGTGCTGCGATTCTATAACTTACATTGGACCCTACCTGGTTGTTATTCTGGACATACATATCTAACCGATAATTGGCATTATAAGGGCAATCCTGTATATCTGAGAGAGGCAAGGCCAATCCTATCACCCAGCCACTGTCATTAATGTTTTCAAGGATGGTGATATTTTGATAATGAGTCATTTCCTGTATTTCTTGATTAATGTAGAGTCTCATTTCATTGTTTGATACAGGATTAATTGAAAAAGAAGGTACATAATTATCTAACACACCAGGAACAATACCAGAACCTGAAATTCTCTCAAGCCCTGCTTGGCTATCGCCCCCATAGACTAAGTATGTGTAATCTGTATTCGGCTGCAGGCCATCCACTTTTAGAGTATTCTCTAGTAAATTGCCCTGAAGATTATAACTGGAATCAATAAATATCGTATCACTCGTGAAAAAGACTGTATCCAGTTCACTATCAGATAATAATCTCTCAAGACGATAATATTTTGCAAATTTTGAAGAATCCCACATCAGTCTTAGCTGATAATCATTTAATTGTTCTATTTCAATATTCTCTGGCACGTCTATATGCATGTATACCCCAGACATAGCCCTGGTAGCAAAAGATTCCTGTCCCTGGTATTGTGCTTCTATCTGATAATAATTCCAAGCACCATAAACACTGCCACTGTCAAGAAAGGTACAGAGCATAACCTGGTCAATGGTATCTATTTCTATTTCATTTAATGATATAATAAATGACTCATTGAACTCTATTTCAAGTATGTTTTCTACCGGTGTAATTGAACTAAAACGTTTGCCTATAAATCCATCCAAAAATCCTGAATTATCGCCCATATCTATCTGCCAATTAAGTTTGATCTGAAAAGCATCTATCTGCTCCAAGCCTAGGCCGGAAGGCTCCTGTATATCTCGTTTGGGATGGAAAATATTATACGTCGGTTCATCCATGCATGAAAACACAAAAAAAATCAAACAACATAAATAAATTATTTTTTTATTAATGCACACTATTAATTGTTACCATGTGACTTTCCACACATTGATACTCCACACCAAACCGAATGAGCCTGTTGCCCAAAACACATTGGTCTTCTTCTCTTTTATTCGTTCACGAGATCTGCTACGAAGCAGATCATAATTTTCCCATTGTTCAGGATCATTTGATGCTAAATATTCCTTACGAAGATTATTATAATTATTTTTTTCATTACGGAATGCCCTATACTGCGTATAACCAATATATATTGACCCCACTGAAGCTGCAAAGAAACTCAGTGCAGGTATTTTTGGTATCACTCCTTTTTCTTCATTCCAATACCATTGTCCAAGTCCAGGGAAAATCATGGATAATCCACGGGCGTATTTCGTAGATTTAGGATCCAGCTCAATCCTTAAATAATTTTTTTCAATAGAACCCAATTCTTCATCATCAAAAATAGTGATTATTTCTTTCTTCATTGGGTCATAGCCAGTTTTTGATGCCTTGACAGCATATTTACCCAATTCTGTGATTTTGTGCTCCAATGTAGTGTCCTGGCCAATAAATTCTTTTATCCCTGCTGGAAAGATCCGCCATCTTTTTTGTAAATATATATCCGGTGCTGGTCCGTAATCAATTCTCGTATATGGATCTTTTCCTATCTTGACAAGAACATTAGTTTTACGTTCAAAAATTTCTACCTTTAGAGTTCCACTTGGTTTGGCAAACTTCGTCAATTTGAAATTAACGAGTCTTTCAAACTTTGAAGGCTTGCTCAAAGAAAACATATTGAGTTCGGTTTTAGTTTTTTGAGGTTTGAACCCTTCTTTATAAACAACAATATCATGGCTGCGAAAGCGTGAAAAAGGCTCAGATACCGGAATAGGTACTCCAACCTCTATATTTTCAGGTAGATTTTCTATTTTCTTTCCATCTACCATTACTTTGTTTATTTCCGTATCTAAGTCTGTGGCTATTTCAAGATTAAAAGTGAAATATTCATTCATAAAATGATCTAAGCATTTATCAATAGCAGATACGATTGAATCACGGTGAGATGTGGATAACTCTGTATGTTTTATGGTGCGCTGAGGGTTAATACTGTTAAGTGATACCTTGACATCGTATTGCCCAGACTGATTTCTTGTTACCTTCACAACAGCGTCAAGATCGTGATTTAAATACAAATCCCGTTCCGGCATGACTTTTAGAATTCCATTGCGATAGGCCTGGGCCTTTTTATAATCCACATTCATGTCAGTAGGGTCAATAACATCAAAAATCTCACCCCATTGCTCCAATGATTGTGACAATGTTTCCTGGATATCTTGAGAAGGATTTGAATAAATCCCATTAAACTCATATGGTAATTCTCCCGCAACCAAGACCCAGGTTTTCTGTTTAATAAATCTGGTAGGGGTAACTTTAAAAGACACGCTGGGAAAATCAGAGACCAATTTTTCATACTCTTTGCTCTCGTAATAACTTTCTTTGTCAATTAAATCAGATTGAAGATTAAAATCTATCCTAACTGTTATATCATCATCCCAAGCCTCGTAAGGTACTTCTTTTGT
>Ga0315327_10001250_pt1 | contig 13198 bp, 14 predicted proteins | sample M110032315metaG_FD_203460 | JGI IMG/M metagenome (GOLD analysis project Ga0315327, IMG submission 203460) | Ammonia-oxidizing marine archaeal communities from Monterey Bay, California, United States - M1 100m 32315 | ecosystem: Environmental > Aquatic > Marine > Coastal | place: USA: California... | reverse complement strand
ATTTACAAATCCCAGAACATTACAATGACTGCTAAAGGTGACAAGTCTGGTAAATGGACTACAGTATTTTCTGCAGCATGTTTAATTCTCTAATGTTTTGGTTTGTACCCTTTTAGATAAAATATTGTAGCTCCAATTGCTGCCACAATTATAATTCCAAGTACTACATATTGTGAATCATCATTATTCTTATCAATCTCTTCTTTTACAAAACTATCTAGTGATTCATACTCTTCTTCTTGTGTGATATCTTCTACTGAATAAAATGACATCTCTGTTCTACCGTCCCATGGTCCAATTTCTAATCTTAATTCATCATATGTGATTGTTTTATCTTGACCGAATAGAAATTTTGCATCAATTTTGTTACCTGCAGGAGAGCTAAAGAACCATCCTTTTTTTGAAATGCCTTCTAGTGTTGTTAAATCTATTATTGCATGTGTTGCTATTGTGTCTATTTTTGATTGTTCACTGGGAATTATTAATAATTGAATTACAGAATTTAGTGGAACATTTTTTCCATCGAATACGTCTGATCGTGAAATCTCGTCTACTTTTAATTCTTTAAGTGGACTAATTTCTGAAAAATTATAATTTGGATCAGTTATCTCTTTTGCAATTTTGAACATAAATAAATTTGAGTCCCCAGTTTTTATTATGCTGATTGTAATTACTGATTCATCTTCTTTTGCCATTTCTTTTGAAATATCATAAAAACCTCCTCCATTACTGATCTCTTTAGATAATAATCTTCCAGATAAATCGGCAAACAAAAAATCAGTAGCTTGTCTTGGCATTGTATATGTGGCTGACACTGCACCTTTTCCTGACACTGCACCTGATGTTTCTAATAGAACGTTTGCGTCATCTACTGTATGTATGAATGTAGAGTGGAACTCTCCTTTTACTCCAATTATGTCATTTATCTCATCAATTATTTTGTCTCCTATCTCTCTTGCAGAATCTTGCACCATTCTAATTCCGCCATCTCCTTTTAATTGCTGATAATCAAAATTAATCATTATACATTGCTCTTCTGATGTAACTCCTATAACACACTCTTCTGTATTTGTAAAAATCACTGCTCTTATTTTTTCATTTTCATTAATTTTTTGGATTAGTTCATTAGAAATTTTAATCTCTTCATTACTGGTAGTTTCAAATCCTATTGATGTAATTATTGAATTTGAAAATTTTTGATCATATAGTATTATTGCAGTCTCTTGAAATGTTGCCTTTTCAAATGTTGCCTTTTCAAATGATTCTGCATCAACAAATGGCATTGTTAGTAATATACTAAAAACAGCAATTGAAGTCAGTAATAACTTTCGCATGTACTCTGAAACTTTTGATATTTTATTTAGTTTACTGCTATACACTATAACGTTTAAATCACTAATCTAATTTGCTTAATTGACATCGAATTCAAACCGTTGGGGAACACGCTGGCAGTCCGATGGCTCGGGCTGCCAGCCCCACATTTTATTTAATTATAATTTTGATAGATCGTCTACTTGTTTTTTGATATAATCAAATCCACTCTGCCAGAATTTTGATTTAGAGATATCGAGTCCATGTTCTTTTAGTAATTTTTCTGGTTTTTGTGAACCGCCTGCAGATAAAATATCTGTATATGTTGGGACAAAGTCATCCCCTTCATTTTTGTATGTCTGAAATAATGATACTGCAAGCAAATTTCCAAATGAATAAGAATAACAGTAAAATGGTGAATGGTAAAAATGTGGAATACAACTCCACTCTATTCCGAAATCATCTGAAATGTCTACCGAATTTCCAAATTGTTCTTTTAGATTTTTTCTATAGATATTTGATATGTCATCTACTGTTATGGAGTTTGCAATTTGGTCATGGGCTTCGATTTCAAATAGAGTGAAAAATGATTGCCTTCCAATTGTTGCATAGAAATCATCAATTTTATCTGAAAGCATACTGGCTTTTTCATCATCTAATATGTGATTTGAAATATTATCGTAGAGTAATAATTCTGAATATGTAGATGCTGTTTCTGCAAGAGGTAGTGGTGCGTCTGAAACTAGAATTGATTTTTCAGATGCTGCAACACTGTGAACTGCATGTCCAATTTCATGTGCCAATGTAAACACATCTCTTGATTTTCCTGTATAATTGATTAGAACAAATGGTGTAATGTATGGAAGTGGTGTACTACAAAATGCACCATCTCTTTTTCCATGTCTTAATGAATAGTCTATGTGATTTTCATTAAAAACACGTGAAGCATATTCTGCAATTTTTGGACTAAATCTATTAAGAGAATCTAAAACTAATTTTGTTCCTTGATCAAATGTGTAATTTTTCTCTGCAGCACTTTTCTTTGATGGTGCATACAAATCATATCTCCTAAGTTTTTTTACTCCTACACGTTTTGCTTTTTGTTGAAAATACTTTTGAAATACGGGTGCATTTTTTTTACATACCTCTAACATAACATCTATTGTCTTATCATCTACATCGTTTGAAATATTCTGAATTGATATTGGATTCTTAAATCCTCTCATACCAATTCCTTCATTTTTCCAGTTTAGTACAATATTTTGATAAATTTGGCCGATTACGCCCTTGTTATCTTGGTATTTTGTTAACAGTGATTTGTAAGCAGCCTCTCTAACCTTTGGACTTTTATTTCTAACAAGTGTTGTAAGCTGTTCTCTTCCCATTGTCTTTTTTTTACCATTAACATTTACCGTATAGGTGAATGCATTTGTTATTTTGTCATAAATTTTCACTAGTGCAGAAATTCCTGTAACATCAAGTGTATTGATAATTTTTTCTTCAGGTTCTGTTAATGCATATTTTGCAACTAGTCTCTTATATCTTAAATAATCTGAAAGTTCTCCTGCATCTTTTATTAGTCTTTTAGCATTTTTTTCATCAACTTGTTTTTTCCACCATAAATCAAAAAATAACATCTTATTTTCTATAGTGGATCCAAATTGGGAAATTCTAGTCAGTAGTGCTGTTGCCTCATCTGATTGTGTATCTTCTGAAAATTTCAACCCTGCGTAACCTCCCACCTTACTTGCTTTTTCTGTTATGTCTTCAATCTCATGTAGTAATTCAAGAAATTTCTTAGATGTTATATTTGGTTTTAATTGAGACTTATTTTTTGCGAATCTTTCGGATTGTTTTTCTATTTCTTTAATTTTTTTATCAAATGTTTGCCTAGTTGGATTTTTGACTAAATCATCAAGATTCCATATGCCTTTTCTGTAATTCTGCACACTTTCTTTCAAAATGAACTGTTTCTATATCTTTTCAAAATTTATTTAACGTCTAAATAATGCACACTCGAAAATAATCTTGGATCCGTCGTCTAGCCTGGTTTGGATGCTGCACTCACACTGCAGAGGTCAGGGGTTCAAGTCCCCTCGGATCCACTAATTTTTATTATTATTGTAAGTTTACTGTATAACTATGAAATCAATTTTCATTTTCATAACTCTCTTACTTGTATCCTCACTCGCTTCTAATGCATATGCTCAATCTGTACCTGACTGGGTAAAAAATACTGCAGGATGGTGGGCAACAGATTCCATATCTGAAACTGAATTTGTTAATGCGATTGAATTTCTAGTTAATGAAAAAATAATCCAAATCAATACTGATGTTTCTTCTGAAAATTCCCAATCTATACCTGATTGGGTAAAAAATACTGCAGGATGGTGGGCAACAGATTCCATATCTGAAACTGAATTTGTTAATGCGATTGAATTTCTAGTTAATACTGGAATAATTTCTGTTCAATCTGAATCTGATTGTGTCGTCATGCTAAAAATTATTTTTGGTAATGAAGAAGAAATCAAAGAATTATGTAAAGAACATAATTTAGAAAAAACTAATGAAATAATTCCATATAAGTTTGATCTAAACTTTAATTCTAAAGGATTCATTGGTGATGATTTTGATTCTCAAAAACCTCCTGATGAATTTAGAATTTTAATGGTTGGTGGCTCTACAATGCTTGGTGCAGAAAGTAGTAGTGTCAATACAACAATTCCTGGAATCTTACAGTTAATGATGGATTATAACAATCCTGGCATGAAGATTAATGTAATAAATGCAGGAATTAGTGGGGCTAATACAGCTAGCGAATTAAAATTAATTTCAACAAAACTTGTAAAATATGACCCTGATCTTATGATTATTTATGATGGCTGGAATGATATTTCTGCAGATTATGCTTCATTGTATACAAAATCCAAATGGAACTCTATGTGCCAAATTGGGCATGAAAATAATTTCGACGTAATGATATTTTTACAACCAATTGCAGGATTTGGAAGCAAAGTTCTAACTGAACAAGAAAAAATTAATTCATTAACTGGGCAAGATCATAATGGTTTCCAACTACTTCAAGCAAAATCAACATATGATGCTTTATCTAGAGAATTACTTTCATTAAATGGGTCATGCAAAACTTTTGATCATCGAAATGTATTTGATCACGTACAAGGTCCGGTATACTGGGATCAAGGTCACACTTTGGATGTAGGAAATTTCATTTTAGCTGATTCATTTCTTAAAAAACTAAGTGCCCAAAATAATTATAATTTTAACTACAATTCAAAATTTATCGATACAATTTCAAAATATAATAGTGAACCGATCACATCTTTTCTTTTATCTGAATTGGGGTTAGATGTAGATTATTCTAAAGTGGAGAAACTGAATGTATCTGATTTAGATTATTATAAAGGTGCATATTTCCACCTAAAAGATTTTGTGGGTGGAAGTGAAAACATACTTGTTGGAAAAGATTTACAAAATGTTGATTTGAATACTATTGATCTTAATGGTAACAATCTCACAGGTGCAAATCTATCTGGAACCCCACAAAACAAAAAAGATTTACGAAATGTTGATTTTACAAATACAATAATTCGTAATGCAGATCTATCATATACTAATTTGGAAGGAAAAAGTTTTCAAAATATTGACATACGTGGAATAAATTTCACTGGTGCAAATATGAAAAATACAGATTTACGAGATGCCATTATATCAAAAACCATACAATTCAGTGGACCTGATTGCAGTGACTCAGATCTAGTTAGAAATAGTTATAAAAATTTCAAATGCATTTCTTATGTAGTTAAAAATGAATCCACACGGACAAATTTCTCTAATGCAGATCTAGAATATGCCAAATTTGGAAATTTTAATTCAAATCAAAGTCAATCCTTGTCTTTTGTTGATTTTACAAATGCTAATCTCAATAACGCTAATTTTTATGACATCTTACTAATTGGTATTAATTTCAGTAATGCAACATTAAATAATGTAAAAATGGATACTGGTGGCATCATCAGTTCCAATCTACAAAATACTGAAATGAATAATTTTACAATAGAAAAATTTTGGGTTCAAGATGTAAATTTTGAAGATTCTTCTATGCGTAATGGCCTGTTTAGTTATGGTACGTGGGCTCATGTTTCTATCCATAATGCTGATTTAAACGAAACAAGTTTTATAGAAGTTGATGCATTAACTCAAGTTGATCTAAGTTGTACTAATAATCCAATCTGCAATTAATAAAAAAACAATTGTGAGACGATATTATATAGGCGATTTTTTTCTATAGGTGTGTGGGAAGATTTAGTACTATCAAAGAAATCTTTGAATTATATGTGAAAAGAAGGAAATTTCACATGTTTCCTATACTTGTTTTGTTAATTGCTTTAATTGGTGTCACTGCATTGGCACAATCTGGACTTGTTGCATTCATTTATCCGATTTAAAAATGGAATTATCATCTCCGCGTTTTAAATCGATTGCAGTTACTGCAGGTTTTTCTTTCTGGTTCATTATAATTAGCAGTACATTAGGTCTTTTTTCATTAGAGTTTTTTCTAATTTTTGCTGTTTCTCTTTTAACCGTCACTCAAATATTTACTAAAAAGATATCAAAAGGTCTTGATATTTTTGCAATTATTAATACCAAGATATTCCTTGGAATTCTTTTCATTTTTGTAATATCCATCTATGGATTATTGATTAAATTATTACGAATTGATTTATTGAGATTAAAAAAACAAAATAATTCATACTGGCTAGAAATGGATGATCCTTCAAACACAAAAATTTGGAAGCAATACTGATGTACACTCTAGGAATTTCTTGTTATTATCATGATTCTGCGGCTTCCCTACTAAAAGATGGACGCGTCATTGCTGCTGTAGAAGAAGAACGTTTTTCACGAAAAAAGTTTGATGACTCCTTTCCAAAAATGGCTATTGATTGGTGCCTGAAATATGCCAGAATTTCTCCCTCTGAAATAAATTCAATTGCATTTTACGATAAACCTGTTCTAAAATTTGAACGATTATTAGATAATTATCTTGCAGTGGCTCCTAGAGGGTTATACAGTTTTTTAGATACAATTCCAAAATGGCTTCACAAGCGTTTATGGATAAAAAATGAAATCAAGAATAATCTAAAAGGGTTCACTGGAAATATAATTTTCACTGAACATCACCTGTCTCATGCAGCATATGCTTTTTTCACTTCTAATTTTAAAGAATCTGCAATTTTAACAATTGACGGAGTAGGGGAATGGTCAACAACTTCACTTGGATTTGCTAATGATTCTGGTATAAAACTGACAAATGATCTACGTTGGCCGCATTCTCTTGGATTATTTTATTCTGCATTCACGTATTTCTTGGGTTTTCAAGTAAATGAAGGTGAATACAAATTAATGGGATTGGCTTCATATGGAAAACCCAAATATTATGATCTAATCTTAGAACATCTTATTGATGTAAAAACTGATGGAAGTATCCGTCTCAATATGGATTATTTTGCGTTTACATATGATAAAGTAATGACAAACGACAAATTTGCAAAATTATTTGGAATTCCTAGAAGAAATTCTAATGAAAAAACGGAACAAATTCATTTTGATATTGGTGCAAGTGCTCAAAAAGTTCTTGAAGACATACTGTTAAAAATGGTGTACTTTGTTCATGAAAAAACAAAATCTAAGAATCTTTGTTTAGGTGGTGGTGTGGCATTGAACGGTGTTGCAAATTATAAGATTCTCAAAGAAGGTCCCTTTGATAATGTCCACATACCTCCATCACCGGGAGATGCTGGCAGTTCAATTGGATCATCTCAATACCTTTATTTTATTCATGAAAAAAATTCTCGAAAAATCAACTCATTAGACTCTTCAAATATTGTTGAGAATGCATATGTTGGACCTTCCTACGATAATGAAGAAATTAAAAATTTCCTTGATTCAAAAAATGTTGTTTTCCAACATTTTGACGATGAAAAATTAATTTCAACATGTGCAAATCTAATTTCTGATGGAAAGATTGTTGGCTGGTATCAAGGTAGAATGGAATGGGGTCCTCGAGCTCTAGGTAATAGGAGTATTTTGGCAGATCCACGTCGTGCAGAAATGAAAGATATTCTTAATGAAAAAATTAAACATAGAGAATCTTTCAGACCTTTCGCTCCTTCTATTTTGGAAGAATATGCCTTCGAATATTTTGATATACCTGTACTTAGCCCCTACATGCTTATGGTCGCCCCTGTAAAAAAACCTGAAATTATACCTGCTGTAACTCATGTTGATGGTACTGGGAGACTACAAACTGTATCTAAAAACTCAAATCCTTTGTATCATGAACTGATCTCTGAATTTTATCGTATAACTAACGTTCCTGTTATAATTAATACATCAATGAATGTCATGGGGCAGCCAATTGTAAATACTCCTGAACAGGCATATGAAATGATTACAAAAACGGATATGGATTATTTGTTTATGGGAAACTATATGGTGAAAAAATAATGTCTGTTCAAGTTTCATATAAAAAGCAAACTCTGATGACCTTCATTGGACTTCTTATTTTATTTGCTGCAATTGAAATTGTTGCAAATGTTTGGTGGATTGCTCAGATAAACTGTGAATTTGAAGATAGCGAAATATTTCAAGATATGAGTGATTCAGAAAAAAAAGACATGTGTTTTGATTTGTATAAAATACAAACATCTGGAAAACAATTAATTCCAAATCAAAATAGTGGCTCCTTAAACATAAACAATTTGGGGTTCAGAGGTTCTGACTTTTCTGAAAACAAACTTGATGATACATACAGGATCTTTATGTTGGGGGGTTCGACTATGTTTGGATTTGGATCTACTTCGGACGAAACAACAATTCCTGGATTCTTTCAACAACATCTTACTGAATTAGGTCTTCCATATTATACTGAAACAATTAATTCTGGAATACAAGGTGCTGAATCCTCTGATGAATTAAGCTTAATTGAAAACCAATTGATTGGTTATTCTCCTGATTTAGTAATCGTATATGACGGGTGGAATGATATACGTTCACAAAATTCTGCTGAAATAATATCTAAAAATTGGGATTCTATGTGTAATTTGGGTCTAGAGAATAACTTTGATGTTATTATCGCACTTCAACCTATTGCAGGTTTTGGTGATAAGATTTTGACTGCGGATGAATCTGATTATGTTGCACAAGGTACATCTTATTCTAACGAGTTACTGATCAATCATAAATCTGAATATGAAAATTATTCACAAAATCTGAAAAAATTAGATAGTTGTAAAATAGTTCTCGATATGAGATCTGTTTTTGATAATGAAATTAATTCTGTATATTGGGATCAAGGACATGTTTCTGACAAAGGTAATGACATAGTTGCAAAATTTTTACTTGAAAATTCCTCTGAACTTTTCCCTACTACTTTCAGATTTGAAAGCCTAACTCCTTCTGAAATTAACTCTGCTAACTATGAACTAGTTTTACAAAGTATATTTTCTTATTACAAAACCCCATTAATGGTAAATTCAATCCTCACATTACCTTCAATTCCTATCGCCTCTGAAACTCAAATCGAATCTGAAACTTCTAATAATTTTAAAACAACAACTCTTAATACTGAATCTCAGCAATATGATTCCCAAAACATCTATGTTTCAATTGAATTAATTCCTGAATTAAATAATAATTTAATTAAAATTAATACTGTTGATGAAGACTTGCAAAGTAACATCCTCAATGTAACTTATTTCTTAAAAATATCTCACAATGGAAATATAATTTTAAGTGATTTCTTTTATGTTCAAGATGAAACTTTAATTTTAGAGATTATTCCTGAGGAGTCTGATAAAATTAAGGTTTCAGGAACTCGCCAGTATGATCATAATGCAATAATAGTTGATTCAAATACCTCCACCAAAATTTCAGGCTCATTACTTGAAAAACCTGGAAACTATGAATTTCATATTGAACTAAGAACCATTTATGATCCTTCGAATTGGGTTTTCTCTTTGGATTCTTATTATGCACAATTTTCTTTAAACTAATATGAAAACAGGTCTTTTCATAATTATTGTATTAATCTCCGGATGTTTTGCGGGCTTGATCCACGGTGGAATTAATCTTGTCATCGTGGAACCTTATCTTGACCAAGCGATTGGAATTGAAAATCAAACTCTCTTTGCAATTGGTGAAGAAGAAGATACACCTGCATTTTGGGTAGAATACAATTCATATCGCGTATGGCAAAAGAGTGGTCAAATTTTAGCTGGTGCAATACTTGGAACATCTATTGCAGCATTAGTTGGAATTGTATTTCTCTTTGCAAGAAATGCTTTACCTGAAGGCAACAATGTCAAAAAAACACTTGTTCTATCAGGGTTGATGTGGTTTACGATATTTGTAATCCCTTTTTTGAAATATCCTGCCAATCCACCTACTGTTGGAGAATCTGACACTGTCATGATCCGTGCAATTCTATTTGTATCATTCATCGCAATTTCTGGATTAGGGGCTGTTGCATTTTACCAAGTTTATAAAAAATTACAAAATAGAAAAATTCTTGCATTTATTGGATATGCAATATTCATCACTATTGCATTTTTCTTAATGCCTGAAAATCCTGATGAGATAACTGCTCCTATGGATCTAGTTGATGGATTTAGAGGTGCATCATTTGTAGCGGTATCAATTTACTGGCTAACCTTAGGTCTAATCCTTGGTGGATTTATTGAAAAACTTGAAGAACGACTTAATCTGAACAAATAGTATGTCAAACGATCTAAAAACACCGGGTTTTTTCATTATTGTTATACTTGGAACAATTGTTACGGCAGGATTCTTTCTAGCATTTTTTCCGACACTATTCAAAAAACGAATTGATTCAAAATCTACAACGTATGCATTAGTGGTCTTTGATGTGTATGGAAACAAAACTAGTCTTAGTGGACTTCGAACAAGCTTCCAAAACAAAGAGGTTGCACTATCATTTTCAAAATTCTATAAAAAGCAATTTCCTCTATATACTTTTGGCATTATTCATGAGATTAATGGTATTGAAAAATTAATGATTGTAAAACACATCTAGCATAACATAAATTATCTAAGTTTCAATTAAAATCATGAAAGCAGTTTGGAATGATGCTGTAATTGCAGAAAGTAATGATACTCTGGTGGTTGAAGGAAATCACTATTTTCCAGCAAATTCTATAAAAAGTGAATTTTTCAGTAAAACTGATACTAGTACATCATGTCCATGGAAAGGAATGGCAAGTTACTACTCTGTTACCGTAAATGGAAAAACAAATACTGATTGTGCATGGTACTATCCTGTTCCAAGTAAAGAGGCTGAAAAAATTAAAGGGATGGTTGCTTTCTGGAACGGTGTTCAAGTAATCTAAATAGTAGTTTGTATTAGATATCTTATGGTAGGTCCACAAGATGGAGGCTTTGGTTTTGATCAGTCGAAAAAATATACCAGTGTAGATAATCTCGAAAAGATCTGTGTTCAATGTCAGGCAGGGCAACACAAAAAATGCCTTTTCAAATCAAAAGAAGAGCCGAGTTGTGATTGTGAACACTGTCTAATTTATGGCTAAAATTAGTTATAGCTTAGAAAAATAACCTTTAATCATAACTATTCATTTAAAATTAAAATGGAAAAAACTCCTAATGATTCAAAAGCTGAAGTAATTATCCGAATGTTTCCTTCAGATGCAAACCCTGCTGGAAATGTCTTCGGTGGTGCAATTTTAAAGCATATAGACATGGTTGCAGGAATTGTTGCACAACGTTATAGTCAAACAAATGCGGTAACTGTTAGTATGGATAAGATAAGTTTTTTGAAACCTGTATTTGTTGGAAATGTTCTATTTGTAAACGCACGTGTAAATTATGTTCAAAAATCATCCATGGAGATTGAAGTAAATGTTGAAGCTGAAGATATTGCAAAAGGGACACGTGTTCACACTGGGAATGCATATGTAACATTTGTTGCACTAGATGATAGCGGTAAACCAACTCCAGTTCCAACATTATGTATTGATAATCCTGAGGATCAAAAGCGTTTTGATGAAGGTAAACTTCGTATGGGAAAACGTATGAAACAACGTAAAAACTAGTTTTCATATCACACAACTTATAGATATTCTAGGCGATGAATGAATTATTATGGTAAAAAGTAATTATGAAATTTTAGGCGTGCCTGAAGATGCATCAAGAAATGAAATTCGTAGCGCATTTCGAAATCTTGCATTAACGCATCATGCTGACAGAGGCGGTCAAGATGAAGAATTTATTATAATTAAACAAGCATTTGAGGATCTTAAAATGGGAAAAAAATTCCCTGACTCGCTTGATGAGAAAAAACGTAAATCAAAATTCTTTTGGGGTACAGATGAAGAAGAACGCCTTCGTCATAATACATTGTTATCTGATGATGTTGCACAAGAAATTAAAGTTGCACAAGAATGGATTGATGCATTAAGTAGAACTAATACAACTGGAATTAGATTATTTGGTTCAAACGAATTGGGGCAAATAGAGATTGAAAGAAAATCAACCAATGCTTTATCCATCAAAGGAAAATTCTGGGCTGGAAAAATTTCACACACAAATCATGTATTCATGTGGGGTAGTATCACTAGTCCATATTTTTCAAATAATGATAATTCAAAAACTCTAATTCATTTAACTAATGGAACATTCAAGTTAATGGAGCCGATAGAGAATGGATACAACATTGAAAATGGCTCTCACATTATAGTGGAAAATGGTGATATAATTTGTGGTAATGTTAATGGAATTAGACAGCAGGTACCACATCCAACTGGTCGTGTTGGCATGTCATTGACAAAAGAACATTTTACTAAATTGGAGGCACCGAATGGAAAAATTATTGCAGGTGATGTACATGAAACTGTATTGTTAGACGCTGAAGAAGTTTTAGCTCTAAATCTTATTGATAATGTAATTGTAAAAGGAAAGAAAATCCTTGTTTTTGGTCCTAAGGTTAGTTATGATGTATTTTTTGAGTTAAAAGAGGGTGGAGTGATTCGTTTCTATGACAAAGGTTCTGGTTTTGATATTAGTGATGATGCAATATTAAAACTTGAAAATGGAAAAGAATTCTTCTTAGATGATCTTAAAACTAAAAAATTAATTGGATTTGGTGGGCAAGATATGACATATGAATTTTTAGATAAATTGGAAGAAAGTAGTGGTGTGATTCCGTCTAATTGGGCATCTAAATTATTCGGAATGTTTAAGAAAAAATAATTATTTTTTAACTCCGAGTGCCCTGTTTTTCAATCTTAGTTGAGTACTTCTACATTTTCTACATCTTGTGGCACTAATATCTAATCTTGCACCACATGAAATACAAATTTTCATATGGAGTCTTGCTTTTTGTGCAATCTGTTTTTTTAGGGGATCGGTAACTGGCATAGTAACTCTCCCAAAATCTGTTATTTATTCTATTAGCTGTTCATTTTTCCAGCTAGTAGTACTGCGACCTCGCCTGGTCTCTTTGCAACTGGAATGTTTGCCTTTGCAAACATAGTTATTTTTGATTCTGCAGAGCCATAATTTCCCATTACTATTGCTCCTGCATGTCCCATACGTTTTTCTTTTGGTGCTTGACGTCCTGCAATGTAACCAACAATTGGTTTACTAAAGCCTGTATCAATAATATGTTGAGCCAAAATCTCTTCCGAATCTCCTCCAATTTCTCCAACTATTACCATAGCCTCAAGTTCTGGATCATCTTTTATCATATCAAATGCATCAATCATTCTTGTTCCATTTACTGGGTCTCCACCAATTCCTATTGTGATATTTTGGCCAAACCCTGCGCTAGTCA
>Ga0315327_10001246_pt1 | contig 13227 bp, 10 predicted proteins | sample M110032315metaG_FD_203460 | JGI IMG/M metagenome (GOLD analysis project Ga0315327, IMG submission 203460) | Ammonia-oxidizing marine archaeal communities from Monterey Bay, California, United States - M1 100m 32315 | ecosystem: Environmental > Aquatic > Marine > Coastal | place: USA: California... | reverse complement strand
AAAATGACATTGACAAATTAATTGATCAAGTATATAAATTAGTTATGCTTCCAGGTGAAGAAATAATTCATGTTCTTCCTCAGGATTTTAAAGTTGATGGTCAATCTGAAATTAAAGAACCTATAGGCATGTATGGTAGTAGGCTAGAAGCAAATTTTCATATTGTTGTAGGTCAGGTATCATCAATTCGAAATATTGGAAAATGCATTAAAAGTTCAGGTTTAGAGATGGGAGACATAACTCTTGAACCATTAGCCTCTTCAGATGCTGTATTATCAGAGGAGGAAAAAGAAGCTGGAGTAGCTCTAATTGATATAGGAGGAGGAACTACAGATGTTGCTATATTTAAAGATGGAATTATTAAACATACCGCAGTAATTCCTTTTGGTGGAAATGTGATAACAGAAGACATTAAAGAGGGATGTTCAATAATTGGTAATCAAGCTGAACAATTAAAAATAAAATTTGGTTCAGCATGGCCTGGTGAAAATAAAGATTCAGAAATTGTTTCAATTCCAGGACTTAGAGGAAGAGATCCAAAAGAAATTTCATTAAAAACATTATCTAAGATTATTAATGCAAGAGTTGTAGAAATTATAGAGCAAGCTTATCTAGAAATCAAAAATTATGGTCATGAAGATTCGAAGAAAAAATTAATTGCTGGAATTGTTTTAACAGGAGGTGGAAGTCAATTAAGACACTTAAAACAATTAGCTGAATATGTAACTGGAATGGATACTAGAATAGGATTTCCAGGTGAACATTTAGCTGGAGACTCAAATGAGTATAATCCAATTTACTCAACTGCAGTTGGCTTGTTGATGAAAGCTATTGAAAATAATTCTTTAGAAGATAACTCAATTTCAAACTCAACATCAAATGACCTAGTAAACCAAGGAAGAAAAACAACTTTGACCAAATGGGCAGAAGGTTTTAAAAGTTTTATAGATAAAGTAGAAAACCTAGATAATACAATTGATAATTAATAAAAATTCGAAAAAATGAAAACAGAAATAGACACAAACTTTAGTTTTGATTTACCAAAAAATAAAAGCAATGTAATGAAGGTTATGGGAGTAGGAGGGGGAGGAAGTAACGCGGTAAATCATATGTATAAACAAGGAATCAAAGGTGTAGATTTTGTTGTTTGTAATACAGATTCTCAAGCTTTAGAAGAAAGTCCTGTTCCTAACAAAATTCAACTTGGGGTAAATTTAACAGAGGGCCTTGGAGCTGGAGCTAATCCTGAAATAGGTAAACTAGCAGCATTAGAAAGCTATGAAGAATTAAAGAATCTTTTGGAAACTCAAACTAAGATGTTATTTATAACTGCAGGTATGGGAGGTGGAACTGGAACTGGTGCTGCACCTATTATTGCAGAAATGGCTAAGGAATTTGATATTTTAACAGTAGGGATTGTTACTATTCCATTTAACTTCGAAGGAAAAAATAGAGAGTTACAGGCAGTTAAAGGTTTAGAGAAACTAAAAAGATCAGTAGACTCCTTAATCATAATTAATAATAATAAATTAAGAGATGTTTATGGTAATCTAGGATTTAAAGAAGGGTTTTCAAAAGCTGATGAAGTATTGGCTACAGCTGCTAGAGGAGTTGCTCAAGTAATTACTCATCACTATACTCAAAATATAGATCTTAAAGATGCAAAAACAGTATTATCTAATAGTGGAACTGCTATAATGGGATCGTCTATTACAAGTGGATCAAATAGAGCAAATGAAGCTGTAATTAAAGCTTTAGACTCTCCATTGCTTAACGACAATAAAATTGAAGGAAGTAAAAATGTTTTATTGCTAATTGTATCTGGTACTGAAGAAATTACAATTGATGAGATAGGGGAAATAAATGAATATATTCAAAATGAGACAGGAAATAGTGCAAATATAATAATGGGAGTAGGAGAAGATCTTGAGTTAGGAAATAATATTTCTGTTACTGTAATAGCAACTGGGTTTGGTGATGAAAAGCAAAAAAGTCTTGTAAGTTCTGAAACTAAAAAAGTAGTTTATAAACTAGATCAAGATCACCCATTTGAAAAATCATTAATGAATAAGGATGAAGAGGAATTAGATCATCTAACTCATGAGTCTGATGAAATTGTTGAAGATAAATTAAATAATGAGTCTCAACAAAAGAAGATAGAAAGTGAAATAAATGAAATACTAAGAAATATTGACATAAGTTATGAGGTTGTTGAACCAGAAACAAAAGACTTTACAATTAATGATATTGAGCTGCATGAAATTGAATATGTTGAGTCAGAAAGTAATACTTCTAAGGAATCTGCTAATGACATTTCATTTGGTCTTTTTTCAAGTGATAATTATTCAATTAATAATCCAGAAAAAGAAGAGTTTAATATAAATACTAATCATATTGATGAAGAAAATATAATTAAACCAAATGAGTTAGTAGAACCAGAATATAATCATGTTAATGAAGAAAATGATATTGATTTTAATGATATTCCAGACTTAGAACTTAGTAATATTGAGGACGACGAGATTCAGTTTATTAAATTAGACCTTGACGATGAAGTGTCTGAAGGTATTGAAATACAGGATCAAATTAATGAAAATGAAGATAAGTTAGATAATGAAGTCGAAATATCTGAAAATTTATTTGATAAACCATTAGATGCTGATTTAGACAATGAGAATCTAATTAGAAGAGAGAATCTAAAACAATTTAATTATGTGTTTAAGAATAAAAATTCTACTATAGAAGACTTAGAAAAAATACCTGCTTATAAAAGGATGGGTATTGAAATTAGTAATACCAAATCTCAAAATGAAGATATATTTTCAAAGACTATTTTAAATGAGGAAAATAAGTTAGAATTTCCAGATGTAAATACATACCTTCATGATAATGTTGATTAAAATATGAATATAGAAAATAAAATTAATGAGTCAATTAAGGACTCAATGAAAAGTAAGGATTCTATTAGATTAGAATCTCTAAGAGCTATAAAGTCTGCAATTTTATTAGAAAAAACTAAAACTGGATCTAAAGATCAAGTTGACGAAGAAATTATTCTTAAAATTCTTCAAAAAATGGTAAAACAAAGAAACGATAGTGCTAAAATATATATTGAGCAAGAAAGAGGTGAATTAGCAGAGGTCGAAATTTCTCAGGCAAAGATTATCTCAGAATTTCTCCCAGAACAACTAAGTGAGTCTGAGTTATCTGAAATTATTGATTCAGTAATAATAGATTTAAATGCAGAATCAATGAAAGATATGGGTAAAGTAATAGCTAATGTTAATCTGAAAGTGTCAGGAAAAGCTGAAGGGAGAGTGATTGCAGAAATGGTTAAAAATAAATTGATGAATTAATTTAAAGTTTTAAGTAACCCCTTCTTTTGTATTATTCTTTTTTTCAAACTCTGCCTTTTTTATTATTTCAATAACTCTGAAACAAAAGTAATAAATATCTTCAAATGAAGTATAAAGCGGAGTTAATGCTATCCTAATTATATTATTTGGCCTGTAGTCAACAATAATTTCTTTTGAATTTTGATTAGCAGGATAAATTAAACATTGAGATATTCGCCAAGCTTCTTCATGTTTAATAGATATGTGGGAACCCCTCTCATTTTTATTTTCTGGTGTTATCAATTCAAAATTTAAATTCTTTAATTCATTCTCATATATAGAGTGAAAAAATTTAAATAAATTTTCTGATTTGTTTTCTAATCTTTTTGTTGATGCATTTATAGTTATATCAAGTGATGTTTTTAGAGTTGCTAATGAGAGTATATGTGGTGTTCCATTGGAGAATTTATTCATAGAATTAGACTCTTTGTATTCATTAGAGAAGTCAAAAGGATTTTCATGACTAAACCAACCTTTAATTGGTGATTTTAATTTGCTAATTTCACTTTTTCTTACATAAATGAATGCTGGCGACCCAGGTCCACCATTTAAATATTTATATGTACACCCAACCGCATAGTTTAATTCATTATGATTCATGTCAATATCAATTGCGCCTATAGAATGGCTTAAATCCCAAATTACAATTGATTTATTTTCTCTACAAAATTTATTAATCTCTTTTATGGGGTATCTATATGAACTTTTATATGTAACATGAGAAAGAATTAAAATACCCTTTGTCTTTAATATAAATTTTTTAAGATTTTCAATATTTGGAAATGAATCATTGCTGTGATCTAAAAGATTAAAATCAATATTGTAATCTTTAGAAATACCCTCACATATATATTTATCAGATGGATAATTTAAACTATCAGTAGATATACTTTTTATGTCCTTATTAGCGTCTAATATGCTCTTAATTAGCTTATAAAGATTATTTGATGTAGAGCTACCTACGTAGACTTCTTCTTCTTTAGAATTAATAATAGAGGCTATCTTTCTTGATATATTTTTTGGTAGGTTAACCCAACTCTTATTCCAACTAGATATTAAATCGTTTCCCCATTCTTCTTTTATTGTAGTATTTAAGCTACTTAATGTATTCTTGGACAATAAACCTAAGGAGTTTCCATCCAGATAGATTTTGTTTTCAGGAATAATAAACTCTTCTCTAAAGTTTGAGAGTTTGTCATTAATATCAAAATCAATTGCTATTTTTTTTAATTTATCCAAACATTAAAAATTTTCTTAGCCCATTCTAGATACATTAAACCACTAGGATGAAGATTATCACTAGTAATTAAATTAGGCTCGTTTATTGCTCTTCGAGATATTTCAGTTACATCAACATACTTTAAACCATTAATATTTGCAAAGCTTTTCAAACTATTATTAAAAGTATTTATTTCAGTTGAAATTTGATTTCTATCCATATTTTCCCCATATGGTGAAGATCCCCAATCAGGTATTGAGATTATTAAAACACTACCATCTTTTTTCTTTAAATTATTTATTTTGATTAATAGTTTGTCTAGATCATCTTCAAATTCGTTAATAGATCTTGAATTAAACTGATTATTAACCCCAATTAATAGTGCAACGTAATCATATTTTTTTTCAAAATTGCTTGATTCTATTCCATTGATCAAATCATATGTTTTCCATCCAGTCATTGCAATTATTCTTGGAGTTAAAAAGTCTATTCCATTTTCATAGGCAACCTTAACAAATTGATTAGGCCATCTTTCTTCCTCATTTACTCCCTCTCCAATAGTATAGCTATCGCCAAGAGCTAATAACGTTAAAGGACCTTCATTTGAGATTATAGAATTTAACTCTTGATTTTCAATAATATTTGATTCAGTATCATTATTAGGTAAAGTTTCATTATCCAAATTACTTGATGTACTACAAGCAACAAAAAGGATCAATACAAAGTTTATTTTTAATATTTGATAAGAGCTCAACATAAACTATACAAAATTAAAGATTTTAAATTATTGTCTATTTAATTAAATCTATAGCTGCATTATAATCAGAAGAGTTAAAAACATAACTCCCTGCAACAAGAACATCAGCGCCTAACTTTTTAAGTTTTTCAAAATTATTTTCATTTACCCCACCATCAATCTCAATAAGGGCTGACGAATTTTTAGAATTAATTAAGTTTTTGAGTTCTTCAAGTCTATTAAATGTTTTTTCAATAAATTTTTGTCCCCCAAATCCTGCATGGACTCCCATTAAGCAAATGAGATCAATATTTGTAATGTAATTTTCTAATTTACTAATCGGGGTGTCAGGATTAATAGCAATTCCAGATTTAATTCCTGAATGATTAATTTTATCTATTATATTGTCCATTTTTGAAGTAGCCTCAACATGAACAGTAAGAATGTCAGAGCCAATTTCAATAAATTTATCTACATACCTTTCAGGCTCAACAATCATCAAATGAACATCAAGAGGTTTTTTTGTCATTTCTCTAATTGATTTGACTATTGGCATACCAAAAGATATATTCGGAACAAACAATCCATCCATGACATCTAAATGGAACCAGTCAGCATTACTTTTATCAATTTTTTCGCATTCTTGTGCTAGATTACCAAAGTCAGAAGCAAGAATAGATGGAGCTATTTTTATAGACATAATGTTTTTTACGAATATAAAATTTCTATATAGATTTAATTAAATCTGTTTATTAAAGATATAAACATTGAAAGGGTATGAGATTACCCTAGATATGTTTTAAGAATTTTACTTCTTGAAGTATGTTTTAGCCTTCTTATAGCCTTTTCTTTAATCTGCCTTACTCTTTCTCTTGTTAAATCAAAAGTTTCACCGATTTCTTCAAGAGTCATTGCATGTTGATTTCCAAGACCAAAATATAATCTGACAACATCTGCTTCACGAGGAGTTAGCGTATCTAATGCTCTTTCAATTTCCGTTCTGAGTGATTCATGTAAAAGCTGTCTATCTGGATTTGGTGACTCTCCACTATTAAGAACATCGTAAAGATTAGAATCTTCACCTTCAACCAAAGGAGCATCCATTGAGACATGTCTTCCAGAGTTTTTTAGAGATTCTTTAACGTCATTAACAGTCATATCAAGTTCTTTTGCTATTTCTTCTGCTGAGGGAGCTCTTTCATGAGCTTGCTCAAGAAATGCATAAGTTTTGTTGATTTTGTTAATTGATCCAATTTTATTTAGTGGAAGTCTTACAATTCTAGATTGTTCTGCTAGTGCTTGAAGTATAGATTGTCTAATCCACCAAACAGCATAAGAGATAAATTTAAAACCTCTTGTTTCATCAAATCTTTGAGCAGCTTTAATTAGACCAAGATTACCTTCATTTATTAAATCTGGAAGAGTTAGACCTTGATTTTGATATTGTTTAGCCACAGAAACAACAAACCTTAAATTAGCTTTTGTAAGTTTTTCAAGTGCAAATTGGTCACCTTTTTTTATCCTTTGAGCTAATTCAACCTCTTCCTCTGCAGTAATTAAGTCTACCTTTCCAATTTCTTGAAGGTATTTATCTAGAGAGGCAGTCTCTCTATTGGTTACTTGTTTTGTAATTTTTAGTTGTCTCATAGACTATATAATGCCACAAAAATTGTTCCAAAATGAAAAAAAAAATTATTTTCTTTCAAGAAGTACTTTTCTAGAAACTTTTTGTTTTCTAGTTCTTTTATCAATTCCCATGTATTTTACTTCAATTTGATCACCTAGATTTAGATACTCAGTAACCTTTTCAACTCTTTCCCATGCAATTTCTGAAACATGAAGAAGAACTTCCTTTCCAGGAACAAATTCTACTACAGCTCCAAAATCTAATATTTTGACAACAGTTACTTTATAGACTTCATCAATAACAGGTTGAAAAATTATATTTTTAATTCTTTCGATTGCATTATCAATTTTTTCTTGATCAATACCCAAGATTTCAACAACTCCAACCTCATCTCTTTCATTAATTACAATAGTTGTATCACTTTCTTTTTGAAGTTCTTGAATCATTTTTCCACCAGGACCTATAACTGCACCTATAAAATCTTTAGGAATCTCCATATTAACCATTTTTGGAGCATGAGCCTTAACAGTTTCGTTAGCTTTGCTAATAGAGGTATCTAATTTATCAAGAATTTCTAGTCTTCCTTTCTTAGCCTGATGTAGTGCTTCGACCAGAATTTCATATTTTAACCCTTTTATTTTTATGTCCATTTGACAAGCTGTAATACCTTCTTTAGTTCCTGTAACCTTAAAGTCCATATCTCCTAGGTGATCTTCATCTCCTAAGATATCTGAAAGGACAGCATACTTATCACCTTCGCTAATAAGTCCCATTGCTATACCAGAAACATTACTTTTAATTTTTATTCCAGCATCCATTAATGCTAGTGAACCAGCACAAACTGAGGCCATTGAAGATGAACCATTAGACTCTAGTATCTCAGATACGATTCTAACAGTATAAGGACAATCTTCAGGCATAACCTTTTCAAGAGCTCTTTGAGCTAACATTCCGTGACCAATTTCTCTTCTTGAAGTACCTCTTAAAGGTCTAGCTTCACCTGTTGAGAATGGTGGAAAATTATAATGTAAATAAAATTTTTCTTCAGATTGATTTGTTGGCATATCAATCATATTAACTTCTCTACTTGTTCCAAGAGTTACAGATGCAAGTGACTGTGTCTCCCCTCTAGTAAAAACTGCAGATCCATGAGTGGAAGGAAGGTAACCTACTTCTGTCCAGATATCTCTAATATCCTCAGTCTTTCTACCGTCAAGTCTAACACCATCATTTAAAACTAAGTCTCTTATTGCTTTCTTCTGAGCTTTATAGAAGTAGTTAGTAATTAAATCTTTCTTTTCTTCTAATGTATCTTCATCATAAGACTCAATTAGTTCTTCTTTTAATAATCCAAAGTGTTCGCTTCTTTCATTTTTTGAAAGTCCCTTCTTTGCAATATCATAGGATTTTTGATAAACTTTCTTTGAAATTTCAGCTTCTAGCTCAGAATCTTCTTCAGCTCCATCGTATTCTCTTTTCTCTGAACTTATACCAACCATTTTGATTAGTTTTTTTTGTGCTTCTATATGTTTCTTTACTTCTTCATGAGCAAATTTGATAGCATCTGCCATTTCTTCCTCTGAAATTTCATTAAATTCTCCTTCAACCATAACAACTGAGTCTTCAGAAGCACCAACCATGATATCAATATCTGATTCTGCTAATTCACTCCTAGAAGGATTTATCACAAAATCACCTTCAATTCTACCCACTCTTACCTCTGAAATTGGCCCATCAAATGGAATGTCAGATAATGATAAAGCTGCTGAAGCTGCTAATCCTACAAGAGCATCCGGCATTACGTTTTCATCACTAGACATAAGCTGAATCATAACTTGGGTTTCTGAATGGTAATCTTTTGGAAATAGAGGACGTAAAACTCTGTCAACTATTCTCATTGTTAGGATTTCTTCACTACTTGGTCTTGCCTCTCTTTTGAAGAATCCTCCAGGAAATCTACCTGCAGATGCAAATTTTTCTCTGTAATCTACTGTCAGTGGAAGAAAATCTAGAGATGATGAACCATAGCTTGAAACTACAGTTGATAAAAGCATACAATCACCCATTCTAATGACAACGGATCCATGAGCTTGTTTTGCAAGTTTACCAGTCTCGATAGTAATCTCTCTACCGTCTGATAATGATATTGTTTGTGATAAAGGTTTTGGAATCATAATTTAGTTTTGGTTATTATTTATTGTTGTGTGTATGAAGACAACCAAACTAAAAATCCTATTTTCTGATACCTAATTTTTTAATTATTTCACGGTATCTTTCAATGTCTGTTTTCTTAAGGTACTCAAGTAAATTTCTTCTTTTACCAACCATTTTAACAAGAGATTTTTCTGTATTAAAATCTTTTGCATTATCTTTTAAATGGTTAGATAAATCTTCTATTCTTTTAGTAAAAAGTGCAATTTGACTTTCAGAAGAACCAGAGTCTTTCTTATTCTTTCCGAATTCTTTAAAAATTTCTTCTTTCTTAAGTACTGTCATTCAATTAATTTTGAGCCGCAAATATAGTAGAATATATTTAGAAAATTAAATTATTTATCCTTATTTACGAAGAGGATTATTCTGGATTAAATCTATGTAAAGGTTTATTTTCTTTTTTAATTCTTTTCTGTGGGTTATAAAATCTAGGAAGCCTTTTTCAAGAAGAAATTCGCTTTTTTGAAATCCTTCTGGTAAATCTTGACCAGTAGTATCTTTTACAACTCTTGGCCCAGCAAATGCTATAAGAGCTTTTGGTTCAGCAATATTAATATCTCCTAGCATTGCAAATGAAGCAGTTGTTCCACCTGTTGTTGGATCAGTACATAATGATATATATGGTAATTTAGCCTCAGATAAATCATTTAATTTAGCAGAGGTTTTAGCCATTTGCATTAATGATGTAGCGGATTCCATCATCCTAGCACCTCCAGACTTTGATATAACAACTAAGGGACACTTTTTTTTGATTGCATAATCAATTGAAAGAGAAATTTTTTCACCGACAACAGATCCCATTGATCCACCTATAAATTTAAAATCCATACAAGCTATAACAATATCTTTCCCTTGAGATTTACCATAACCAATTCTAATAGCATCTTTGAGGTTTGTTTTTACTTGTGCTTCTTTTAATCTGTCAGAATATTTTTTTTGATCTTGAAACTTAAGAAAATCAACGGAAGTAATACCTGAGTTTAATTCTTTAAATTTATCATCAAAAAGTATTTCAAAGTATTCTTTGCTACCGATATGAACATGATAGTCATCTTCAGGGCTAACGTATTTATTTTCAGCTAGTTCCTTTGTTTCAATTATTTTACCAGTAGGAGTTTTATACCATAAGCCCGCAGGAATATCTTTCTTTTCCTCAGTCTTAGTATTAATGTTTTTATTTGTTCTTTTGAACCAACTCATCTTTACTAGAGTTTAGTCTAAGGTATTGATATTATTTAAATCTTCAAAAGCTTTAGTTAATCTAGATTTAAATGTCTCTTCACCCTTTCTTAACCATGCTCTTGGGTCATAGTATTTTTTGTTCGGATTTTCACTTCCTTCAGGATTACCTATCTGAGTCATCAAATAATCTTTTTTGTCTAGCATATAATCTCTTATACCTTCAGTAAATGCAAATTGAAGGTCAGTATCAATATTCATCTTTATTACACCATAATCAATAGCTTCTCTTATCTCTTCAACTGAAGATCCTGAGCCACCATGAAATACAAAGTCAAGAGAGTTATGGGGTACATTAAATTTTTTTGAAACATATTCTTGTGAATTTTTAAGAATTTTTGGTGTAAGCTTTACATTTCCTGGTTTATAAACTCCGTGAACATTTCCAAATGCAGCAGCAATCATAAATTTGTCGCTAATAGATTTAAGTTCAGAGTATGCATATGCTACCTCTTCGGGTTGTGTATATAATTTTGAAGAATCAATATCTGAGTTATCTACTCCATCTTCTTCTCCCCCTGTTACACCAAGCTCAATTTCCAAAGTCATATCTAAATCTGTCATTCTTTTAAGGTATTCTTTACATGTAGCAATATTTTCTTCAAGAGGTTCTTCAGATAAATCAATCATGTGTGAAGAAAATAATGGATATCCATTTTTATCAAAAAATCCTTTACCATATTCAAGTAAACCATCTATCCAAGGAAGTAATTTTCTTGAACAGTGATCTGTGTGAATTACTACTTTTGAATTATAATCATCTATAGTCTTATGAATATGATATGCACCAGCTATTGATCCTGAAATAGATGTGTTAAGACCTTTATTTGGCATTCCTTTACCGGCAATAAACTGAGAACCTCCATTAGAGAATTGAATTATCACAGGGCTATTTAACTCAGATGCTGTTTCAAGAACAGAGTTTATGGTATTCGTCCCTGATACATTAATTGCAGGAAGAGCAAATTTTTTCTGCTTAGCTAATTTGTATAATTCTTGATTGTTTTTACCGTAAATGAAATTGTTTTTCAAAATGAATGTGTGTTAAATTTTGTCAAAAATATTAAACTTATTTTAAAAAGGGTAATTAATACCAATATTAAATACTGCCTTATTTAAACTAAAGTCTTTGAACCATCTGTTACTTTTTTCTTTAGCAGGATTATATGTCTTAAATGCAGTATCAAGTCTAAGAACAAAAAAATTGAAATCATATCTTAAACCAAATCCAGAACCTATTGCTAGCTCACTTAGATCAGATAAATTATTAAATGTCATAGAGTCATCCTCTACATTATCATTTACATTCCAAATATTACCAAAATCTATAAAAAATGCACCATTAAGATTACCAGAGATTTTATTTCGGTATTCTAAGTTAAATGCAATTTTTAAATTGGCTTCATTAAATTCATTAATGTTATTGCTGCTTCCCGGTCCAAGTTTATATGCCTTCCATGCTCTGTTATCATTTGATCCTCCTGCATAATAAGACCTTGTAAATGGAATATAATTTGAATTGCCATATGGTATTGCAATTCCTGTAAAAGCTCTGAATGCAAATACATCTCCATTGTTTAAAAGAATATGCTTTATATAATTTATCTCAGCTTTCGTGTATTGAGATGGCAAAATATTTGAAATTTCGACTTTATTATTTGAATTTAAGTTTCCACCTCGAAGTAATGCATTAAAAAGATTACCAACCATTTCAAATTTAAAACGTAATTGAGAAAAGTCTTCATCCAAAAAATTTTCTTGTGTATTTCTGTTTAGTGTTATTGAAGAACCAATTATAAGATTATTCTCAGTTAGCCTTTCTTTTCTTTCCAGTATTGAATTTACATTTTTGTAAAAATCAGTACCTGAATTAAGTGAAGTTTCATTGTTAAGGACTTGATTAATAAACATATCAGCTCCGTCAGGAATAATTAAGTCACCATTTTGATTTATTATTGATTGATCTATATTGTATAGAGATGATATATAATTTAACTTATCATATGAGTTTTTATATACATTAAAGTAATTTGAAATGTTTTGATTATTTACATATTCAAAGTCAACCAATCTAAAATTTATTTTAGAGTATTTTGAAGGATTCCAGTTCACTTCATAAATACCACTATAATATTGCTTGTCAAGTCCAATGTTTTGTTGAAAAGTAGAGCCCACTATTATATTTGTAACTGGATTCATCTCTTTTCTTATTATTCTCTCTGATTTAAAAGGAAGAATTGCTCTAGGAATTCTTAAATTTAGATTTCCTCCTAATTCAAATAAATTAAAAAACGAATCACTTGGATCACCTATGTCCTTTGAAGCACCAATAGAGTTATTAAGATTGAGTGAAAGGTTTTCAGTGCCTCTAAATATATTCCTGATATTAAAATTTGTTCCAAAAGAAATTCCAAAATCCTCAATATTAGAATGGGTGAAATCTAAATCAAATCCGAGACTAAATCTATTTCTTGGAAGAAGATATATCGAAGATGATAATGAATCATTAGCCTCATCCGTAATAATTCTTGGATACTTAAAAGCTCCTAAATTAGAGAAGTACCTTGAAGTTAATAGTTTCTTTTCGTCACTATAATTTTCACCTTTTTTATAAAAAATAGGTTCAGTTAGTGATTTTGGACTGTAATTTAAAGTTCCTTTAGAAAATATCTTAATCCCTTTGTAACTTATAGAATCTGTGTATGAACTAATATTAGATAACTCATCTAAAGTTTCAACATAAATATTTATGTCGTTAATTTTTTTAATTTGATATAAGCTATCTTCTTTAGGATTTTTA
>Ga0315327_10001233_pt1 | contig 13274 bp, 11 predicted proteins | sample M110032315metaG_FD_203460 | JGI IMG/M metagenome (GOLD analysis project Ga0315327, IMG submission 203460) | Ammonia-oxidizing marine archaeal communities from Monterey Bay, California, United States - M1 100m 32315 | ecosystem: Environmental > Aquatic > Marine > Coastal | place: USA: California... | reverse complement strand
AGTCCACTATTCCCACATCCCGACACGAGACTTGAAAGAAAACACAACAAGAAGGTTGATTTGATAAAAGATTTCATTCTGATTGTTGCATTATAGGCCTAAATATTTTCGAATTGATGATACTCGAGGATTAGTGCACATTCTGAAACTGTCTTTTTCGAATCCAAGATTTGGGTTATATGCAGGGTCTGATTCTAGAAAATTTCCCCATTTTTCTTTCATACTTTTTGCTTCCTTTTGGAGTCGTTTTAATTTGTTTCGACTTTGGTCAGATCCTCTCGAAACCGATTCATGATGGATAAGTTTGGAATGTGGAGTAAAAATTACTTTTAAACCCGCTTTACGAACTTTCAGGCAAAGATCGATGTCATTGTAAGCGACCGGAAGATTTTTTTCATCAAGTCCGCCAAAACGCACCCAGTCAGTAACGCTGATAGCTAGACATGCTCCTGTAACTGCAGCAACTTCATGAGCTACTTGAAGTCTTGAAAAGTAGCCGGGGTCATCAGATTTAAGGTGTTTGTGTCCATGACCCATTAGACCTCCAACTCCAGGGTGAACCCCTGCATGTTGGATCGTGTGATCGTTAAAAAGTAATAACGGGCCGGCAATTGCAACGTCGCTTCTATAGACATGAGAAACTAGTTCTGTCATCCATTCTTTTTGAATTATCTCTGTGTCGTTATTTAAAAGTAAAAGAATTTCCCCAGTTGCAAGTTTGGCTGCTTCATTAATCATCGCAGAAAAATTGAATTTGTCATAAAAAGGCATAATTGAAACATTTGATTCTTTAGAAAACTCCGAAATAACTTTTTTTGCTTTTTTTTGAGTGGTCTTATGATCAATTATGATTAATTCAAAATTTGGATAATCAGTTATTTCTTTGAGGCTTAAGAGGCAACGTTTCAGCATATTTCCTTTGTCTCTAGTGGGAACGAGTACAGAGACTTTAGGCAGAGTCGCAGGAAGAGGATGTTTAACTTCAACTGTGGGTGGGTTCAAATGACTTGTAGAATCCCCTACTCTTATACTGGCCAGAACATAAGGTACGTGTACGATTTGAGATGCGTCTAAGGCGGATGTGGCGTTGATCGCTAATTCGTGAAGATTTTCAAAATGATTGCTGTATTTCTCCCATATGGGTCTTTTATAGGCACAAAATGAACTTAGGTAGTTCATACCCAAAAGTAAATCTAGATTCCAATCTGGCTTGAAGTGTGGATTTATAAATTCACCGCTAAGAGTTATATGGTCGTTATCGGTATAAACAACGCTTGTCTGGGGGTTTCTTAGTATAGAAGAAGCGACAGCGAGAAGAGCAGCTTCGTGAAGTAAATCTCCTGGCTCTAGAGGGCTTACAAAATCTCCGGTAATGTTTAGAGAATCGTCTACTATTACGACTACGACTCTTTTATCTTTAATTAATCCAGCGGACTTTAAGCGGATTTCTTCTTTTTCGTTTTTTATGAGTATGTAAAGTTTCCAGTTGGGATAATGCTGTTTAAGAAGGGATATTACCGTTTCCTCCAACAGAGAAAAAGATTCATCACGTAGTTTTAAAATGAAAGAAAAATTCGTCTTAAATTCTTTACAATTTATTTTATTTTCAATGATGGAACGGTCTGTTGGCGACAGATTAACCCACTTATCACGCCAATCCGTGTAACTGATTTCATCAGTTCTTTTTTGTAGATTAATAATAAATCTTGATGTTTTTTTCATCAGCTCCCAGAAAGAGCCTTTGCTAATCAGAACCCACGCTAAGAAAAGACGGCGTGACATTTTTTTCTTTGAGTCGTTATTCAATGGTTATTAGAACATCGCCAACTCCAACGGAGTCGCCTTGGTTAACGAGTATTTTTTGGATGGTCCCTGTTTTTTCAGCAGTCACATTGTTTTCCATTTTCATAGCTTCGAGAACAACAAGCGGGTCACCAGCCTGAATTTCAGATCCCTCTTCAACTAAAACCCTTACGATCGTGCCTTGCATAGGAGCTAAGACCTCACCACTCCCAGATCCTCCAAAGTTTTTACTAGATATTGATTTACGCAAAGGTTTCTTTTTCGTGTTGTCAGAAACCCAAAACGCGACTTCAAAACGGCGATTGTCCACTTCTGAAATTGTTTCTACGCGCCTAAAATTCTCAGAGGGTAACCCAATATTTTCTTGGTCGTCATTTCCGTCAAGATTTGTTAGATCTAGTCTTTCTTCAACCCATTTTGTGGAATGAGAACATTCTTTAAAATCATCGTGTTTAAGAATTTCAATCGAGGAACCGATGGTCGTTGCGACTCCAGAAATTCTCATTTCGGAAAGAGCTCGGATGCCTTTCGCAATAGCAGAGCTTCGATCGGGAGCCCATACGACAAGTTTGCCTATCAAATTGTCGTAGAACTGACTTACTTCATCACCAGCTTCGTATCCTGTATCGAATCGCACTCCTGGCCCATCAGCTATACGCATGGATGTTATTACACCCGGTGAAGGCAAAAAAGCCCCATTACTTGGATCTTCAGCATTAATTCTAAATTCAATTGCGTGGCCGTGTGTTTTCACATCTTCTTGCCCAAATGATAAAGCTTCACCTGAAGCAATAAGAATTTGTTGTTCAACTAAGTCAATTCCAGTCGTCATTTCAGTAACTGGATGTTCAACTTGCAGTCTTGTGTTCATTTCCAAATAGTAAAAATTTCCATCTTCATAAAGAAATTCAACTGTTCCTGCATTCGAATAGTCGCAGCCTTTAGCTACTGCTACTGCAGCTGAACCCATGGCAGATCGGATTTCATCTGTAAGACCAGGAGCAGGAGCCTCTTCAATTAGTTTTTGGTGTCTGCGTTGAGCTGAGCAGTCCCGATCACCCAAAAAAATTGTGTTACCCATTTTGTCAGCAAGTATCTGTACCTCAATATGACGTGGGTTTTCCAGGTACCGCTCTAGATAAAGTTCATCTCGACCAAAAGAGGCAACCGATTCACGGCGAGCTGAGTCTAAAGAATCTTCAATTTCGTCAGCGGTATAAACTACTTTCATGCCACGACCGCCACCGCCATATACTGCTTTAATAGCTACCGGCCAACCGAATTCCTCGGCAAAGTCAACAACCTGTCTAGGTTCCGTAACTAAACTTGCAGAACCAGGGACTCCAGAAACACCCACTTTTTCAGCTGCTTCACGAGCAGAAATCTTGTCCCCCATAATTTCGATCGCTTCTGCAGAAGGACCTATAAAAGAAACACCCATATTTTCTACAGCTCTAGCGAATTCTGCATTTTCTGAAAGAAATCCGTAACCAGGATGGACACCATCAACTTCAGCTTTTTGGATAATTTCAAAAATGGTATCAGTATTTAAATATGACTCACTGGAAGTAGCACCACCTAGCCTGTAAGCTTCGTCGGCAAACTCGACATGTAAGGCAGCATGGTCTAAATCCGAGTAGACGGCAACGCTTCTAATACCCATTTCGCGGCATGCCCTAATAACTCGGATTGCGATTTCTCCACGATTAGCCACTAAAATCTTTGAAAGCATCCTTTATGGTTACTCGAATGAAAAGCAATTCACATACTGAAGACAAAAATATTCCTTTAAAAAAAATTGAGAAAGCTCTTGTGGGCACAAGATTTAAGGAATTTAAACATATCGAAGAGACTGGATCGACTAATGTAGACCTAGTTTTAAGAGCTTCAGAGGCGCCAGATGACCTTATATTAGTTTCTGACCACCAAACAGCTGGAAAAGGTCGCCTAGGAAGAGAATGGAACTCTCCTAAAGGACTTAATCTGCTTTGTTCTTTCCTTTTAACCTCTAAATGGACAAAAAATAAGAATCCTTTAGTTACTTCCTCACTAGCTTTGGGAGTAGTTAAGTATCTTTCAACAATAGATGTCTTTGCCTTGGTTAAATGGCCTAACGACATAGTAATTCCTGAAAGAAAAGGTAAAAAAATCTCAGGAATTCTTGCTGAACAAGTTGAAGGTGACATTGAACGAATCGTTGTTGGGATGGGTCTAAATATTTCATGGCCCTCTTCTAGTGGTGAAGGACCACCTGACGCGATTTCTTTGAAGATGCTCGACGTGACACTTGACAGATGGACTGTCCTGGCAGGGATCATAGAAAATTTCGAAAAACAGTTAAAGAGATTGGAGCAGTCAAATGGTTCAGTAACTCTGAGACAAGATCACGTTGCCAACTCAGCAACAATTGGAAATCAAGTAAGAGTTGAGACTGCAAATAATATTATTGTTGGATCTGCAGAGGACATAACAGAGGAAGGTTTACTCGTAGTAAATGATGGAAATCAAGACTTGTATATAAGTGTCGGGGATGTTGTAAATCTGAGAAAGAAAAATTGAAAATCATGGGTCTGTATTTGAACTGATTAAATTTGCAAATTTAATCTTTAAATCTTTCGTCACTTTTCCGGGTGCATCGGGGAAAATTAGTTGATCTATTGCTGAAATAGCGCTCAAGTCACGGGTTGAAGATGTCAGAAAAGCCTCTGATGCTTTTGAGATCTCTTGAAAAGAAATTTCTCTTTCTATTACTGGGGTTAGTTCTATAACTAGGTCTCTAGTAATTCCAGCCAGACAACCTGAATCTAAACTGGGAGTCACTAAGGTCTCGTCTATAACAAAAAAAATATTCGTCCCAGTGCCTTCACAAATACTTCCTTTCGTGTTCAAGAAAATTGCTTCAGAACAACCTAAATCATTTGCAGCTTTAAGAGCGATCACGTTTTCAGCGTATGAAGTACTTTTAATTCCTTTTAGCGCACTGTTTTCATTGCGCGTCCATTTACATAGATGAATTTTTTCGCTTTGAGGCCATTCAGTTCCAGCGCTGCTTGCGATAAAAAGGGTGCCAGCGCCATCGCCGCGAGAAGAGCTAAGAGGACCAAGTCCGCTTGACCACGTGATCCTTAAACGTTCAGCTTTTCGATCAGCATTTAACACTTCTTCGATTGCTTTCATAATGGTATTAGGATCGGGAGAATCTAGACCCATTCCTTTTGAGGATTCGCCTAAACGTTTTAAGTGACGCGTGATAGCAATAGGGGAGCCTTCCTCTACTTTTATTGTCTCAAAGACAGCATCTCCCACGATAATTCCATGGTCTATTGCAGAGACGGCTTTTTCGTCAGGTGCTATCAGTCTTCCATTAACCCAACAAATGTTAATTTCTGAGATTGAAAATTGTTGTTTCATATTAAAACCATCGCTGCTCACAAATATTAGCGCAAGCACTGATAATGTCGGCTTTTGTGCTCGATGATTTAATAAAAAATGAGAAAAGGTCTTGGAAGCAAAGACTTCTTATTTCTTTTGGTTTACTCTTTGGAGTTTTTCTCATTCTCGGGAGTTTCAGGCTGAGTTCTTTCGAAGATGCAGTTGAGAGCATTGTCAGAATAGAAGTACCTACAGGTGTGTTAGCAGACTTGCCTACACTTTCAAATAGCACCAGATCCGATGAAAGTTCTTCTGAATCAAAGAGCAATAGGAACCGTGACCCAGATGTAAAGCCACATCCTGCAGGTCCAGCTAGGAATTTTCTTATAGTGGGAACAGACAGTGCTGTGGGATTAGATCCAGATGATCCGGCTGCAAATAGAGACAGATCTGCCGGGGTAGGACTGGCTGACACAATAATGGTAGTTCGCTTGGACCCTGCTTTACCTAAAGCGTCAGTAATGTCATTACCGAGAGATCTTTACGTTTCGATATTTCTTGACGGAACACAAGTACGCTCTGAAAAATTAGCTTCCGCTCTTTTAGTAGGAGGTATAGAAAAGGGCGCGCCAACTCTTGTTGAAACAGTTACTAATAATTTCGACATACCTATACACAATTTTGCAATAGTTGATTTTTTCGGATTTGAGAAACTTGTAGATCAATTATCAGGGATTCCTTTGTGGTTCCCTTATCCAGTAAGAGATCAAGCATCAGGACTATTAGTTCAAGAAGTAGGATGTTCCGTACTCGATGGAAGAGATTCTTTAGCATTTGTACGTAGTCGTAAAATGGAGGCATTTGTTAATGGGGACTGGCACCGGGTAGGGGTTTGGAATGATTTAGAACGCAATAAGCGCCAACAGGATTTTTTGATCCGAACAATCCAGCGAGCCATTTCCAAAGGTGCGAGATCTGTTCTGGTTAGAGATGATTTAATAAGAGCCGGCGCAGAGGCAGTGGTTTTTGATGATCGACTTACGATCGCGGATCTGTTTAAACTGGGTAAAGCATTTGCAGATTTCGAACCTAATAATTTACAGCGATATGTTTTGCCAGTTGAGGATGCGATAGTAGGCACTTCAGAAGTGCTTCAATTGGCTGAAAATGCAAACTCTTTTTTCAGAGTTTTTCGAGGTGAATCAGCAACTCCTGATAGTTTCTCAATTATCGCGGTTGATGCCCGTAACTCAATTGAGGATATCGAAGTGACGCTTGATGAGTTAAGACGAAAAGGCTTCACAGTTGAGGTTAAGAAAGGAGAACCTCAGGAGAGGACACTCATTTATTCATCAGTAGAAAATTATGATGCAGCCGTTTCATTGGGTCGTTTTGTTGAACCAATACCTGATTTTAATTTTAGTGAAAAGTTAAGTGATGAAGTGATTCTAGTTTTAGGTGATGATTTTGAAGCTTTCCCTTTATTGCCCAAGACCGTTCAGGAGGTCGATATGAAGGCGAGACCTTCGTTGCCGATTTCAGAGGAACTTCTGGTAGATGACGAGCAGACATTTAATTTAAATCATGTAAATGACAATATTTTGCCTAGTAGGCAAGGTGAAGTTTCGTCAATGAAATTGGTCAAAGAGATAGATGGGCAGCCACCTAGTGGCAGCAGGTGTGGTTAGTTACTGTTTATGAGTGTGCCTAGAGTCGCTTACCTTGTCGAGCAGTGCTGGCACCGCGTTCCAGGTGGTACAGCAGTAGCAACTGCTGAAATTGCAAACGCTTTAATTCAAAGAAGCGACATTGAACTTAAAGGGATAGCTGCTCGGCACAAAATCCCGCCAGATGTCCAATTGCCAGAAGACCTACATGTAAACCATTCAAAATTACCTAGACAACTTCTCTATAGTTTTTGGCAATCTTTAAATAGGCCTAGAGTGGAAACCTTAATTGAAGACGTTGACCTTGTTCATGCTTCTGGTGGAGCCATACCACCTACACAACTTCCGCTTATTTCAACAATTTATGATTTGTCTTGGCGTCACGATCCGTCATGGTTCCCTTCTAGAGGTCGTCATTTTGCTGAAGAGTGGCTGCAAAAATCGTATAGAGCCGATCTAGTGATATGCCCATCTCAAACCACGCGCCTGGATTTAATTGAAGTTGGTTTTGATTCGAAAAAGATTCGCGTTGTCCCTCTGGGGGTTAGGCAGAGGAAAGTTGAAAATCAAAGTGTTCAATTTTTGCGCCAAAAGTATGATTTAGAAGGAAGTTTTGTTTTATGGATGGGAACCGTAGAACCAAGAAAAAACTTGCCGACTCTTATTGAAGCTATTTCTAAGATCCCAAAGGTTAATTTAGTACTCGTAGGACCTACTGGATGGAATGCAGATGTGGAAGAAATCACCAGACCTATAAAAGATCGTGTCAGAGTAATTGGAAAAGTGGATGAAGAAACAAAGCATGTTTGGCTTGAAGCGGCAGATGTATTTTGCTTTCCCAGTTTATTTGAGGGTTTTGGTTTACCAGTAGTTGAGGCAATGTCACATGGGACTCCAGTTGTTACTTCTGCTACTACTGCTACTGCGGAAGTAGCAGCAGATTCAGGTCTATTAATTGATCCGCAAAAATCTGAAGAAATAGCTGAGGCAATTTTAAAGATCCTAGAAAATCGTGATTTATCGCAAGAACTTTCTGAGTGCGGGCGGGAACGTTCGAAAAAGTTCTCGTGGGAAAATTCCGCTGAATTGATTGTTAAAGCCTATAAAGAAGTGGTTAGCTAGTGGAGAAAAAATTTCAAATTGGATTAAATCTCCTTCATATTGTTCCTGGAAATGTAGGAGGCAGCGAAGAATATTCCGTTCAAATACTTAAAGCAGTTAGCAGGTATGGATCACCAGAAATAAAGCCGGTGCTTTTCGTATTAAAAGATTTTCAAAAATCGTACCCTGAACTTTGTGAAATATTTGAGACCGTAACCTGCAAAATAAATGGAAAAAATAAGCTAAGTCGGATAATTGCCGAATCCACTTGGTTGAAATTCAAAACACGCCACTGCGATGCAGTACATCATTTTGGTGGACGACTGCCTTTGTGCTCGAAAAAACCGAACTTAGTTACTGTCCACGATCTTCAACCATTGGAAAAACCGCAGAATTTTTCATTTGCAAAAAGAATCTTTTTTCGCTACTCGCTTCCGTCAACAATAAAAAAAGCTGGGATGCTTGCAACTGTTAGCAATTCTGTTAAACAACAACTAATAAAATCTTTCGACATCAATCCAGAATTTGTACATATCGTTTCCACTGGAATAGCGCAAGTAGTTGAAAAGCCAAATTCACCAAGGGAACCTTTAACGATTTTTTATCCCGCAGCTACATTCCCTCATAAGAATCATCAAGTTTTAATTAATGCATTTGATCGAATAGCACAAAAGCATCGAAATGTTCAATTGATATTGTCAGGGGGTAAAGGAAGAGCTGATAGAGAGGTGCGAAAATGGGTGTCTGTAAGTCCTGTAAAAGAGAGGATATTTCTAACTGGTAGAATTTCTTCTAATGAACTTGAATCTATTTTGAAAAGGTCAACACTGTTAGCTTTTCCTTCCACATACGAAGGGTTCGGTATTCCGGTTTTAGAAGCTATGGCAGCAGGAGTGCCAGTCGTGGTGGCAAAAGGCACGTCAGCCGAAAAACTACCGGGAGAAAAAAGTCTAAGGGTTGAACCTTATGAAGTCGATGAATGGGTTGAGGCTATAGAAATGTTGATTACTGATAGTCAATTGCGAAATGAAATTGCAGAAGAGAATATTGAAATAGCTAAGGGTTACACGTGGAATTTTTCTGCTAATCAACTAATTGAAAGCTGGAAAAAATTAATGAGCCTTGCGGAGAATAGAAATTGCGTTTCCTAGTAATAACCCCACACTTTTCTCCTGATACGGCACCTACAGGAACTATTGTCACCGAACTGGTAAACAACTGGTGTGAACAAGGGCATCAAGTTCACGTAATCACTTCACTACCTTGGTATAAGAACCATGAAGTAGCAGATGAATGGAAAAATTGTTTTATTAAAAAAACAATAAATGGGAAGATGCAAATAACAAGGATTTATCCATTCCCAAATAAAAAATCGAATCTCTTTTTACGTGGACTGGGTTTTTTGAGCTTCAGCTTATTTGTATCTATTCTTTCATTATTTTCTAAGGGACCTTTCGACGCGGTTTACGCTCTTTCTCCACCAATTACACTCGGAACAGCTGGGAAGATTGCTTCCGTGAGACACAGATGTCCTCTCGTATTTAACGTTCAAGATATCTTCCCAGACGCTGCGATAGAAACAGGAGTGCTACGTTCAAAGTTTCTGATAAGACTCGCAAAAACAGTCGAAAAGATCTCTTACAATTTCTCAGAACTAATAACAGTTTTGTCTAAAGACATGCGAGACAATTTAAATCGTAAGTTATCGGATGCGAAAAAAACACCTGTTGTTTCAGTGATACCAAATTTTGCTTTTACAAATTTTTTTCACACAGAAGAAGAAAATCAATACAAAAAAGAAAACAACTTAGAAGGCAAAATTGTTGTGATGTATGCCGGCAACCTCGGCTATTCCCAACCTTTGGAACTTATAGTTGATTCGGCTAAGGCGCATTTGACTAATGAAAATTTGAAATATGTAGTCAATGGTGGGGGAGTAAGAACTGATTACATAAAAAGTGAAGCAGCAAAAATAGACAATCTAGTTTTTGTGGAATATCAACCTTTTGAACGCTTACCGCAGGTTCTTTCTTCAGCGGATATTCATTTGATAATGCTAAAACATGGTTTAGGTAATGTAAGTGTTCCCTCAAAGATTTATAATATTTTTGCTTCTGGAAAGCCGATTGTAGCAAGTGTCGACTCTGGAACTGAAGTAGAAAGGCTCATCTTAGAAGCAGACGCTGGTCTCGTGGTTGCCCCTGATGCACCTGATGCTTTTCATGAAGCGATTCAAAAACTTTTAGACGACTCTTCTCTTCGCAAAAAAATGGGACAATCTGCTCAAAAGTGGACGGAAAATTTTTACTCCGCGGAAGCAGTTAGCAAATTGTATGTAGAGGAAATTAAAGAATTAAAAACAAATAACAAAAAGTCTCTACCCTAGCTAATTACTGTAACGTGGTTTGGCATGACAAAAGGAAATTCAGCTAAAAAGATCGCTCAAGCGGAGAAAGTAGGTTCGATCGGAGGCACCTCGGAACGTCGGCGTTTAGGATTCCCTGTAGCCATGGCCTGTGTTGTAATTTTGGGTATCTTGCTTGTTGGATGGTCTCGTTCAAATCGTGAAGCAACTTCCGCTCCGAGAGTCGGAGATCACTGGCACTCCGTGTACGACGTCTATTCATGTTTTGAATCAGAATCATCTCTCAACGATGTGGAAGTTCCTACGTATAGAGGTGGATGGAGATCAAAAGTCGTAGTTGAAAGAGATCCTAATGGTATCCACACTCATGGTGATGGTCTTATTCATATCCATCCTTTTAATTCAAATGCGAGCGGAGATGATGCGCGTTTAGGGGAGTTCTTTGAAGCGTTTGGTGGGTTCATTACTGATGATTCAATCAAATTAGATACTGGAGAAGTAATTAAAGAGGGATTTTTATGCGAAGGAAAGCCGGCTATTTTAAAGGTTGCTCGATTTGATGCGCAAAGTCGTGAAAGAGAACCTCAGATTTACACCGAAGGATTGTCAGACATTCGATTTATGAAAAATCTAGAAGCATTTACAATTGGTTTCATGCCTGAAGAAATACCTTTACCAAAGCCACGGCCAGAACGTTTTACTTATCTTGAAACCGTTGACCCTCGAGCGTTGGCTTCTCAATCGCCTGTTTTGCAGATGCCAACGGACGACACGTCGGGATAAGGTTAGGCCGTGCGGGCCATTATTCTCGTTGGAGGTTTTGGAACGAGACTTAGACCATTAACTAACAGTAAACCCAAACAGATTCTTACCGTCGGAAACAGACCGATGCTGGAAAATGTAATTGAAAATTTGGCAAACCACGGAGTTGTTGAAGTAGTTCTTTCGATGGGGTTTCAACCCCTTGCATTTGTTGATGCTTATCCAGATGCGATGTGTGTAGGGCTACCACTTAAATACGTAGTTGAACCCGAACCATTAGATACGGCAGGAGCTATTAAATTTGCTGCTCTTCAAAGCGATGTGAATGAGACGTTTTTAGTTTGCAACGGCGATGTGATAACAGAAACTGACGTAAGTGAACTAGTGGGTTATCACAGGAACATCGGTGCGGAAGCAACGATTTCATTAACTCCTACAGATAATCCATCACAATATGGAATTGTCCCAACAGATGAACATGGTCAAGTTACCGGTTTTATAGAAAAACCGTTAGGACCTAATTTTGAAACGAATCTGATTAATGCGGGATACTACGTAATGGAACCGTCAACATTGGATCGAATCGCAAATGATAGGCCGGTCTCAGTTGAAACTGAAATTTTTCCAAAAATGGCTGAAGATAAAAAACTTTATGCAGTTCCATCAGAAACTTATTGGATCGATGCAGGAACACCAGAAACTTTCATGCAGGCAAACCTCGATCTACTCAACGGAGCGAGAGGTAAAAAGATAAACGGAGTTCACAATGAGGCTTCAGTAAGCCCAGATGCTGTAGTCGAATCATCGATGATAGGAAGAGGTGTCAAAATTGCCGAGGGTACATATATAAAAGACTCTATTCTGATGGAAGGGGCAGAAGTTGAAAAGAATGTACGTATAGAAGGGTCTATCGTTGGCGAAAGAGCAATAATAGGGGAAAGTTCCCAAGTCTTAGAACTAACGATTGTAAATCATGAAGAAATTGTTGAAAAAAGAACTCAACTTAGTTCCATTCGATTACCTGAAACGACTGGTTAGATGAGGGTATTAGTAACTGGAGGAGCAGGATTTATTGGGTCCGAGTTAGTCGATCAACTCGTCAAGCGTGGCGATCAAGTATTAGTCATAGACAATTTTTCTACTGGATCAGAGAAAAACCTAGAAGAAGCAAAGAATGCTTCTTCTGAGGATCTGGTTGTCGAAAATTGTGATATCCGCAACTCAGAAATAACAAAACTGATTGCCGATTACGAGCCTTCCACAATTTTTCATTTAGCAGCACAGGTAGATGTTCGAGCGTCTGTTGAGGACCCTTTAACAGACTTAGAAACAAACCTTGTAGGACTAATAAGAGTTTTAGAGGGTGGCCGTAAAGCAAAAACCAGAAAGATAATTTTCGCCTCATCAGGTGGAACTATTTATGGTGAACCCGAAGCGAAACAACTGCCACTAAACGAAGACACTTCGTGGAACCCGTTATCGCCATATGGGGTTTCTAAACTTGCCGGGGGTCTATATATCAAGACATACAGCTCACTTCATGGTTTAGAGGGAACAACACTGGCATTGGCTAATGTTTATGGCCCTAGGCAGGATCCACACGGCGAGGCTGGGGTAGTAGCGATTTTCGCAGGAAAACTTCTTGAGGGAAAACCTTGCACTATTTACGGCACTGGCATGCAGACTCGAGATTTTGTTTACGTAGAAGATGTTGCTTCAGCGTTCGTGGCTTCAATTGAAAATGGTGATGGAAAATTGTTGAATATAGGAACAGGGGCAGAAACATCAATTCAGAGTTTGTATAAAGAAATGGCACTTGCTGTCGGAATTGATAGCGACCCAGAAAAGGGGGCCGAGAGGTCAGGTGAAATAGAACGCTCGTCACTAGATCCGTCGTTAGCAGAAAAAATATTAGGTTGGAAACCTAAAACCAGCCTCAGAGACGGGATTCACTCCACTTTGGAATGGTTCGAGTCGAAAAAAGAAGAAAACTCTTAACGGAAAAGATCTTCTTCAGGACTTCTTACAATCTCGCTTACAACCCCTTTTTTACCACCAAGCCATTCGGGGTTGATTCCACGAATAACTGCTACAGGTATTGCCTCTGCTTTTCCCATGACAAGTTCAGCTGCTGCAGCAAGTTCATCGACTAAGGCAACTTCAGTAACTTGCAATTCGCGCCCCAAGGCATCCTGAGTTCCGCG
>Ga0315327_10001228_pt1 | contig 13290 bp, 8 predicted proteins | sample M110032315metaG_FD_203460 | JGI IMG/M metagenome (GOLD analysis project Ga0315327, IMG submission 203460) | Ammonia-oxidizing marine archaeal communities from Monterey Bay, California, United States - M1 100m 32315 | ecosystem: Environmental > Aquatic > Marine > Coastal | place: USA: California... | reverse complement strand
CCGCCCATGGTCAGGTCCAGCCGATTGGACTTGAAGAGGATCGCATCGCGCAGGACTTCGGCCTCCACCCGCCGGGGCTTCCAGCGGGCGAAGAGCTTATTCTCCGGATCTCCCCGAAGGGCCTGCTCCGACCTCGAACCCTGCCGGTAAGTGGCTGATCTCATGAGTTCCCGGTGCATCGCCTTCAGCGACCATCCCGCATCGATCAGCTTCAGGGCGAGGTGATCCAGCAGGGCCGGGTGCGTGGGCCTCTCTCCCAGGACTCCGAAATTGTCAGGCGTGGGCACCAGGCCCCGTCCGAAATGCCAGCGCCAGAGCCGGTTCACGATCACCCGGGCGGTCAGGGGGTGATCCGCACTGGCAATCCACTTCGCCAGTTCCAGGCGTCCGCTCTGCCCCGCAGGCATTGGTGGTTGGTCAAAACCGGCAATCACCGGCAACACCCGCCGCGGAACCTGCTCCCCCAGGGTCAGGTAATTGCCCCGCAGGTGCACCTTCGTATCCGCCACCGCATCCTCGGTCACTCCCATGACGCGATGCTTCCCGGGCAGATTCTTCTTCAGCCCGGCGATCCGCCCCTCCAGTTCTTTCTTCTCCTCCGCCTTGGTCTTCTTGTCGCCCTTCTTCTTCTCCAGTTCCCCGATCTCCTTCCAACGGGCTGTCACCCCCGGATCGGTCAGGTCATGGAGGTGATAGTGCGCTACCACGGTGTACTTCGTCAGCGTCTTGGTGGAGAGGAAGATCCCGGCCAGGCCATAGTAGTCCTCCGTCGAGACCGGATCGAACTTGTGGTCGTGGCACCGTGCACAGCCCAGAGTCATGCCCATGAAGGCCCGTCCCGTGGTGTCGAGTTGCTCGTCCACGATATCCCGCCGCATCTTATCCGGGTCGTCACAGGCCAGCATCTTGGGCCCCACCGAGAGAAAGCCCAGCGCCGCGACCTGCTCCCGCCGTTGCTCGAGCGAGTCTCCTGGGAGAAGGTCCCCCGCCAGCTGCTCCACGATGAACTGGTCGAACCGCTTGTCCTCGTTGACAGACCGGATGACGTAATCGCGATAGCGCCAGGCTTCGGGATGCGCGATGTCCTCATCCATTCCGTTGGAATCGGAATAGCGTGCCACGTCCAGCCAGTGCCGGCCCCATCGTTCCCCGTAACGCGGGGAGGCCAGAAGGTCGTCGATGAGGCGCTCCCACGCCTCCGGTTCATCATCGTGAACGAAGGCCTGCACCTGCTCCGTGCTCGGAGGCAGTCCATGGAGATCAAGGTAGGCCCTTCTTACCAGCGTGCGCCGGTCCGCCTCCGGTGCCGGACGGAGTTCCGCCTCCTCCATCCTCGCGAGGATGAAGTGATCAATCCCATTGCGTGGCCACTTCTCATCCTTCACTCCCGGCTGCGCATGCTGCACGGGCCTGATGAAGGACCAGAACTTCCGACCGTCCTCGTAGTCGATGCCCAGTTCCTCCGCCACTTTGCCCGCCCCCTCGTCCCGCGGATCGGGAGCACCGCGCTGAATCCACTCCCGCAGGAGTCCGATGGTCTCATCCGCCAGCTTTCCATCCGGCGGCATCTGCAGGTCGGAGTCCCGGTAACTCAGCGCTTTCAGGAGAAGGCTTTTCTCCGGTTCGCCCGGCACGATGACCACCCCGGAATCCCCTCCCTTCTGCACTCCGGCACGCGAGTCGAGCAGGAGTCCTCCCTTCACCTTGCTGGCGCGCGCGGAGTGGCATTCGTAGCAATGCTCCGCAAGCAGGGGACGGATCCTGGATTCAAAGAATGCCAGGTCATCATCAGCGGGCGCGGAAGCCGGCAGCAGGACCAGCAGCAGGGCGGATCCCCTTTTCAAGAACGTGCGCATCACCTGCCTCCAGCATACGCCCCCGGTCATACCCCTAGTTCTTCTCCTCCTTCTCCTCAACGGCGGGGCGCTGTAACCCGTGCTTGTCGTAGAGACGCTGCCAGTAACCGTGCCAGTACTTGTCGTAATAGTCGTAGGCCGCGTTATCGATGTGCTCCGGACTGACCACCACCGGGGCCTTTTCCGGGTCGTATCCCTTCAGGTGCCCGCTGCCCGCCCGCTCCCGCGGTGAAACAAAGCGCCACTCAGGATTACCCATTACCTCCTCACAAAGCTTCGCCAAGCCGACATCGTAGCCCTTGAGCTGCTCCCGCCGGTGAATGTGGTTGTGGTCATGATCCATGGTCCGGTTGGTGTCATACCAGCTCTGGAATCCCTCGGCCCAGTATTCGTTCCGGTTCACCGCCGCGTAGCATCTCTTCTCGCCTCCGAACACGATCAACACTTTGTCCTTCCCGGTGACCCGGACCTTCGCGTGGGCCGGCTTGCCGTTGACCAGGATATCCCCGCCCTCCAGGCACCGGGTGAGCAACCCCGGGGACTCCCCCGGGAACCACTTCCGCAGAGCTGCCAGCAGGAGCACCGGGGTCTCCCCCTTGACCCGCCGGAAGCGCTGGGCGGCCCGTCCGTCCTGCCAGATCCCCTGCTTCAAGGCCCCCTTATACGTAGCTTTAAGCCTTTCCTGCTGCTCCTCACTGAACCCGGCCCCGTGGACCACGTGACCGAACTCATGAATCAGGATGCTCTCGATCTGCATGCCGCCCTCGAACTCCAGGACATCCTCCTCCGCAAAGAACACCGTCGGGCGTCCGGTCTTCCAGGTCAGAAACCCCCGGCTGCGCCAGTTGTAGAAGTCTAGCTCCCTGCCGGTCTTGTCGGTCGTGAACTGGGGCACCTCCGAGGTGACCTCGTTGTGTGCCACCAGCAGGCAAAGCACCTTGCGCTCCCGCACCCGCTGGGCCACCTCCGGGTTGATGCTCTTCATCATCATCTCAAACTGATAGGCCGCCTCCAGGTGGGCGTAGTCGCTCACCTTCCCCGAGGTTGCGATCAGGATATCCTGAACCCAGGTTCCCTTCCTGTAGAACTTCGGATCAAGTTCGTATTCCTCACACTCCTCCGGCGTGAGTGGCTTCACCTCATGGGCACCCAGCGGCGCCAGCAGGCCTGCCAGGAAAATAACCGGGAGAATTTTCACGAAAGGCAGGGAACTGACAGGCAACGATTACTTTCCGGTGAAACACATCAGGTGCGTATCGTTCCGCAGGAGGATCCGGTCCCCCACTGGAACCGGGGAGGCCACGATCCGCGTCTCGAACTTGCGCTCGAAGAGAATCTTCAATCCCTCATTCAACTCTGCCACCATGAGCTTTCCGTCCTCCCGGCCTGCATAAATCTTGCCATCCGCAATGGTCGGGGAGGAATAGTAACTCTGCGCTCCCCGGGGCAACTTGCCTTCCCAGAGGGTCTTCCCGGTCTCCGGATCGAGACAGTGCACCTGTCCCCGGTCCCCGAGGATGTAGACCTTTCCATCGTGCACCGCCGGGGTCGGCACGAAGCACCCCTTGTTGTCGAGGCGCTCCCACACCCGGTGACTCTCCGTGACATCACCCTTTCCCCCCAGCTTCACCCCGGCCAGGCACTTCCCCCGTCCGTAGGGCACGATCACCATATCATCCACGATCACCGAGGAGGACACCACCACCCAGTTGCTGCGCTTCTGCGGGTTGAATCCCGCGCACTCCGAGATCAGCTTTCCGTTCTTCGCCTCGTGGGTCGTGACCCGCTCCGCCCCCCAGACCACCAGCACCTGCCGGCCATCCTCCTCGAGGACATGCGGAGTGGCATAGCTGTGATCCCCCTCCACCGGGGTCTCGTAGGTGCGGTCCACCTTCCAGGCCTCCTTCCCGGTCCCCTTGTCAAAGGCCACCAGGAATCCCTTGCGGTCATTCATGACAGCCACCACCACGTGCTCCCGGGTGATCACCGGGGACGTCCCGATATCCCAGTAGAGCGTGTCGCGCCCGTAGCGCTGTTGCAGGTTGTGCTTCCACAGGACCTTGCCCTTCATGTCGAGGGCTCCGAGGTTGCCGCTCTTGAAATAGGCAAAGATAAATTCGCCATCGGTCACCGCGGAGGAATTACTGCTCGACCCGTTGCGGTGCTTCCCCTTGCGCCTCTTTCCCAGGATGGTGTCCCAGACCTTTTTCCCCTTCCAGTCATAGGCGAGAATCCCGTCCTCCTCACCCTTGGCCGCAGTCAGGATGATGAGATCGTCCCATACGATGGGCGTGGAGCACCCGCGCCCGGGCAGGTCGGCCTGCCAGAGAAGATGGTCATCGTCGAGTTTGGCGGGGTAGTTCCCCTTGGCCGTCGACCCGGCATCCGCCGCCCCACGCCACGAGGGCCAGCGCAGTTGTTCGGCCTGCAGGACGGCCGCTGACAGCACAGCGACCCCGAGAATCAGTGGAAGGGAACTCATTGTCTTCATGGCGATCCAAAGCAGTGCCATTACAAGCCATTCCCTCCCAGGAGCAAGATCCAAGGGCATCGTATTCAGGTGACCCCGCCCCCCTTACCTGCCAAGCAAGGCCTTCAATTCGCTCTCGATGGCATCGGCCCAGACCTGGTGCCCCTTTTCACTGGGATGCGTGGTGTCCGGCATCATCTCCTTGGAGAGGTGTCCCTTCTCATCGAGAAAGCTGGGCCCGATATCGAGGAACTTCACGTTCTTGAGCTCCTTGAGCAGGTCCGGCAGGTAGGAGTTCAGCTCGATGATCTGCTTGCGGTGCGGATGGGACAGTTCCCGGCGACGGGGAAAGACCCCCAGCACGAGGACCTTGGCCTCCGGGTAAAGGCTCTGCAACTTGGCTGCGATGGCCTTCACCCCGTCGGCCGCCTCCCGCGGCTTGTCGCTTCCCCAGCAGATGTTGTTGGTCCCGATCATCACCACCGCGGCCCTGGGCGGCACTTTGGGCTTGGGCAGGTGATCGAGACGCCACAGGACGTGGTTGGTGCGGTCCCCGCCAAACCCGAGGTTGAGGGCCTTGAGCGGCTCGAAGTGCTTCTTCCAGACCTTCTCCCCGATGCTCTCAAAGTTGTGGGTGATCGAATCCCCCACCATCAGGAGTTCATATTCTCCCTCCTTCATGGCCCCGATCTTCTCGGCCTGCCGCTTGAACCACCACTCCTCGACCCTGGGCTGGGGAGTCACCGCCGGACCACCCGCGGGTTTCTCCTCTGCCCTCAGGGACACCACGACCAGCAAAGGAAGGACCGCCACGAGAGAACTCGAAATCTTGCGCATCATGGGCAGGTTAATGTCCGGAAATCGCTCCTGCGGCAAGGACGACTGAATACAGATCCATATTTGCGATGAGGGTCAGTCGCCCACTTCGATATTGTCAATGGAGAGTCCGCTAAAAGCGTCCCCGCTGCTATCGCTCGTGAAGTTCCATTCAATGAGAATGGTCTCGCCGATCGCTTCCGGAACAACCGGAATGCTGAGGGTCGTCCAGGCGCCATCGATTGGAGTCATGTCAATCTCCGTATCCGTTCCGAGTTGAACCTGATCGCTGGCCCGCAAGAAACGGATCTTGGCGGAATCCCCGAAACCATCCGCATCGCGGTAGGCCTCAAAGGTCAGGGTGGCGCTGGCCACGCCGCTGAGATCAATGGCTGGTGAACGGAGTGAAATGTCCGCATCGGAGCCGTAGTCTCCCAGGTTCGTGCACCAGGCATTGCCTGAGTCGTCGGCTCCTGTGAGCGGACCGGTGCTGCCAGCGGGCGTGCCCAGCTGCCAAACGGTGTCGCCAACCTCATCGTTAACAAGGGTGGTCCAGTCACCCACACCCGATTCAAGGTCATCGGAGAAGGCCACCACCGGCGGCGCGTCATATTCTTCGATGACGAAGTAACGACTGGGATCGACCGGCCGCGGAATGGTCAGCGTGTTCTCGGGCGGGGTGGCGGCGATCGCCGTATGCGCACCAAGGATGGGCCACTCGGAGGGAGCAGGCGGTTCCGTCCCGGGAGGGATGGGAGCGGAGGGGTCGGTCACGCTCCGCAAGTTGTAGAGCTTCCCGGCCTGGCTGTCCCACTTGAAGTCGAGATTGGCCCCGTTGCTTGCAATGCTCATGCCCAGCCTGAACTCCAATGATGCAGCCGGCACAAATACCGTGCCATCCGGTTGCACCGGGTTCGGCGGGATATAGGAATCAACATTCAGCCAGTTGGCGCTGCCGTCAAAACCGTCGGCGCCGTCCCCATTATCCCCTTCAGAGGAAAGGATCAGGTCAACGATGTCACCCGCATAGATGTTGGCATAGAACGTGCGCACCTCCCCGGCATCATCACCACCACTAATCTGCAGGGAGTCCACGCGCACCCCGTTAATATGCAGGGCCCCGGTCACCCCGCTACCACCATTGAGGTTGGTCTTGCGGACATTCCAGCACAGAGCGACCGGCTTGCGCAACCCGACAGCATCGCCGGCAATCCAGCGACGCACGGTCCAGTGGAGTCCACCACCATTCTCAGCGTTATTGCTACCGTTGGGGTGGCTCCCCTCACGCCCAAGCTCCGTCCACGGCGGGTTGCCCGGCAGCTCCCATTGGCTGCCGGTCCATTGGCCTGCATCGAATGCAATAAAATCGGCAACCGCGTCATAGTCCTGCGCGCCACCGTCAGCGGTCAGGTTGCGGTAACCATAATGCCAGTCATCCTGGCCCTGGACTCCGCTGAAATCGAGGCGCGAGTCGGCAATAGCCGTTGCACTGACAACATTGAGCGCCGCGTAGTCAGATCCCATCCAGTTGCCGCCACCGCTGTCGTTGTAATTGATCCCGCGCAATTCGACATAGTTATCGAACCCGGGGCCAAGCTGGGCATTGACGCTGTCGAGGGTGAATTGCGGGCTGGTGATGACGGTATTGAGATTACCGGGGTTGACGTCGACTTCCTCCGCCACGAGGACATTGTTGAAATAGACCTCCACGCCGTAATGTTCGGTTCCACCCTGCCCATGCAGGTTGTTCGCCGCGAAGGAGACTGAGAGCAGGTCGGTCTCGCCGACGCCGTCGGCTGGCAGGTTGAAGTGATAGCGGAGGGAATTGTCGGTGCCGGCAAAGGCCCGTTCAGCGCCAAGCTCATCGGTGGCAACGACCCCTACCGGAGCATAGGCACCTCCGTCGACCAAGGTGGTGTAAACGCCAGCAAAGTAATAGTCGTCGTCGTTCTGCCGGGCTACCAGCGAGCTGGTGGGACTGCCGGGAAGATTATTCACTCCGCTTTCCTGGATGAAGTCGACGTCAGGACCACCACCAATGCCATCAAGAGGCCAGGCCCGTCCGGGGGCCCCTGCTTGCCAGACGGTAAGGGATTCCAGGCATCCTCTCCTCATGACGCCTGCAACATCTTCAATGACCGCCACTGTTACCTCCCCGGTCACCACGACCTCATCGAGTTGAGCACTCAGTGTATAGGTCGTCGTCTGGTCCGGCGTGACGTCGATCGTGGTCAGGTTGGTTACATCAATATCACCCGGGTTCAGCGTTAACGTATCAAAGTTACCTGCCGCCCATGACAGGCTGCTGGCTTGCCCCGGTGTGACGAGAACCGGATTGGCGGTGAAGGTGTCAATTGTTGGGGGGGGGATTGAACTGACGGCATTGAGCGCCACGTAGTCATGTCCCATCCAGTTGCCGCCTCCGCTGGCGTTGTAATTGATCCCGCGCAATTCGACATAGTTATCAAACCCGGGGCCAAGCTGGGCATTGACGCTGTCGAGGGTGAATTGCGGGGTGGTGATGACGGTGTTGATATTACCAGGGTTGACGTCGACTTCCGCCGCCACGAGGACATTGTTGAAATAGACCTCCACGCCGTAATGTTCGGTTCCACCCTGCCCATGCAGGTTGTAAGCCTCGAAGGAAACCGAGAACAGGTCGGCCGGATCGACGGTTGTCAGGTTGAAGTGAAAGCGGGAGGAATTGTCGACGCCGGCAAAGGCCCGTTCAGCGCCCAGCTCATCGGCGGCAACGACCCCTACCGGAGTGTAGGTGCCTCCGTCGACCGCGGTGGTGTAAACGCCTGCAAAGTAATAGTCGTCATCGCTGGTACGGGGTTCCAGCCCGCTGTCGGGAGCTCCGGGAAGATCATTCACTGCTGTTTCCTGGATCCAGTCGACGTCAGGTCCGCCCCCGATGCCATCTTGAGGCCAAGCCCGTCCGGGGGCTCCTGCTTGCCAGACAATGGCAGCGTGAGAAGCCATTGCACTGAGCACGAAAATTGTAAGCCCTATTTTCATCTCTTGTTTTTTACGAATCAAGATCCTTGCCATCAACCTATATTACTAGAAATTTCCTTTTTGGACCGGGCCTCATTGAGCCTCAGGAGCCGGGGTGGTGACCAACCCATCGTCGATGTCCCAGCCCTCCAGGTCTTGGACATCGTCGCTGGTGAAAAGGAACTCCAGTTGGATCATCTGACCAAGCGCTTCGGGCGGGGGGTCGGCGGAGTAGTCCGCCCAAGCGGCGACCAGTTCGCTCGGCGCGCACACCCCGCCCGTCGCCGGGTTCCGGCAGCGCGTCATCCGGTGGCCCGCCACCCTGAGGGACTTCATCCGCCTCCGCGTCACCCTCGCGGAGTGAAGGGCCCAGGGCCGCGGCTGCAAAAAAATGAAAATCCCTCCCGGATTCCACGGTTGGCAGCAGATAACCAGTATCTGCGCCTCCCATGAAGCTCCTCAAACCTGTCCTCCTTTCCCTCCTTGCCGTCTCCCCCATCACCGGCCTGTCGGCTCCGCTAACGATTCCAGACGAACACCGGCAGAAGCTCAACAGTCCCCTCGTTGACGGGGGTGATGTATTTTTTGCCCAGGTCAGCCCGGATGGAAACACCGCAGTCTACATCGCCGACCAGGACACCAATGATGTGTGGGAGCTTTACAGCGTAGCCCTCGGCAACGGGGACGTCACCAAGCTCAGTGATTCTCTCGTCGAAGCTGGCAACGTGTGGCACTTCGAGATCAGCTCGGACAGCTCCACCGTGGTTTATGTGGCAGACCAGGACACCGATGAGGTCTATGAGCTTTACAGCGTGCCCATCGGCGGCGGTGCCCCCACCAGGATCCACGCGCCCCTTGATCTTTTCGGGGATCAGGGAGTGGGAGACTTCCAAATCAGCCCGGACGGGAACACGGTGCTCTTTACCGCGGACTTCAACGCCTCGTCGGAGACTTACGGTCTTTACCGCGTGCCCATCAATGGCGGCACCGTCTCCCCGGTCGCCGGCCCTCTCGCTGCGGGCCGGGACTTCGAGAATTTCAGGATCAGCCCGGATGGAAACATCGTGGTCTACCGGGCCGACCAGGACACCGCCGATTACCTTGAACTTTACAGCGTTTCCATCGAGGGAGGCCTCACCATCAAGATCAGCAGCGGCTCCTCCCTGCCTTTTGGCAACGGAGTCGAGGCTTTCAAGATCAGCCCGGACAGTTCCACCGTGGTTTACCTGAGGGAACTCTTTGCGACTGATCTCTACAGCGTGCCTATCACCGGCGGCACCGCGACCAAGCTCAATGATCCGCTTATCTCCATCCCCAGCCCCTTTCCCAGTAGCGACGTGAGCGATTTCGCTATCAGCGACGACAGCAGCACGGTGGTCTACCGCGCCGACGAGGACACTGACGAAATCGACGAGATCTATGCGGTGCCCGTCGATGGTGGATCTCCCACCAAGCTGAACTCTGCCCTCGTCCCGGGTGGCGACGTGTCGGACTTCCAGATCAGCGAGGACAGCTCTACCGTGGTCTACCGCGCCGACCAGGATGATAACGGGGTCACAGAACTCTACAGCGTGTCCTCCGGGGGGGGCGCCGCCACCAGGCTCAACCGCAATCTCCCGGATGGCGGTGATGTGCGGTCCTTCCAGATCAGTCTCGACAGCTCTACCGTCATCTACCGCGCCGACCAGGATGAGGACAACAACTATGAGCTTTACCATGTGGCCATCGACGGGGGAACCGTCAGCAAGATCAACGCTCCTCTCGTTGAAAACGGCGACGTGTCGGGCTTCGTAATCAGCCCGGACAACTCCACCGTGATTTACAGCGTCGACCAGGACACTGATGGGGTCAAGGAGCTGTATGCCGCCTGGTTCAGAAGCCCGGAGACCACCCTGATCGTAGGGTTCTGGCTTGCCGACATCTGGCTGGAGTGGAACTTCACCGCTGAGGAACTCGCCAACCCCTGGCTGGAAGCAACCCTCTGGGGCTGGGAAGCCGATCCGGATGGCGATGGCCTTGCCAACCTGATGGAATACGCCCTTGGCGGTGACCCGCAGGTGGCTTCCACCCATTTCGCGGACGGCAGCCTGATGGGGGCCGAGCTTGAGATAGTCGATGGACTGGCCATCGTACGGCATCCGGAACGTAGCGACGCCTATAAGCGTGGCCTCAACTACGAACTGGAGTTCTCCAATGACCTCGAAAACTGGTCGACCATTCCCCCTGGCGGATTCGTACCGGTCAGACCCTCCGACTACACTCCTGATGTGGTCGGGTTCCAGCAGAGTGCCTGGAGGTGGAACGCCACCCCGGGTCGCCATTTCGTCCGCCTCCGCGTCTCCCTCACCCCTCTGATCATACTCTGAATTCCTCCTGGGCTTCCGGCGCAATCGTAATGGATCTCCCCTTCCGGGGCTAATCCATCCCCCCGGGAAGCGGCTGGCCGGGCCGGAGGTCGATGTAGTCAGCCGCATTCGCACCGCCCTCCCCCCGCACCCGGTAAACCGGCACCCAGTGTTCCCGGGTGTCCACCGTGACGGTGCGGGCATTGGCATAGCGCATGGTGTAGGCCGCCCGCCGGCGGTCACTGGTATTGGGCTCGCTGCCGTGCAGAACGTAGGAATCGTGGATGGAGAGACTCCCCGCCTTCATCTCAAGGGGAACCGCGGCCTCCACCATGTCCGGAGTGACTTCCACGGTGAGCCCGAGAAGATCATTCTTCCCGGTGGAAACCTTCTCCATCTCCGGGTATCCCTCGTGGGTGCAGGGGATGACCTGCATGCAGCCGTTGTCCAGGTCGGCATCGTCAAGGGCGAGCCAGACAGTCCCCACCTCCGTGCCCTGCACTGAGTGCCAGTAGGTATTGTCCTGGTGCCAGGCCACCGGCAGCCCGTCTCCCGGCCGCTTGGAGATGACGTGGGACATGATGAGGATGAGGTCGGGACCAAGGACGGCCTCCACCGCGTCGAGGATCCGGGGATGACGGCAGAGTTCCAGCCAGGCGGCCTTGCCGGCGTGGGGTTCGGTGAGATACTCGGGCCGGGCCGGGACCTCCTGGTTCGCCCCATCCTTGTAGACCACCATGGTTTCCGGCATGTCACGAACGAGGACGTCCAGTTCGGCATTGACCCCCCGGATTTCCTCCGCATCGAGGACCTCATGAAAGAGGCAGTAGCCGGCCGCGTGGTAGTCCGCGGCATTGGTATTGAGATTGTTCATTGGTTCATTTTTCCTCCTGCAAGGACCATGCCCAGCGTCTCTATTTCAGGAGGCCTTGTTGTGTTCCCACTTGCCAGAATTGCCTGCCAACAGCGCGGAAGGCGGCCTCGATCTGACTGGTCAATGCCTCCCTTCCCCGTGCCACTCTTCAGACAATCAGGTCGTCAAGTTGTCCCGTGCTGTCGGCAAAGGATTCCGCTTTCACTCCCATCTGTTGCTGGATGGTGACAAACAGGTTTGAGAGCGGCACATCATTATCAAACCTCAGGTATTGCCCGTGCTGATAGCCCATGTTTTTTCCGCCGGCCAGGATCAGGGGGTAGTTCGTATTGTTATGGGTCTTGCTGTTGCTGCTGCCGTAAAAGATGCAGGTGTTATCCAGGACAGACCCATCCCCCTCTTCAAACTCGCTGAGCCGTTTCATCAGGTAAGCCAGGCATTCGGCCTGGTAACGATCCCACTTGCCCCGGTTTTCAGCACCTGCACCCTTACCGGCACCATGGGCCAGCCCGTGGGCATCTTTCTTGAATCCGAGCAGTGTTGGGAACTTGTTCGCGATGGAGATGGCCCCATGCATGCTGGCCAGCTGATAAGTTACAAAGCGCGTGGAATCGGTCTGGAAGGCAAGGGCAATCAGGTCGAGCATCGTGTGAATCAACTTGCCCGGAGTCTCATTATCCGCATCAAGGCTGAGCCCCTCGGCATTCACTTTCGGACGAGGCACGTTCAACCATTGAGCCGAACGCTCCACGTCCTGCTCAATCTCGCGAACGGACGTGAGATACTGGTCCAGTTTACCCTGGTCCACCTTGCCCAGTTTACGGTGCAGGCTTTTGGCCTCCTCAAGCAACAGGTCAAGGTGACTACCGGTGCGAGTCAGGCCCTTTCTCTGGGCCTCAACCGAATCCCCCTTCAATCCGAACAAACGTTCAAAAACAATGGCCGGCCGATTAAAGGAGGGGATGGGCTGCCCATTATGGGAGTAGGAAAGCGTGTTGGCCCGGGTGGGCATGCCGACACCGCCGTCCGAGGAGAGCACCAGGCTGCTAAAGCGGGTTCTTGCACCAAGCCTGTGTGTGTGCGCCATGAACTGGTCCAGGGAAATCGAATTCCTGAGCCCGGTGGCACCAAGGCTGAGCTCCTCCCCGGTCAGAAAAGTATCTCCACTGTCATGCCCGCCAATCCGGCGCACCTTGGGATGGGAAAGCCCACCCAGAACCGTGACCTGGTCACGAAAGGGCTCCAGCACCTCGAGGGATTTATTGAAGGTGAAGTCCCTGCCCGAACCCTTGGGAAACCAGTTCCACTGGCCATATTCCCCATCCTGTTTGGGCAGGCTCACTCCATAAGGAAAATAGATGGAGCAGAATCTCCTTGGCGGCGACTTCGTCCGGGGCCCCGCAAGGGACTCCATCCAGGGCAGGGCAAGCGAGATGCCCGCGGCCTTGAGCATGGTCCTGCGATTCATCTGGTAGGTGTTCTTGCTCATCAGTGGATCTCCTTTCTGGCTCTCGATATATATCAGGAACGCCGCCCGTTATCGCGACAAAAAAGGTTGGCTTGTAACAATATCCGCCATCAGGGAAGGGAGTCGATAGCCGTCCCTCGCGAAGGATTCACTTAATTCCTCGATCAGTGGTGAGTCTCGCAGTTCAACGCTACGACCCAGTGCATAGATGAATAGTTTCGTGACGAGAGCCCGGACGAACTGGTCACGCCTTTCTGTCAGGAGATACTTCTGGAGGTCGCCCAGCCCACCTGCCGGATAGTTGCCGGGCAACACCGTATCGGTGGAGACAGGTTTCTTGCGACGGGCTGTTTTCTCCCTTGGCAACCCGATCGCATCGAAGCGTTCCAAGGCGATGCCCCATGGATCGATGTTCCGATGACAATCCGCACATGCCTCTTTCTCCCGATGCACCTCCATCT
>Ga0315327_10001226_pt1 | contig 13307 bp, 20 predicted proteins | sample M110032315metaG_FD_203460 | JGI IMG/M metagenome (GOLD analysis project Ga0315327, IMG submission 203460) | Ammonia-oxidizing marine archaeal communities from Monterey Bay, California, United States - M1 100m 32315 | ecosystem: Environmental > Aquatic > Marine > Coastal | place: USA: California... | reverse complement strand
CTACTAAAGATATGTGCAATTCCCCACTTGTCTTCTACTTTTGTTTTTGTAGGTTGTTGTGGTTTTACTTCTACAACCTCTTCAGTTACTTCTACAACCTCTTCAGTTACTTCTACAACCTCTTCAGATTTCTCTTCAACCACTTCTGACATAAATTTTGCAGATTTTTTTGGCTTTATAAAAGAATGCCCTAAAATTCTCTAAAATGTTGCCATCCCTTGTCTTTGATTTTAAATGATTCCTTACCATCATCAAAATACACTCCCCTACCTTTTGAAACATGACCAATTTCAAAAATACTAATCTTGAATTTTTTTGCTAGTGTGTGAATCTTTCTTAAATTCTTAGGTGCCACAGTAAAAACTAATTCAAACTCTTCACCTCCATCAAAGACCAATCTACTCAAGCTAGTCTTATTTTCTCTTGAAAAGTCTCTCACATCTTCATTTGTTGGTAATTTTGTAATTAGAAATCTTTTCTTACTTTGTCTAGACATTTCATTCAAACATGATGATAATCCATCACTTGAATCCATAGATGCTGTAATATGATTAATTGCTTTATGACTAAATTCTAATCTTGGAGTTGGCCTAAAAAAAAGTTGTTTTGATTTTCTTGTAAAATTTTTGTTAGCTTTTTTGTTTTTGAGTATTATGTCTAATGCTGAGGAAGTATATCCAAATGCACCTGTTGTACAAATTAAATCTTCTATTCTTGCATTTTTTCTTTTTATGTATTTTTTTAGACTTCCAAATAGTACTACATGTATGGATATCTCTGTACCCTGATTTGTATCTCCACCTAACAGTTTAATTTTAAATTCTTTACATGCCTTTGTAAAACCGTTAGATATCTCCTGAACATGTTTTTTTGATATTGTTTTTGGAAAAGTTACTGAAACAATGCAAAATTTAGGTATAATTCCCTTTGCAGCAAAATCACTCAAACTAGAAACAATACTTTTTCTTGAAATATCTGATAATTTTGAACCTCTTGGAATGTCTGTACTTTCAACTAAGGTATCAACACAAACTGCACATTGTTCGTTTCCTAATCTAAAAACCTCAACATCTTCTGAAAAATTTCTTCTCCTTTTTTTATTCATTAATTGAATAATCTTCTTTTCATCTAATCTGTTCATGGCAACTCTTTACACTTGCTATCATTTCTTCTTGTACTTGTACTAACATTTGTCTATCATTTGACTCTGTTGTAACTCTGATAATATCTTCTGTATTTGATTTTCTAATTAACGACCATGTATTTTCATTAATATTTACTTTAATCCCATCTAATTGATTAATGTCATATTTTCTCTCCATTCTCTTTACAATATCTTCAATTAATTTATCATGCAATCTAGTTTCTACCGATATTTTATCTCTTAATTGTGAAAAATTTTCAAAAAATTCTATATCGCTTTGAATAGATTCTTCATTAATTATTGATGCTATCAATCCACTAGTAAGCAATCCATCTCTACACATATTGAATTTCTTGAGAATGAAACCTCCACTACTTCCTTCTCCACCTGCTTCCGCACCATTTTCAATCATTGCTTGAATTACATTTGCTTCTCCAACTTTAGATCTCCATACTTTGCCTCCATGATTTATGATGTATTTTTCAACTGCTAAACTGCTATCCAAACTTATAACAAATTTTTCAATTCCTAATTTGATTGCTTTTACAACCCCTAAACCTAATGTGATATCTGAAGATTTTTTTTCGCCATTAATTACTAAAATGACTCTATCTGAATCTAAATCAAATGCAAAACCTATATCTTTTGTCTTACTAACTAGTTCTGTTAATTCATCTGAAGTTGGATCTGGACCTCTTGTACATTTTTCTAATTCATCATTAATTGTTGTGACTTGACATCCAATTTCTTTCAATAATTGTGGTGCAATATATTTAGCAGCTCCTCCACCTATATCGATAGTTACATGCTTTTCTTGCTCAAGTTTTCCAATAACTTCTACAGCATCAGAAATATAATCTGATTCTGCTACACTTTCCTTTCCTATTTTTGGTCTATTTGAATTACTTTCATTCCTAACAATATACAATTCTTCTTCAGTAATTCCTCTTCCTTCAAGAATGAATTTTAATCCATTCCATTCTAGTGGGTTGTGTGATGCTGTTATGATTATTCCCGCACCGACCTCTTTTGCTTTTCTAAACACTACTGGCGTTGGCACAATCCCTAAAATCTGAACATCAATTCCTCTCTCTAGCATGGTAGCCGAAACCAATTTTTCAATCATCTCGCCTGTTTCTCTAGTATCTCGCCCTATCACACATTTTCCATTTTTAATTAATTTAGAAAAACCATCACAAAATCTTAAAACATCATTTGGAGAAAAATCAATTCCGTAGATCCCTCTAATTCCTGATATTGAAATTTTCACTTCTTTAAACCAGAAACGCTTTTTATAAACTCTAAGTAGGTATCGTTCATGCCTCGATAGCTCAGCCTGGTAGAGCATTCCACTCGTAATGGAAAGGTCATGGGTTCAGATCCCATTCGAGGCTTGTAAATCTTTTAATAAAAATAATTATTCTATAGTCTCAATATCTTTTTGGAGTTCTTCTCCAAGTCCTTTCCACCATTTGATCTTTTCTTCCATATCCCCAGAAATTTGTCTCTCTAGTCCTTTATAGATCTGCCGGTATAGTTTTGATTGAGCTGTTGATCTATTTTGAAAATTTTTGATCTTGTTTTTTTCTTTGACGTTTTCGATAAAATATTATTGCAAGTGCACCAATTGCACATCCCCAGAACACTGGATTGACACCAGCATCAACATTTGGAATTAATCCAAGAAATGAGATAATCGTTCCTCCAATTAATGCCAAACCAACTAGCTCTAATCCTTTAGACATACAATATATGATAAAACAGATAAATGATTTAATGATTTGGTATTATTATGAACAAGTATCTTATGGTGATTATGTGTTGCATGCTGATAGGAATCCCTATTGCATACGTTGATCCAACCGAAGGTGGTTTACGTGAGGAACCATACACTGGTTTATTCTTTGTATCAATAGGCGGTGCAATCGTAATTATTCTCTACAGTTCAATGCAAACTCGTAAAGAACAACAAAGACTTAGACGTGAAAGAAGAAAGAAATTTAGAAAATAAATTTATAAATCCAATCCAAAGGATCCTGCTAGATCTGAAAACTTTTGATATGACTCTAGGTATTGTCTACCTTTTTCAGTAATAACAAATGTATGTCTGCCATCAAATTCTATTTTATTCATTAATCCTGCACCGGTCAAATTCTTTACAAATTTTTCTAATCTAGAATGTGAAAGATTAGCCTTTGTGAGAAGTGATGTAGTTTTGATACCTTCCTGACCCTTTTGTTCTGTAACTGTTAGTACATCTGCTACAATTTGCATACTGGTTCTATAGGTCATATAACAACAAATTCTCTAATGAGATATAAGAGTATTACTCAATCTATGATGAGATAAATAGGCAAAATTTGTTTGTTAAACGTGTCTGATAATCCATCGATCTCTTGGCATGAGGATTTTCTTGGAGTTGCATATCGGTATTTTGACATTAGGATGAATATAGTTTTAATGTTTGATGATAACAAACCAGCTCGAGATCTATGGTATGAAACTATGCATTGGTGGAACGATCACACAATTAAGATCAGATTTATTGAAACTGGTGATGACTATTGGTTTGTAATGGGTGCTGACTCTAGACGTCCAGACACTAACAAGTATTTCTATAAAATTCTAGAAAAATCTGCAAATTATGAGCGTTTCAAAAAAGGTCATCAAGGAAGTGCATACATGCGCTTTGGAATTTATACCAGAGATATAAAAAAAGTAAAAAAAGATGCAATATGTGACTGTGGACATAGAAAAGACGATCATGATGAGAATAATGCATGCCTGTACGAAGTTTGTGACTGTACAAAATTTGATACATTCCAATTGAATATACTAAAAAAGAAAAAAGTAGTAACAAACATCAAATTTTTGTCAGAAGATGATGTAAAAGATGATGCATTGGCATGGAATTGTCTTAACAGAAACAAATATTCTAAAATTGATTAATCATTTTCGGTTAGACGATTAGTTCTGATATGTTCACCAGGATAAAATTCTTCAAGTTTACTGGAATAACATTTACCACATAGCGGTGCTTCAATTTTCCATTCTGGCATTGGATTGTAGGGAGTCTCTCCAACGTCTTGATTACATTGTGTGCATTTAGACATACAATCTCACCGACCAAATTTGATTATAAAACCATTTGCCGGAAAAAATGATGTAAATACTACTATTTCATATGAGGATCGGTAATAGTCTGGTCAATGTAACCTCCTGCAAGATTTTACACTGGCTGGATTGTTACCTTTTCTAAATTCCAAAAATTGTTTTCTTGATGAATGCTATGTCTTCTGTTTCCTGACCAATTTTTCTATCAATAATCTTGAGCATGTCGTTACCATACACTTGATTTGAGAAGAAGTTATGAGCCGTGTTTGATTCTTCAATCTTTGTTTCAACGGCTGAGTCTTCCAAGAACTTTGTGACTACTTTGTCTGCTACATTCAAAATCTTTTCACATAATCCAAAATTTAACATTATTTTTTCTAATTCTGTAATATCATTTTTGAAATCATCATGTTTTGCTAGAATGTTTTTGTGAATGATTCTTGCTGTAACTGCAACAAATAGACTTTGAGCATATCTCTTGTTTTTATTTTGAGTGTTTTTTCTATCATAACCCAAATTATTCTTAGCAAATTCTCGAATTAAATGTGGAAATAGGAAATATCTGTAATCACATTCTAATTCATCATTAAAGATATTCTCATACTTTGCTCCATTTGGAAGATATTTTGCAATTCCTCCGTAGACTTCATTTGGTTTTTGTACAAAATATGACACAAATGATGCAATAGCGTAATCATCCTTTATTCTACATCTGTCCTTTGCATCAGAAAGATACTTGTTGTATATTTCATTTCCTTGAAACTTTGTCTTATCAGCTACAGAAAGATTTAGCCATAAACCCTGTTGATGCTCAAAACAATAATCAAGTCTTGTTGCTAACATGTGATGAATTGATACAAAGTAATCTTGTAATGATACGTAATCTTTGCCTTTAACAGCATTTTGTGAATTTCTATACTTTGTAATCTTTCTTTGATGCTCCTCATCTTTTGTTTTAATTACGGTGACTAATACTTCTGCATCTACATTATTTGCTTTCTTTTTTTTATCTAGAATGCTCTTTGATGTCTGTGCTCCGTTAACAATCTGGGCACCTTTTAGGTATAGTTCATTATTTTTAATTGAAACATCGTCTACTGTTATAGTAATTCCATTATTCCATTCAAAGAAATTATGTGGATCATCTTCTAGTGTTGTTGATATTTTTTTATTTATAGAACCCTTTCCACCTAAATGTTTTCTAATATTTGATTCAAAAATATAGTGCTCATTTTTCTCTACTAATTCTGCTAAATCAAAAGCAGAAACTACACAAACTTTGGAATTTTTATGCTCAAGTGGTTGTCCGAGAATCTTTAAACTTGCGTTTTGACCTTTAGCAGGTTTCTTGATTCGTTCCCATAATGTTTGATATACTTGTTGCCTTCCCATAACTCTGACTTTGTCATTTTGATAATCATCCACACATTGGTCGGTTATGTAGACCAAGTCTACCTTCATTTTTTCATCATTAAGAATTTTCCAGAGATACTGTAATTCATCTCGCTTTAGTTTAGATTGTTCTTTTTCTTTTAATCGTAATACATCTTGTACAAATTGGTCTATTGCTCCTATAGAGTGAGCAGAACCATATTTTGATTGAAATAATCTAATTTTCTTCTCATCAGAATCTATTAGATATGCATCAATTCCTTCATCATACCCTCCATCAATTATATGATTTTCAGCAACATCTGGTAAAACTTCTTCAACGTTAATCAAATGCCACAAGAGATAATCGCGACCTTTCTCAACTGTTGTGTTAGAATCTTTCATGAACTCGGTAATACTTACATCAACTGAATGTGTGGCAAATCCTTCTAATGGTGCACTAGAAAATTTTGAAAGAATATCGCGTCCTTGTTCACTATATTCTAAGAGATTTGCTCCTTTAGGTGGCATTTTTGTTATTTTGTTTTGTTTATCCTTAAGAAGAATAGGGTGATTACAACATAACCTTACTAAGAAACATAAAGAAATACGAACAATTCAAAACATGAATAAGAAAATCGTCATCATTCCTATTGTAATAATTATTGCCATAATTGGTGCAGTCTCACAAATGAATGTTGAAGAAAGTCAAACTGAAGCGGTTGAAACTGAAACCGTTGAAGAAACTGAAGCCTTAATCACAATTCCTGTAAAGGCAGCACGACCTGCATGTGGACCTCATCCTGAATGTTACATTCCATCATATTATGTCACAAAACTTAGTGAACCTGTTACATGGAAAAATGAAGACTCTGCATTTCATAGTGTAACTAGCGGCAAATATGAAAGTCCTGATGGATTATTTGATAGTGAACATTTAGATCCACATGAAATATTTTCGTACAAATTTGAAGAGCCTGGAATGTATCCTTACTACTGCACGCTGCATCCTTGGATGGCAGGACAGATAAAAGTAGAAAGGTGACGAAGGGAGTCGAACCCCTTTAGATAAGCTTTGCAGGCTCACGCATAACCGCTCTGCCACGTCACCACAATTAAAAAAATGAATATTTGCAATTAAACTCTTTACCTAAATTTTGCCTGATGTTTTGGATGCTAATTTGACATCTTCGGCTTTGACTGTTTTCCTACCTGCATGTTTACTCATGTCTACAGCATTTTTAGCAATCTCTGTTGCAATATCTTCTAGCACTCTTCTTAGTTCATCTGCTGATTCATCACTGACTCTTTCTGCACCCGCCTTTTTCAAAATTCTATACATTGCTGAAACTCCCAAATCAGATGTTTTCATACTATTATGAGGAAAATTGGCGATAAAATACTTTTAGTGAAAAAATCTAACACATGACATGAGCTGGATTTATGATGTACATATTCATCTTTCAGATCCTGTATACAAATCTGATATTGATATGATTCTGAATTACATGAATTTGTTAAAAATTAAAGCATGCTGTGTTTCAATGGATCTTGAAACTTCTAAAGAAACAATGAATTTATATGAAAAATCAAAGAACGTTTTACCATTCATTGGGATTCATCCTGAAATGTCTCAAAAGGAATCTGAACCAGTTTATAATTTGATTGAAAAAAATAATGAAATTATTACTGGAATTGGTGAAATTGGACTGGACAGAACTTACATTGATTCTGAGACTGAGTGGAATATACAAAAAAAAGTCTTCTCAAAACAATTGTCTCTAGCTGAAAAATTCAACAAACCTGTTTCAATTCACTCAAGAAAGACATTATCTGATATTTTTGAGATCCTGCCTTCTTACAATGTTCCAGGAATTTTACTACATTGGTTTGATGGCAACAAATCTCAATTGAGAACTGCTATGGATAATCAATATTTTGTATCGTATGGTCCTCTATTGGTTTATGCTAATGATAAACAAACATTGCTTACAAAAACAGACCCAACTCAGATTTTAGTTGAAACTGATGGTCCTGTGAAATTCTCACATTGTTTTGAATACAAAACTACTGAAATCATGTTTGTATCAAGTGTGATTTTTTGCGCTTCAAAACTTCTTTATACATCATATGAAAAATTGCTTGAACAAATTGAAGATAATTCGAAGAGATTCTTAGGAATTTGATGGTACATATATAAAAAACCAAAAAACCAAATTGCTAGTGGATAGAATAAAACGACTCTCAAATGAAGTTCTGAATGAATATTCTGAACGTTTTGGAACTGATTTTTCAACAAACAAACAAACACTAAATGAAATCTCCATTATTCGTTCTAAAGGTCTCAAAAATGAAATTGCAGGATACATCACAAAAATGCTTCAAAGACAAGCAAAATTTGAAGAAAGAAAACAAACTATAATTGATAACGAAAAGAAATCGCTGGAGCGTAAACAAACAAGAGCTCAAAAATCAGAACCAGTAGCCAAACCAGTAGCCAAACCAGTAGCCAAACCAGTAGCCAAACCAGTAGCCGAACCAGTAGCCGAACCAGTAGCCGAACCAGTAGCCGAACCAGTAGCCGAACCAGTAGCCGAACCAGTAGCCGAACCTGAATCTGTTGAATCAACAGAAAAAACTATTGCTGAAGAAATAATTGACGATTCAAAAACTGAGTAACAAAATTAATTAATTTACCATTAATCATCAATCATTATGCTTACAGTTAATTTCACAGGCGGCGCACGAAAATCATTCCAAACTGATTCATTAGAAATATCCCAAAATCTAAACACAATCTCTGATCTCATAATTTATCTTATCTCGGAAAAACCAGAAAACACTCCTTACTTTGATGGAAAAAATATATTGATAGCAGTAAATGGAGTTGATTCTTCAGCTCTTGATGGCAACAATACTCAATTAAACTCAGATGATATTGTAAACATAATACCAATAATTCATGGCGGCTCAAAATCAAATGTCCATTTTAGTATAAACAATCACCAAATTGGATTATTTGAAATCAATAAATCAAATTCAAATAAAGAATATCTTTTATTATTGAGGAAAAAATTCCCTAGGTTACAGTTACAGGCAATTTCATCTAAATTTATTCTTGATAAGGAACATGCAAAAAAAATTATCTCAATATCTATCAATAAAAAACTTAAAAATCAACTATTATCTGATAAACTTGAAACTGATTTATTACTACGATTCTCAAATACTACTCAAATCAACGAAGCAATACAAAATGTTGGACTATCAAAAACTGAAAATTTTATTTTAATAGCTATAGGTAACAAATCTAATCTAAAAAAATTGTATGAGACTATTTATGATGATCTAGACATACTCTTCAAAAACATTAATTTTAATTTTCTCAAAAAGCATTTTCAAATCTCTACTCAAACTTTGAATTCAATAGAATCTAAAACACCACTTGCTGATTTACTTGTTGAAAAAGCTGCAATACTAATCTAGTTCAACTCGTTTTTGTCTATCAACGCTTAGAATTGAATTTGGCGGAATTATACTAATCCCAGTTCTATCTCTTAAAACTTGAATAATTATCTCCCAATCTGAATTTTCTAGTGATACCTTGTTTGATATTGAATCTGCAATTTTAGAAATAATATCTTTAGTATGTAATGATGATTGTCGTTTTTCTACTGTAATTCTATAGGTTTCATTTTTTTTAATTATATTAGATAATCTCTTTACTTTATCTGTAATATGTTCTAATTTTGATTCACATTCTTCTTGAATAGGAATTATTCTTGAACAATATCTGATTAACCATGGTTCATCTTCAATTAGATCTTTAATTTTTTTTAGAACTTTCATAATATCAAGTTTAGTTTCAACTTGAATAATTCCTGAAAACAATGTTTTTCCAATAACTGCGTTAGCATCTCCAAACCTTTCTAAAATATTTTGAATCTCCAAAATGGTTGGTTCTTCAAGATTTCTTTGGCATGTAATAATCAAATTCATAATATGCTCTCTATCTTATCTTTAGAAATAGAACCTTCCCTGATAATTTTTAATTCATCTCCAACAAAATCAATTATAGTTGATTCACCTGAACTGATAATTTTTCCACCATTTACTAAAATATCAATTCCTGGTAATTTTGTTTTAAATTCACTTGAATCTGAAATTGATTCTTCATTTGAGATATTTGCACTAGTTCCAACAATTAATTTACATTTTTTTAGAATTGATAGTATGCATTCATTATTTGGAACTCTTACAGCTAGTTTTCCATTACTTTCAATTTTTTCATTCATTTCTTTTTTAATTGGTAGTAGTAATGTTACTTGTCCAGGCCAAAACTTCTCTGAAATCTTTTCTGCATCTAAATTAAACTCTACAATCTTTTCTAATTCCCTCTTTGATAAACCCAAAATTGGAAATCTTTTTTTACCACTTCTTTTCTTCAGTTCATAAATTCTTGAAATACTATTTTTGTTGAACGGATCACAACCTATTCCATAAACTGTATCTGTAGGAAATGCAATAATTTTACCATTTTTGTATGATTCTACAATTTGATTTATTCCAAATTCGTCACATGATACGATATCCACATTAGAAATATCATATCCATAAATAATTATGTTGTTTAATTTTCTAAATTGTCAAACCAAAGTCATCTGTAAATTTAGAAAATTTTCTATACTCTAATAAGAAATCTTTTCCACTCATACTAATTCTATATTTAGAGGCTCTCTTTGAATCCACTTGTTCTAATAATCCTTGTGATACCAAATTTGTTAAAATTCTTGAAATTCTACTGTGAGAAATATTTGCTTTTTGAATTAGATTTGTAATTGATGCACCATTTTGATCTATTGTGAGCTCTTCAGCGGCATACAAAATATCCCCAACAATCTGAATCTGTTTTCGATATATGCCCATTTAAGAAATTATTACTTAATCTCGCTATGATCTTATTCAGTCTATCGAATAAACAAAGTGAGTAAACTTTTTTGACATTAAAAATTTCCGTGTCTATTTCCCAAATTCTTCATCTTCATCCAAGTTATCAAATTTCATTTTTCTTAATGGTAATCTTGAGATTGGTATGAATAATGAAATTAATCCGGATATTTTCAGCAAAATTGAAATTGAATAAAGAATCGATTCTGGGAAAACTAATGAGTACCATGCGATGAATTCTCCAAATGCTAATAATGCGAGTCCCGTTCCAACTGCTAATGTTCCTTTTTGTTTCCCTTCCAAAAATGAAACAAATGTCTCAATTGCACCATAAATAAGTAAAATAAATGAAAAAGATCTTATGATATGTTCTATGTTCATGGCTGATAATAAAAATAGTGGTAAAATTCCAACTGATCTAAAGTACCGTGATTTTGGAAAAAATGATTTTATTGTATGTGAAAATGCAATAAAAAAATAACCAATTGTTTGTATTCCTAAACCTACTGCCTGCAGTCCTCTATTAATTTTTCCCTCTTGAAGAAATACATCGTCAATTACATACCCTCCCCAAATAATTCCAAATCCAAATCCAATTGCTAAAAATGCAATTGTTAATCTAAATAAAACTGGACTCCCAGTATTCCTGTAACCGACATATGCAAAAATTCCAATTATAATTCCAACAATGAATCCTATGAGATTTAAAATATTTTCTAGTAAAAATTCCATTTAATTAACTGCCAATTTCTAAATTAATTAAGTCTTGTAGAAAATTGATTCATAAAATGATTAATTTCATTTAGTCTTCCCATTCATCTAGAGTACCAGATGCTTCTCCTTCTGTACTTCCAGTATAATCTCCTAGAATGTCTGAATATTTTGCCTCATTATGCGCTACAAATCTTACATATTCTCCATAACTCATATCCAAATCACATTTCTCACATTTCACATATGAAAAATCTGGAGCCAATTCGGCATCCTCTTTACATTTAGGACACTTGATCTTCACATTCTAATTTTATTCATTGAGTATTATTGCTTTTATCAATAAGAGATAAATTGAAATAAAAATTCCTTATTTTATTGAGTAAAATCTGTACAAAATGCAAACAAGAAATTTCTGAAAATCAAGAATTGGAAACTCAAGCAGAAAAGTATCCAATCTGTCCTAAATGTTGGGATGAATGGAAAGAGATGAAAATAATGGTAATTAATGAAATGCATCTTGACTTGTCCCTTTCAGATCATCGTAAAGTCCTTAGAAAACATGAAAAAATATTTGCCGGTATAATGACTCCTGAAGGGGATTATGTTGACTTTACAAACGAAGATAATAGAAATCCGGAAGAAAAATCAGCCTAGAAATTAAAAAGTATTCTAGTAGAATCTGGCGTTAACAAAATCATCTTCCTTTTTGATTGATCATCTAATTTGTCAAAAACCGTTTTTATTGATGATATCAAAATCTGCTGTTTTTCCTTATCAACTTGTAAAAATATCTCAAAAATAGCATCTAAATTAAAAAGAATAATCTTCTCTGGTGATGCCAAAATATGCTTTAAATAATTTGAAAACATATCTTCTCTATTTTCATTATTAATGGTTGCAAGTACTTCCAGCCATGTTTTAAATAATTTTGAAAAATTGGGAAATGGAATGGTTGGACCTGCATTTAATGCATTAACTATGATCTCTGCTTTCTCATCATCGTTTTTTGAAAAAAATTCAGTCATTCTTTTTTTAAGAATTGGTATTCTTAGAAAATCTGGTAAGCTAGCAAGATTTACGATGATATTTCCTGCAAAGTTTGGCTCTGACATGCTGAGATCATGAAAGACTTGATATTAACCGTAATGCACACTTTAGCTTAAATACATGATTTGAAAATTTGTGTTATGGGCGCTACTATAGTTATTGGTGGTTTTTTTGGAGATGAAGGTAAGGGAAAAATTATTTCATATTTGGCACAAAAAGATAACCCTACAATAGTTGTTAGAGGTGGCGCTGGTCCAAATGCAGGTCATACTATCAAAGATGGAGATAAAACCTTCAAAGTTAGAATGCTTCCAAGTGGATTCTTAAATAAAAATTCTAGAGTAATGATTGGCCCTGGTGTAGTTGTAAACCCTGATGTCTTTCTTAAAGAGATTAATGATTTTGAAACTGATGGAAGGTCTTTTCTTGATAATAATTGTGGAATAATTGAACAACATCATCTTGATGCCGATTCTAAAGGACGTCTAAAAGAAAAAATTGGTAGTACTGGTTCAGGTACTGGTCCTGCAAATGCAGAGCGCGCAATGAGAACTCTAAAAATGGCAAAAGAGATTGAATCATTACAAAAGTATCTAGTTGATGTTCCTCTAGAAATCAACTCTGCATTAGATAAAAATGAGAATGTGCTAATTGAAGGAACTCAGGGAACACATCTATCTCTTTGGCATGGAACTTATCCATTTGTAACCACCAAAGATGTAACTGCATCTGGAATTTGTGCTGATGTTGGTGTTGGTCCAAAAAGAATTGGTGATGTGATTGTTGTTTTTAAATCATATTTGACTAGAGTTGGTACTGGTCCAATGGCTGGTGAACTCAGTGCTGAAGAAACATCTGAAAAAGGTTGGGAAGAATTTGGAACGGTAACTGGAAGACTTAGGCGTGCAGCTGAATTTGATTTTGATTTAGCTAGTCGTGCAATTATGCTTAGTAGCGCAAATCAAATTTC
>Ga0315327_10001223_pt1 | contig 13319 bp, 4 predicted proteins | sample M110032315metaG_FD_203460 | JGI IMG/M metagenome (GOLD analysis project Ga0315327, IMG submission 203460) | Ammonia-oxidizing marine archaeal communities from Monterey Bay, California, United States - M1 100m 32315 | ecosystem: Environmental > Aquatic > Marine > Coastal | place: USA: California... | reverse complement strand
CTAAACTACTAGGTATTTATGAATCTGAGCTTCACAAATATATTGGTGAAATTATTAAGAAAAAGCCAGATGTTATAATCAATGTTGGTTCTGCAGAGGGTTATTATGCAGTCGGATTAAAAAGACTTCTTCCCGAAACTGAGGTTTTTGCATTTGATATTGATAATAATGCCAAAGAAAAATGTATGGAATTAAGTAAAATAAATTCTACTAAAGTTATTATTGAAGATAAATTTAAACCAGAAATATTAAAGGATTTTAAATCAAAAAAGATCTTTATTATGTGTGATATTGAAGGGGATGAAGTAAACCTATTTAATAGTGGGAATATTAATTTATATGAGCATGCTGAGATGTGTATAGAATTGCACTATAGTGGCAGCGATCATAATGTTAAAATAATACCTAATACTTTTAAAAATACACACGAGACAAATTTAATTTGGCAAAAAGGTAAAGATTTTGAGGTTCCAGAAATAATTTCAAATCTTAGCCATTTAGATATTTTATTATCAGCTTGGGAATGGAGATCTTATCCAACACCGTGGTTAATAGTTAAACCTTTGCAATAAATTTTCTTTTCTGTTAACAGTGTTTGCTTTCATCAATAATTAGAAGATAATAAGAATGACAAATAGTAAAAAATTAAAAACTGCTCTTATAATTGGGCGCTGGCAACCATGGCATGAGGGCCATAGAGCGTTATTTAAAGCAGCGCTAGATAGAGCTGAAAAAGTTGCTATTGGAGTTCGCTCTACTCACGCTACTGATGAAAAAAATCCTTTTAATTTTGAAGAGGTCTGTAAGTTTATTCATGCCGATCTTGATTCAGAGTTTTCAGGAAAATATGAGATAATTGATTTGCCGAATATTACTAATGTAATCTATGGAAGAGATGTTGGATACAAAGTTGAAAAAGTATCCTTTACTGATGAAGTTGAATCTATATCAGCAACTAAAGTTCGAAAATCAATGAATATTTCACCAATAAAGACTTCAGTTAGATCTGAAGATAGGTTCAAAAGATCTGGTCATAAAGGCGGTGTAGTGTGGCTTACAGGTTTGTCTGCATCAGGAAAAACCACACTTGCTAAAAAGGTTGAAAGAGACCTATTTAATAAAGGTTATAATATTTACATGCTTGATGGCGATAATTTACGGGATGGTTTGAATTATAATCTTGGATTTTCAAAAGAGGACAGACATGAAAATATAAGGAGAGCTAGTGAAGTTGCATCTTTAATTTCTAATATTGGTTATGTTGTAGTTGCTGCCTTTATTACTCCTATGGATGTAGATAGGGAAGTTGCAAGAAATAGCTGTTCAAATTCTTTCTATGAAATTTTTATATCAGCAAGCATTGAAGAATGTGAATCAAGAGATCCAAAAGGTCTTTACAAAAGAGCTCGCTCAGGAGAAATAAAACAATTTACAGGTATTGATTCGGAATATGAGAAACCTAAAAATCCTGATTTAATAATTGATACCGAGAATTTTAAAGAAGAAGATTCTATAGATTTATTATCAAATTTTATTACTGATAAATTTCCATTTAATATTAAATAATTACTTGTAATAAAAGGATAATTATAAAAAATACTCATAATTTTTGATAGAATCATTTCCTTGATAATGATTATTGAGGATCTTAAATAAAAAATGTATTCTGAAAATATGAAATAAAGTTTTGCTTTAAATCAATAATCAGTTATACAAATATACTATATATTTATTTTAATAAGGGTCAGAAATTGATACTTGATCTTATTGGGTTTTTGTATTTATATTCCTGTCTCTGTTAAAGTTCTGGAGTGAAAAATTATGAAAAGATTTGAACCATCAATTATTTTAGATGATATGTATAAGTCACAATCAACTGATAAAGAAATAAAATTTTCTTTTGATTCAATGAAGATGTTTAGTATTGATAGAAAGGTACTTACCTACACAACAGCTATTACACTTCCTCTTATACTTGCTGCTTGCGGCGGCGGCGGCGGCGGCGGTGCACCTGCACCTTCTGCGACTCCAGCTCCACCTCCAGCTCCATCAACGCCACATTCAGATGTGACTGTTTCTTCTTCTGCAACTTCTGTAGATGAGGGAGGTAGTGTAACATATACAGCAACTGCGGGTACAGTAGGTGATATCGATACAGAACTTTCATGGTCAGTTGATAATGGATCATCTGATTTTGATTCCGCATCAGGAACTTTAACTCTTAGTGCAAATTCAAGCTCTGGAACATTTACTGTTACTGCAACAGATGATGTCCTAAGTGAAGCAAACGAAACATTTGCAGTTTCTGTGTCATTAGATGGTTCTTCAATATTTAATGAAAATCTTACAATTAACATAAGCGATAAGACTCCAGGTACTGAAGCTAATGCAGGTAATTATGCGGCAACTTCAGATGCTGATACCTATTTATATGATGTAACTTTTGCTGCTGATGGATCTATTACTGAAGCAAAAGATGGAAATGTTGTAATTACTGGTTTTGATGCTAGTGCAGATACAATTGTTTTACGAGGGGCAGGTGCTCCAGGATCAACCGGTTCACCAGCAGATTTTGCTACAGGTGGCAGCACAAATGTAGATGTAGCTTCAGATATCAATGGTGATACTGTAATTACATTAGGTAGTGTAAATGATTCAACTTATACAATTACCTTAAAGGGTGTAAGTGATTCATCAAGCGTTAATATCAAGTCAGTTAATGAATCTGCTGATACAGGAAGGCCAGTTGTAGACTTATCGTCTGGTACTGTTACTGCTGCTTCAGCTGGAGAAGTTTTTGAATATTCAGTTAAGTTTGAGAATGGTGTGCCAGTAGCTATTGATGGTGATGTAACTATCAACAGTTTTGACGCAGTTACTGATAGAATTGTTTTAAAAACTGAAACCTTGCCAGCAGGATATGGAAAAGGCAATCTTCTTTCTACTGCAGGTGTGGATGTTGCTCCAGGTATTTCTGATTTACTTATTGCTTTTGGTCCAGATTCCGGTGGCTCAAGTGGATCAATTAAACTTGATGGTATAACTAAATTTGCAGATGTTGATTTGGTGTTTGAGGTTTCTTCGCCTTCAATTAAAGGTACTAGGATCGATCTTGAAAGCGGTTCATCAGTAGTTGCTTCTGAATCAAATGAGACATTTGTTTATGGAGCTTCATGGGATGGTGACGAAATTGTTGGAGCTGATGGCGAAGTAACGATTTCAGGTTTTAGTATAGCAAATGATAAAATTATCGTTTTAGGATCTGGAATACCTTCAGGATATGATAGCTCGCAATTTAAGAATAATACTAATGGAACCCAACAAATAGTTGTTGATGAGATAAATAATAAAACAACAATTTATTTTGCTCCAGAAGCAGGTGGCTCTAGCTCTTCTCTTACTTTAGACGGAGTTGCGGATACATCTGGTAACCTAAACATTGTATTTGGTGCTTCTATCGGTGATGAGCCGGCGCCTATACAAGTAGACACATCTACATCTACAGATACTACTACAGATACTACTACAGATACTGCTACAGATACTGCTACAGATACTGCTACAGATACTACTACAGATACTGCTACAGATACTGCTACAGATACTACTACAGATACTACTACAGATACTGCTACAGATACATCTTATACTATTGTTAATGTTGCTGTTACCGCAGATGATACGATAACTGCCACAAGTGCAGCTGAAGATTTTAGATATGAAGTTGATGCAGCTGGTATATCAAAGGAAGGTGCCTTTACTGTAACTATCGATGGATTTGATATTGCAAGCGATAAACTTACTCTTGTTGTTGTTGGAGGTTCTTCAAATCTAACAACTCAAGAATTTGATGGATTATCAGGTGTTGAAGTTACTTCTGATGGTTTAAGTGGAACACAAATATTCTTTGCTACTGATAGTGATGGACAAAGTGGAACTTTAGTTCTTAATGGCGTCGAAGAAAGCTTTGATGATACTTGGACAGCTACAACTTATACAGTAGAGATTCTTGCTGATACCAATTTAACTGGTTAAAGCCTATAATATCTTAAGTTATTATTTTATATTTATATAGAGTGCAATTATTCTGCTATCTTTGCTCTTAACTGAAGGTAAAATTTTTTTATAATATTTCTTGTACTTGTAACTATTTTTTTAATTACCATATAAATTATGTCATTCTCTCCAATGACAACAACATGAAGAATGTTATAATTTAGCTATTTATAACTATTTATAACTATATTGTATGATAAAATAAGTTCTTTTAATTATTATTATATAAACATACATAACATTGTACTTATATCTAAAAATTATAATAACTTTATAAATCAATAGGTTGTAAGTAATTAACCAGAATAATATAAATTAAGGCCGTAAAAAAGAAAAAAAAGATAAAATTACTTCCATATTGCCTTATTTTTGTCATAAAGAAATTTAAAATTAATGTTGTAACTTTTGTTACATTTTGTTACAAACCTAGAAGATTTTGTTTCAAATATTATTTTTTATTTGTTGACCTTTGAAACAAAATGTAGGAATTTGTGATTCGTGACCTTAAAAAGGTTATGATTTTTATGTTGTTTTAAACAGGAGAAAGAAATGGCGACCATCAATCATAGTTCAGGTGCAGACATAATTGTACCTTCCAATAGTGGTGATACTTACAGAGGATTAGCAGGAGACGATACATATATCATATCAAATGGTATTGCTGCTAATGCAACAATTACAATCGTTGATACAAGTGGATCAAATAAGATTCAGTTGGTTGACGGATTAGGTATTGCGTCTTCCAAATTTGCAGCTGATGCTGTTCAGTTAACTTTAACTAATGGTGCAGTTGTTACTATTAATGGTGCTAGTAACTTTAGTTATGAGCTTGGTGGTAATGCTACTTCAGGCACTACTGGTTCATCAAATACATTAGCAGCTTTTGCCGCATCAATGGGTGTTGCAACTCTTCCTAGTTCAGGAAGTACTGATGGTAGTTCAGATATTTCAATTTCAAGTAATGGTGTAAGCTCTTCAGCTTCACCAACATTTACTGTAAGCAAGGATACTTCTAAGGTAACTGAAGGTGAAAGTGTTACATTCACTATTACTGCGAGTTCAGCTGTGTCCGCAGACACAAGTTTCTCCTGGTCTGCAATGGGCGATACAAACGGTAGTACCGTTACAGCTGCAACAAATGCAGATATAAGTGTACTCTCAGGTACTGCAACAATTGCTTCAGGTTCAACATCAACAACATTTGCAGTTGGTGCTGTAGGCGATGCTACGGTTGAAGGCCTTGAAGGAATGAAAGTAAGCGTTTTTGATACGAATGCAGTTGCAGTTTCAAGTGATGTTGTATTAATTGATAACACTGGATCTGCTGCAACAGTTCAATCATTTTCTGGTACAACAGGCGTTAATAACTTTACTGGTGGCGAAGGAAATGACTCATTCGACTTCTCAACTAGCGCAACCTTCCAAGATATTGATGCTATAGATGGAGCTGGTGGAACTGATACATTAACAGTTACATATGCAGCGGCAGCAACTCTTAAACCTGATTTAGAAAATGTTGAAAAAGTAGTCATATCAAATACGGCTGGTTCAGGAAATACTTTAACTATTAACGCTATTGATACAGCGGCAGGTTATTCTGAGATAACAAACCTATCTTCAACAGGTCATCTTACAATTAATAACTTACAAAACCTTCCGACACTTGTAACATTGAATAATTCATCTGATACATTAACTCTAGATCTTGAGGCTGCAACACTAGCTGGTACAGCTGATAATTTAGATGTGACGATTTCAGGAACAGCGTCGGCTGCTACTAATCTTACGATTACAGCAGATGGAACAGCTAACCTTGAAACATTAACTTTAAACAGTATATCTCAAGCAAATACAATTGCTACTTTGACTACTGCTGATGTTGATGTTAGCAAGCTTATCGTTACGGGCGATCAAAACCTAACAGTTACAAATGCAACAAGTGGAGAAATCACAGAAGTTGATGCATCTGCTTTCACAGGTAGTTTAACATTAAGTGCAGCTCCAGGTGTTACTGCAGGTACAGGTGTTAAAATAACTGGCGGTGCTGGTAATGACTCTGTCTTAAGTTCAGCTTCAGGTGCAGATACACTTGCAGGTGGTGCTGGTAATGACACATTCACAGTAACATCATTAAATGCTCTTGATGCAGTTGATGGTGGTGCTGGTTCTGATACATTGAGTATTGCTCAAGCTATCACAAGTGCAACACAACTTGGTGGCGTTTCTAATGTTGAAACTTTAACAGTAACTTCTGCTACTGATGTTGCTCTAGCAGCAAATATCTCTGCTACAACATTTAACTTTGTAGATACTGATAATCAAGTACTTACAGTTGACGAAGGTTATACAGACGCTGTAAGCGTAGTTTTTGCGACATATGCTGGTGGTGATACAACTAATCCAGCTGACGGATTTGTTAATCTCGCTAATGTAACATCAACTGTTACTCATAATACACTTGGTCTTGACACTGAGTTAACACTAACTGGTGGTACAGGTACAGATACATTAAATCTATATCTTGGCGGTAATGCTGACGAAACTTTAGTTAATTCTGTTTCAGGCTTCGAAGCTATTAATTTATTAGATAACCCACTTGGTAATACTGCGACAACACTTACATTTGGCGCATATGCTCCAGGCACTGGAAAAAATATAACAATTGATGCTTCCACATTAGACGCTCTTGATGCGGCTCTTGTTATTGATGCTTCTGGTGTTACAGCAGCTACAACTGGTAAACAGATTACTTATACTGATGGCGCTAATGCTGGTAAAATTACTTTAGGTCAAGATACTGACACAGCAAATATGGGCGCTGGTAACGATACAGTTGTCGGTACTGCAGGTGCAAACACTATCAATTTAGGTGATGGCGTTGACTCAGTAACAGCTGGTACAGGTGCTGAAAATATTAGTGGTGGTGCCGGTAATGACTACATTAATATGGGTGGCAATTTAACCGCTCTTGATACTATTGATGGTGGTGACGGAACAGATACTCTACTCACAACTGCTTCAATTGCGAGCTCTACAATACTTGGTGGTATGTCAAATGTTGAAGTCTTAGCAGCTACAGGCGCTACTTCAATAACACTAGCGGCTAATATTTCTGCGACAACATTTAATTTTGCTGGTACAGGTAATCAAGTACTAAACTTAAAAGCTGGTTACACAGATTCAGTTACAGTAATTCTAACTGGTGACGGTGGCGGTGATAAAGTTGATAACGCAGGTGTAACAGAAGCGAATACAACACTTCTTGTTAAAGGTGATGCGACTGACTTTACAGCTGGTACATCTCTAGCTGGTGGTACAGGAACTGACTCAATTGAAATCAGACAAACAAATGGTACTGCAACAATTGATGGTGATATTACAGGCTTTGAAAATGTGACTATTACAGATAAAGCTGGTGATAACACTTCAGATATTACTCTTACTATGACATCTTATGCGACTGCAGCTACTATTGATGCGTCAGCTCTTGATACTGGTGAGGATGATACATTATCCCTTACTAGTGGTACTGCGGCCTTTACAATTAAAGGTGGTGACGGTGTATCTACTATTACTGGTGGTTCATTAGGTGATACCATTACAGGTAATGGCGGAGCCGATGTACTTGTTGGTGGTTCAGGTCTTGATAATATCTCTGGTGGTGCTGGTAATGATAGTATTACTGCAGCAACTGAGGCTACCTTCCTAACAACTCTTGGAACAGATACAGTTGATGGTGGTGCTGGTACTGATACATTAACCTTTAGTGCTGCAGCAACATTAACAACTGCTGAAGTTGCAAATATTAGTAATGTTGAAATTTTATCATTAACAACTGGTTCAACATTAACAGTTAATGATGCTTTCCTTGCTGCAAACGCTGGATTAGTAATTCGACCGGGTGCTTCATCAACGATTAAGGGATCAACAGCTACTGGTGATTCTCTCTCAACATCATTAAATATTACAGCGAATGCTGCTGGTAATTTATCAGTGTTGGGTGGTACAGGCGATGATAGCTTCACATTCTTTGCGACTGAGAGCTTAACTAATCTTGATAGTATTAATGGTGGTACTGGTACAGACACTATCTATATTGATATCAATGATGGTGGCGCTTATGCTGGTGCTAATACAGCTGCTACTCTAGATGTCAATATTACAGGCATTGAGAAAGTGGTAGTAGCCGATAACGGTCTTGACGATGGTGGTGGTAGTGGAACAATTATCACTACAACAATAACTGTTAATGCTGGTAACACGCTTACTGCATTGACAATCGATGGTAGTGCTCTTGATACACATCCAACAACATTGTCTGGTGGTGAAAGACTTGTAGCTACTGCATCTGCGGCTGCTGTAACTGAAATCATGACACTTATTGGTGGTGGTTTTAGTGACTCACTAACAGGTGGTCTTGCTGCTGATACACTAACTGGTAATGGTGGTGCTGATACACTAATTGGTGGCGGCGGTAATGATGTTATTACTGGTGGTGCTGGTGGTGATGCTATAACACCTGGAGCCGGAATTGATAATGCTTCTGGTGGTGCTGGTAACGATACATTTACAGTATCAACTTTTACAGACTTTAAAACTTCTGGCGGAGCTGAAACTTTAGATGGTGGTGCTGGTACAGATACTATTACCTTTACTGAAGCTGCTGCTTTAACTCTTACAGCTCCAGAAATGGAATCTTTAGTTGGAATTGAAACACTTGATGCAGCTGATACTATAGCATCTGCTCAAACAACTATTACATTAGGCAATGGTTTCTTCACAAGCAACGGTTCATCTTCTATAACGATTGATGGTAATGATACTGATAATGTAGCTGCTGATCACTATATAGATCTTTCAGCTGTAAGTAATGGTGCTGTTACTTTCTATGCAAACGATACCTCTACTGCTGCAAATGACTCACTCTATGGTGGTTCTGGTGATGATACTTGGATGGTTGTAGGCACTGCCGCAGCCAGTCTTGAAGCTACTGATACGTTTAACGGAAATGGTGGTACAGACCAATTTACTATTGTTAACACAACAGCAATTACCGCTGTAATTGATTTCTCATTGGTTACAAATGTTGAAAAAGCAGTTGTGCTTTACAATTCAACAGGTGCTGTCGATCTAGACTTAGGTGCTGTTGCTTCAACAGATGCCGAACCAGCTACATTTACAGTGGATGGTTCAGCTGTTGTATCTTCTACAGGTACATTGAAGTTTAACAAAACAGAAACTGAAACCAATCTAACAACCAAGTTTACTATTAAAGGTGGCCTAAATAATGATACCTTATATGGTGCTGGCGGTGCTGATACTATAACAACTGGTGCTGGTGTAAATACAGCTGGTGGTAATGGTGGTGCTGATACTATAACAGGTGGTTCAGGTATAGATACTCTAGCTGGTGATGCTGGTGCTGATAGTATAACAGGTGCTGGTGGTGCAGATGTAATTACTGGTGGTTCTGGAAATGATACAATCTCAGGTGGTGATGGTGCAGATACAATTACTCCTGGATCAGGTGCAGATAATGTTACTGGTGGTGCTGGTATTGATACCTTCATCTACTCAGCTGCAACAGATTCACGCGGTGCAACTGCAGACACAATCACTGACTTCGTAAGTGGTTCAGATAACATTAGATTGACTCATACATTCCCAACAACACAGAATGGTACATTTACTCTAGTTGATAGAGGCGATGCTGCTTCAGCTGGTGTAGTTCCAGGTATTATGGGTAATGTTGCTGGTGATACTGCGTTTATTACTGATGAAGCTGCTCTAGCTATTGATTTGACTGCTGATGGTATTGTTAATGCTAATGACTTTAAAGTTATCTTAACAGGTGCTACAGGATTAACAGTTAATGATATTGATGTTTATCTAACTACTACAGAAGCATCATCTGTAACAACTGCTGGTGGTAGTGATAGTATTACTGGTGCGAGTGCTGTTGTTCATACTGTATACACTTATAGTGGTAATGATACTATTACATTAGCTGGTGATGCGGATGACTTTATTTGGGCTGGTAACGGTAGCAATACAATTAATCTTGGTGCTACTGCAGGTTCTGATAGTCTTTACCTTAATGGTGGTACTGGTAAAGCGCATGTTACTGCCTTTACACCTGGTACATCCGATATACTTTATCTTAATATGGATCTGACAACTGTTGCTACGGGAACAGGCGTTAACGCTGTAGTTGGTACTCCGACTGCTGATGCTGTTGCAGATGATGGTGCATACGACTTCACAATTGGTATGGCTAATACAAATACTATTGATGTTGTTGAGTTAGATGAAGCTGGTTCTAAGCTGCCTAACCAAGCGAATGCTGCTTTATTAGGTGACTACACTAACAATAATGCTACACAATTGTTTAAAGCGATGGCAAATGCTGGTGCTAACAACAATATCGGAAGTATTACTGTTGATAATGCGGGTGATAAGTTCTATATCGTTGCTTATGATGATGACGATCAAGGTGCTCACATTTACTATGCAAACTCAGCTGCTGTACTTTCAGATACTTCAATTACAGTTGGCGAAGTTCAGTATGTAGCCTTTATTGATGCTGCTGTAGATGATACTTTTGTCCAAGGCGCATTACTTAAAATGTTTGACTTTACAACAATAAATTCTGGATACTAATATTGATGTAAATATAAAATTGAGGGGGACATTAAGTCCCCCTTTTTTTTACTATGAATGAAAAAGAACTTATAAAATTTAGTGACACTTACCCTTTACCAAGTGCTATTGATGTACCTGATTTTATTAAAAAGGGTATGCGGGAAACTTTTGATTTAGATTCAGACAAAAATCTTATATATCCTGAAGATCCATCATTTAAAGTTAAAAAGGTACTTATAGTTGGTTGTGGTTATAATGAAGCCATCTATCATGCTTTAAGAAACCCTAAAATAACTTTCTTAGCATGTGATATTTCAAAGAAAGTTATCGATTATAATGAAATAACATGTAAGAAATTAGGTTTAAAAAATATTGAATTTATACAAAGCGATATTCTTAAAATTAAAAACGATCTGTTCGATGCTATTTTTGCTAAGAATGTCTTAACATATATGAGTAAACCAAAAGTTGCTTTAAAAAACCTTAAATCGTTGTTAGTAGAAAATGGATCAATATTATTAAGTGTTCCTAATGGTTATCATTTTCAATTTTTTGACATATTAAAACCACTAATAAAAAACATTAATATTGATATTTTTGATTTAAAAAGTGTTGATTATGCTTTTAAACTTGTTCAAGGACTAGATAATTTTCATCCTTCGAAAATACTAATTACTGATAAAGATAAATTTATGTCTATTGAAAATTTTATTTGCTATTATTTATCACCAGTTTTCAACCATTTTACAATCGATGATATTTTAACTTTATGCGACCAAACTGGTTTATCCTTTCAAAATTGGTTTGATAATTCTTTATATTTTCCATCTGCCACTATTAGATCTAATGAGTTAGATCATCAATCTTTTTATGAAAATTTAAATACTCTTAAATTAGAAGATAAATGGGATGGTGTATGTAGATTGTTTGGACCGAGAAGACAACATTTCTTTCATAGTTTTAGTTTAAGAAAAAACAATAAATTTAAGTACTTTTCTTATAATTTATTAGATAATAATGATGCAATACTATCGATCAACCCTAATCAAAGAATTATATTTGATGAAGCTACTTCTTCTAAGTATGTCCATAGGGCTAATATAAGGGTTATAATAAATGAATTACAGGAAAAGTTACTCGATGCTCTAAAAAATCCATTAAAGCTCTCTCAAGTTGTTAAAAAGCTTAATACTAGTAATGAGATTGCCTTAAGTGAAATTAATAAATTACTAGAATCTTCAGTTCTCAGGATTAGTTTATAATATATTTTAATCAAGAATTCTATATAATGTTTTCAGCTTATCTTTATAATTCTTCCATTTATTAATAGAAGATTTATACAATGGATTTCTAACTTGATTAGAGCTTAAGGTATTGATAAATCTTTTATTTTCATAAAATTTCAGACATTTATCCTCCCAGGGGAGATCACAATATTCTAAAATATTCTTAACTGTTTTTGTAGGAGTTTTAATTATATCTTCATAATTAACGATATGGATTTTATCTTCAAAGATGTCTAAATAATGATCTTGTAATATAGTATGATTGTTATAATAAATAGCTAATTCTTTTTCGTCATATGCATAAGGATGATTAAATCCTTCAAATTTTTGTTGATAAATAGATAAACAATGATCTTTTGAATTTCTTTTGCATACAATAATTTTAGCATTGGGCAGAGCAAGATTAATAAAACCTAATCTATCAAGGATAAGGGCCTTATCTGTTATATATTTATTTTTCCCTATTATATTTTTAATTCCATCATAATATGCTTCACCAATTTCGGAAAAGAACTCTTTTTTAACATTATAGATATCATTTAAGCTTGATAAGTCCCACTTTTTTGATTTTTCATTTAAGATATTAGGAAAATCATCTTTTTCTCCTAAGGGTAAAACTTCACTATGATTCCCTATAATTTGCTCAACCAAAGTTGATCCCGAACGAGGTAAACCTAATATAAAAATAATATTTGGATTTTTAAATCCACTATTCTTATTTTTATCAAGAAATTCTTCTGAAAAAATATTTTTATAATTTTCCATAGTTGTTAGAAGATGCTCAAGATTAAAATCAATCATATTTCTCTGTAGTAAATTAGATTCATTTAAATATTTTACTGATTGAGAATAATCAGCAATATCATCCATGCCCTTAGCTAAGTTAAATAATAAATCTGTTTTATCACTATCTGGTATATTATTTTTTAGTAATCTTTCCATATGTGCGATATGAGGATCATTTTTCTTAAATGTCTTTATTTTGGATATGATATTAAAAATGGGATAGTAATCTTCTTTTTCTTCGAGAATTTCATTTACCAATACTTCTATTTTACTTTTAGCGCCTATCTTAGAATAAAACCTGCATAGGTAGTATTTTATATCAATGTTATTTGGATTTTCATTTGCTAATTCTTCTATTATTCTTCTAGCTTCATCTGTTTTATCTTGATCTGTATACTTTTTAATTAAACTATCAAGTATAGTTATATTTAAGTCATTGTATTTTAATGACTTTTTAAATATATCAATGGCTTCTTGTATTTTGTTAAGATTTATTAAAGATTGAACAAGAAGAATTAAAGCATTTGTATATCCCTCATTTATTTTAAT
>Ga0315327_10001215_pt1 | contig 13345 bp, 14 predicted proteins | sample M110032315metaG_FD_203460 | JGI IMG/M metagenome (GOLD analysis project Ga0315327, IMG submission 203460) | Ammonia-oxidizing marine archaeal communities from Monterey Bay, California, United States - M1 100m 32315 | ecosystem: Environmental > Aquatic > Marine > Coastal | place: USA: California... | reverse complement strand
TTACCTTTCTATTACTACCTTAACCTTATTGATTTCCTTATCCGTTACTATCTCTAGAATATAAACTCCTTCATTAAGATTAGATACATTCACTTCTAATCCTTCTTGCATTCTATTTACTGATCTTGGCTTAATAAGCTTACCAGATAAGTCTACAAAGTAAAGATCTTTATATTCTGATCCAGGTTTAAGAGTAACCATCAGATTATCATCTGCTGGATTAGGATAGATATTCTCTATAAAGGTTACATTTTCAACAAAAAGTGGTGCTGGACACCCACTAGAGTCTACATTAACTCCCTGCAGAGTATTTGGACAATTATCTTTATCATCGGTCACGCCGTCTCCATCAGCATCTTTCTGTGAGTCAGAGCAACCATTAGCATCAACTACCTCTCCAGATGGTGTATTTGCACAAGTATCTTTATCATCGGTCACGCCGTCTCCATCAGTATCTTTCTGTGAGTCAGAGCAACCATTAGCATCAACTGCCTCTCCAGATGGGGTGTTTGCACAAGTATCTTTATCGTCAGTCACGCCATCACCATCAGTATCTTTCTGTGATTTAGAGCAACCATTAGCATCAACTTCCTCTCCAGACGGTGTATTAGGACAGGTATCAATATCATCTGTAACTCCATCTCCATCAGTATCAGCTACACCACCTGACGACTGTATAAACAAGTCATCAATTGCCCATCCCCAAGCAACAAGCCAATCATCAGATTCAAGTAAGAACCTTACCATTACAGTATCTCCCTCAATAAATGATGGGGAAAAATTAATTTCTCTATTTTTATATAAATTATAATCACCATACGATCCTAAATTGTATGCAGATAGCCATTCAGTATGTTCACTAGCATCATATTTACTAATCAAATCAGTCCATTCTGAACTTCCTTTTTTTCTACCTTGAACAACTACATAATCCCAAAGCCCAGTAGCATCAGCTGGCTCAACTATAGCAACTTCATTAAACTTAATAGATGGAGAAAAAGAATTAACTATAATAGGAACTCTTAATTCAGCTACGTAATCAGTGTTAATAATATATGGAATGTCAACATTTATAAGATGATCACTTTGAAAATTAGGTTCTGTCTTAACAGTAAATCCATCTAATATAAAATCATTAGCAGGTAAAGATGAAAAATCAGTAATATAAGATGCTCGGGCAGGTATTTCAGGTATTAGAGAAATGGATTTTATATTTGAATGAAAAGGATAACCATCAATGTATCCTATACCTTGAATATCATATTCTCCAATATCAGTTAAATCAAACTCTAATACCTTTTGACCTATATTTAATTTTGTAGTAAAACTAGAGTAAGAAACTCCATCTACATAAATTACCAGAGAGTCATACGGAGACCTTAAGTTAAACTTTGCATTTACAGTTTCCGAAAGCTCTAATAACTCTGGAGCAAGACCAATCACTGGCTTGGGAGTGAAACCAACCAGACTAGGAATTGTAGCAGTCCAAATTCCTCTTCCATGAGTTGATATCACAACTTGCCCCTCATCTTTAACTTTTAAGTCCCAAATGCTCACATGAGGTAAATTGCTTTGAACCAAATTCCATGTGAGACCACGATCCGTAGATTCTACTAAACCTATATCTGTACCAGCCCAAATAACATCAGTATCATAGGGCATAACTGCAAGACAATAAGTAGGAACATTTGGAAAACCCCGTGTTGAAGTTCCCGAAACAAAACCTGTAATATCTGACCAGGTTTGACCTAAATCTTTTGTCTCTATAATTTTTGCTTTATCATAATCAGAAAAAAGAATATAAACCGTAGAGTCTTCCGTTGGATGAGAATATATTCCTCTTAAACCTTGTGGTGACTTAGAATTTATATAAGATGGAACAGTATTAAATGAAGCTCCATAATCTGTAGATAAATACAGATCTCCCCAACCACCTGACCAAACGTATCTTGGATTTGCTAGAGATGGCTCTACATCAGTCCATGAACCAAAACCCCAAGAACCACCAGAAGGAGAAGCTAAATTAAAAGAATTAGCAAAGTCAGATGATCTAAAAATTCCATCTCTTGTGACAGCATAAACCATTTCTGGATCTTGATAAGATGTAGCTACATGAGTAAAAAATTGAAAACAATCAGAGAAATCACCACAATCACTTATTAATAAATCTTTAAAAGATGTCCAACTTAAACCGCCATTAGTAGTTTTTTGTAATCCGTTGCGTTGATACCCTCCAATCATTTTATCAGGATCAGTCCAGTGGGCTATTACTTCAAAACCATCACCTCCTATTTCAAAAGAATAATCAGATGAGCTAGATGCAGCTTCTGACCTATTAGAAACCCATGTGCCATTATCTTGAGCTCCTCCAATATATTGACTATGACCTTTAACCTTATCAGCACCATAAAATTGCGTTGTGTTATAACCTATATCAGATGTTGTGAAATCACCATTCGTTGTTCCCGGGTCACTATTAGATACTGAAACATCAATACCTCCATCATTTCCAACTAATAATCTAAAATTACCTCCCCCATCATCAATAACATCAATAAATTGTTGATCTGGGTGAACACCTCCAGTCCAAAAAAAGCCATTTATACTATTGCCATAAGCATCACTAACCCTAGTGTCCGTTTTTGTGTTAGTGCTAAAATCTATTGTGAATTTCCACAAATCAATCCCACCAACATAAATTATATTGTCATCATATGGATTGACTGTTATTATATTATCATACCATCCTTGTCCATCAAGCCACATTGTATCATCTAGTATTGTACGCCAATTTGTTCCACCATCAGTAGTTGCAATAATCTTTCCACTTTTATATCCACCAGTAACAACTGCAGCATACATCTTATTTGGGTCTGTACGAGACGCTGCAATTTCCATTCTATTAGCTGTAGTTACAGGAAAATTAGCAGTAGATGACCATGTTAAACCTGCATCGATTGATTTTACAATTCCTTCATTTTTTACAGCCGCATACTGGATATTAAAATCACTTTTAGCAGAAATTACATGCATGACTGTCCAAGCACCATCATACACTTGACTCCAGGTAGTTCCACCATCAGATGTCCTATAAATTTTATCTGACGCACTAACTACTAATACATTAGCATCGTTTGGATCAGCTATCGCCCTACTTACAGCTCTAAAATCAGGATTTAATTCACCCCCACTTAAAGGTGTTATGTTTGACCATGTTGATCCTCCATCAGAAGATTTAAAAATACCACTTCCATCAATTGCATCGAGATTTCCTACCCATCCTTCTCCTGTTCCGGCATAAAGGATCTGAGGATTGTTTGCAGATTGAGCAAGTGTGGTAACAGCAATATTTTCCATATCAGGAGATAAATTAGTCCACGTAGACCCTTGATCTGAAGTCTTCCATACACCACCGCCAACATTTCCAGCTATCCAAGTATTTCCACTAGCATCAGCAACATCAATAAGAATTGTTCTTGTCCTACCAGCAACATTTCTTGGTCCTCTTTCGGTGAATGTAGCTGTAGCTGCGGCTGAAGTGCCATAGGTAGGATTATCAGGATCTGGACTTACACTAGTTCTAATTCTATTTTTCATTATTTCTAGTTCCCTTTCTCTGTACCCATATGTGTACCCTTCCCTTACTTCTGCAAATAACTTCATAAATTCATCTGGATCATCAAATTTTTCTTCGGCTTTAGTATCGTATTTACTAACCCTAGAGTTCTTCAATTGAGAATCGGGTTTATTTTGAGAACAAGAAAAAAAGAATAAAAACAATAAAAGAAATAAGTACCTGAACATAATTTTATCTATTTTTATTTCAATATAATTAATTTTTATAAAACTTGAATATATCCTTGATTATACATGTTGCCTGACATATACTTATGATTATTATTTTCCAAGTATTTCAAAACTTTTTCTTTCATCTTTGATGAGTTCCCTGTTATAATTTTAAATGGCGGCTCATTATCATAAAAATGTTTTTCTAAAGATAGATCCACATCATCATAATATCTCCCATGAAGATCAATACTATTGGATTTTTTCATTTTGAAATGTTTGTTGGTATAAGAGTAAACTATCTATTAACTCCTCGTATATCTGTTCTAATTCTTGAGGATTAAAAAAATAGTAAGAATAACTTTCTCTGTATTCTTTCTCAGTAATAGAATGTTTTTCAAAAATTTCTTTTTCTTTTTCAGAGAACAATGCGTTTAGGGTGTCTTTTTTGAATTTCAACATATCAATAGACTCTTCTGAAAGATGCATTTCAAGAAGTATTTTTGCCATTTTACCTTTTTCAATTACATTAACCTCCTTTTCATCATCACATGAGATAATTATAAAAAATGTTAAAATAATGAAATACTTTATTTTAATTGAATTCATTTATAAACGTATATTCTAGCTTTGCAGTAAATATAATAATAGTGAAAGATATCTTAAAGAAAGTAAGGAAATACGAAATAGAGATAAGAAAATTTTTAAATAATTCTAATCAAGGAGATTACAATTCTATTTTTAAGGGATCTGGAATTGATTTTGATGACCTAAGACCATATCAGTATGGGGACGATCACAGATCTATAAATTGGAATATAACAGCCAAAGAAGATAAAATATATACTAATACATACAAAGAAGATAAAGAACAATCAGTATTCTTTTTATTAGATATTAGTCAATCTCAATATATTGGAAAGAATAATAAGATAAACATATCAAAAGAGATAGCATCAGTTTTAACCATATCAGCTCTTAACACAAATAGTCAGGTTGGACTTCTATGCTTTTCTGATAAAAAAGAACTATTTATAGAATCAAAAAAGGGTATTCCTCACGGATACCTAATAATTAAAAAATTATTTGAATTAAAACAAAAATCAATCAAGACAAGCATCTCGTCTATGATTCAATTTTTCATGAATTCAATAAAAAAAAAGAGTTTGGTAATAATTTTAAGTGATTTTATTGATGAGAATTATTTAAAATCTTTAAAATCTTTAAATAAATACCACGACGTAATATGTCTTCATATCTACGATGACCAAGAAATAAATATTCCCAAATTAGGTATTATACCTGTAGAGGAAAAAGAGGATAATTTTAAAAAATGGATCAATACCTCATCAAAGGAATTCCAAAAAATGACTCATAAACTCTTTAAGAATGATGCTGAAGATTTAAAAAAAGAAATAAATTCGGTAGGCATTAACTATTTAAAAATAAATTCAAAGGAGAATTACATTAAGAAGTTGATTAAATTATTTAAATACAGAAAAAATAAATGAAAAGAACGTTTTTTATTTTTTTGTGTTTTTTACATCTCCATAAAATACATTCCCAAGAAATTGATTATAATATCTATTTTGTCCAAGATTCAATAAAAATTGGGGATCCAATAACATTAATTTCAACTTTAAATTACCCGTTAAATGTTGAAATTATCCAACCCGACTCATCATATTTCTTTAATTCTTTTGATTTTGTGAAAAAAAGAGTTTTTGAGTCAATAAGCTCCAATAATATAATATTTGATAGCACCGTTTATTACCTTCAAACATTTGAATTAGACTCAATCCAATCTCTCTACCTAAATTCTTATATAATTAGTGATAATGACAGCTTAGAAATTTCATCTAATGATGATTCAATAAAGATTATCAGCCTAGTAAAAGAAGTAAATTCAAAAACAAAAACTAACACTTTCCTAGAAAAATTAAATACAATATTTAATTCAAGAAAATTTCTAATAGTCTCAGGTATTGTTTTTTCCTTATTGTTATTTCTTTATCTAATATTTAGAAAAAGGATTAATAAATATTTTAAAATCAAAAGAATAAACTCTGAAACAGATATTTTTAATAGTGAGTTTGATAAAATTTTAAGTAGGTACCTAAAAACAAATGATCCAAAATTTTTAGAAAATTTATTACTTCTTTGGAAAAGATTTATGGAAAAACTATCAAAAAAACCATATTCAAGCTCAACTACTAATGAAATTTCTATATTTAATAAAAATGATAATAGCATTGGTATTTTAAAAGAAATAGATAAATGCATTTACTCTAAAAATGAAAATATTTTAGATATAAATAATATAAATGTATTAAGAGAAGAAAGTTTTAAACTTTCAAAAGAATATATAAATCAATTAAAAAATGGATAACAGTTTACCTGAAAATTGGTTTTCTTTAAAATGGTTTTCTCTAAACCAACTACTTTCTTATGAATGGGCATATTATAAAATTTTATACCTTCTATTATTAATTCCAATAGCTTATATAGTCAGTAGACTTCTAAATAAGAAAATAACCTATCAGGTTTCTATACCTAAAAGTAAACTTAAAAATCTTAGTTATTCTTTCTTTAGAATTATCCCAAACTTATTATTTATATGTTCACTAATAATGATAATCCTTTCTCTTGCAAGACCTCAAAAGTCTAATGAGAAAGTTGACAGATGGTCAGAAGGAATTGATATTATGCTAGTAGTTGATATTAGTGAGTCAATGCAGATTGAAGATTTTTCCCCTAATAGGTTAGAGTCTGCAAAAAGTGTAGCAAAAAAATTTATAGATGGAAGATTCCAAGACAGGATTGGGTTAGTAGTTTTCTCAGGTGAATCTTATTCAAGATGTCCACTCACATCGGACTACACCCTACTTAAAAAATACATAGATGAGATAAATTTTGATCTGATAAGTACGAGAGGAACAGCTATAGGTAGTGCTATTGCTATAGCAACAAATAGAATGAGAGAGTCTAAATCAAAAACAAAAATTTTAATTTTACTTAGTGATGGAGATAATACAGCTGGAAATATCGATCCCAAAACTGCAGCAGAAATTGCAAAAGCTTATGGAATAAAAATTTATAGCATTGCTATAGGAAAAAATGGAAAGGTTCCTTTTGGAAAAGATTACTTTGGAAGACCTAGATACGTTGAAAACTCACTAGACGAGAAAAATTTAAGAGATATTGCTAAAACAACTGAGGGTAAATTTTATAGAGCATCAAATAACACTTCACTTGAAAATATATTTTCTGAGATAGATGAGTTTGAAAAATCTGAAATAAAAGAAAATAGGTACAAAAATACAGTTGACTTTTATCAATATTATTTATTATGGGGTATTATATTTATTTTACTATTCATTTTTATTAAATCAACTTATTTAAATAATATTCTCAAAGATTAAATGAAAGAGCTTCTATTTAATAACAATTACACATGTGTAGCTGTTAGCAAGACAAAACCAACTACAGACATTAAAAAAATATATAATTTAGGACATAAAGACTTTGGGGAAAACAAAGTACAAGAGCTAGAGATTAAATATAAAAACCTTCCAAAAGATATCAATTGGCACATGATTGGACACCTTCAAACAAATAAAGTAAAAAAAATAGTGCCATTTATTACTCTCATTCATAGTGTTGATAGTATTAAGCTTTTGAAAGTAATAAATAAAGAATCTAAAAAAATTAATAAAATAACTAATTGCTTAATTCAAGTTAATATTTCAAATGAGGATTCAAAATATGGATTTAATTTTGAAGAATTAAATTCTTTAGATATAGAATTCTTAAAAAATTTTGAAAACATAAAAATAAAAGGACTTATGGGTATGGCTTCCTACTCATCTAATGAGAAAAATATTCAAAAAGAATTTAATTTATTAAACCGTCAATATATTAATTTAAAGAAGCTTATGGAGTCTTTTGATACGCTTTCAATGGGTATGAGTAACGACTATAAATTAGCTTTAAAAGAAGGAAGTAATATGATAAGAGTAGGTTCTAAAATTTTTGGAGAAAGAAACTATCATTAGATGTCTTTTAATTCTTATCACAATTATTTATAATAGCATACAAATTTTGAATTATGAATAAACTTAAACTATATACATACGGAACTTTAGTCGTTGCAATAGGACTTGGATTCTTTTTAGTGAACAGCATCAAACATAGTATTGATGAAGAAACTAGAATAAATTCAGCTGAGGCAAAGGTTATAAACAAGTTAAAATTGATTAGAGAAGCTCAGATTGCTTTTCAGAGTGTTAATGGAGAATATGCAAGCCAATGGGATAGTTTATTAAATTTTATTGAAAGAGGTGAAATATTCATTATTCAAAGAAGAGAAGAAACAGTTCTTCTTGATTATGGTGCTGAGGAGACCACATTATATTTAGATACCTTAGGTAGTGTGACTGTTCTAGACTCGATATTTTCACCATATCCTAACTTTGACGCACAAAACTTAGTTTATGTTCCAGGTTATGAAAATGTTAAATTTGAATTCTGGGCAAGTACAATAGAAAAAGGAGGAGTACAGGTCGATGTTGTAGAAGTAAGAAATCCAAAACCTTTTGATCCTGATAGGAACGAATCTAATGAAGCAAATATAAACAAGCCACTTAGGTTTGGTTCTAGAACAAGTATCACAACAGCAGGAAATTGGGAATAATTTAATTGATATTTGAGTAATCTTATTTCATCAAGTTCTAATTTATACATTATAAATACTGCATCAGAAGAGAAGTACTATTTTTCTGATGAAACATCCTTAACTGCAGTTCATAAAAATCAGTTAAATAGTTTAAAGAATAATTTTAAAAAAATATACTCAGTAGATAGTTCTAATAACTTTTTAATACAACCTAAAGACTTACCAAACACATTTAAAAAAATAAACTTTAGAAAAACTATTAATATTGATAAAGATCTTACAGAAAAAAAAGATGATATATCTAAAAACACTCAAATAGTATTTTTTTATAATCAAAATGATTTTATAAGTTCTAAAAAAAATACAAATCATATAGGTGAAATAATACTAAAAGAATCATTTAAATATGATAAAATTGAGCCAGCAGTAAATATTGTACTTTTCAAAAACAAAGTATTCATATCAATAACAAAAAAAAATAAAATTCTTTTTTACAACCAATTTGAATATTATGATAATAATTACATAAAATATATTTTACTTGTTTTTGGAGAATATAAATTAGACAGATTAAAACAATTTGTAAACATTATTGATGGAGACTCAAAATCATCAAATAAAAAAAAAGAATTAGATAATTATTTTGTAAAAATAAATTTCAATAAAAAATCTATATTTGAAATAATATCAGAATTTTATGGATAAAAAAATAGCACTCTTTCCTGGTACTTTTGACCCATTTACCTTAGGACATCACGACATAGTAATAAGGGGATTAAAAATATTTGACCATATATGCGTAGCAATTGGTGATAATCCTAAAAAAAATAGATTTTTTGAGGTTGATTTTATGAAAGAAAAAATAAAAAAACTATACTCCGAAGATAAAAAAATATCTGTAATATCATATAATAAATTAACAGCTGAAGTTGCTAAGGAAAATAAGGCAAATTATATCTTAAGAGGTTTAAGAAATACTACTGATTTTGAATTTGAAAACTCAATTTCTCAAATTAATAGAGATTTAAATAAAAATTTAGAAACTGTTTTCTTAATTACCTCTCCTAATCTTGCACCTATAAGCTCAACAATAATAAGAGATGTAATAAATTACGGAGGTGATATAAATAAATACCTACCATATAAAATAGATTAGAGATGTTAAAAAAAATAATATTAATTCATCTTACATTAATTATAAATTTAAGTGCATTATGTCAAACGAATAAACCTATTCTTCACGGTAGACACTGGATAGCTATTACTGGTAAACCTATTGGAGCTACTGCAGGATCTATAATCTTTGAAAGAGGAGGTAACGCAGTGGATGCTGCATGTGCAATGGTAGCAGCAACAGCTACCATGTGGGATGTGTTAGGATGGGGAGGAGAAACTCAAGCATTAATTTATAACCCAAATACTAAGAAAGTTATTGGAATAAATGCGCTTGGCATTGCACCAAGTGGCGCAACACCTGATTTCTTTAAAGAAAAAGGTTATACAATTCCACCAAAATATGGACCACTTTCTGCCGTCACGCCGGAACACCTGGTGGAATTATGACTATGTTAGCTGAATACGGTACAATGAGCTTAGAAGATATTTTAGCACCCGCAATGGAAATGGCTAAAGGATACCCCATAGAAGCTCAAGCAGCAAATTCTATTGAAAGGAACAAGGATGAAATAAAAAAGTGGAAATATTCAAAAGATATTTTTTTAACTAATTATGGTAATGAAAGAGAAGCTCCTAATTCAGGTGAGATATTCATTCAAACTGATTTATATAATACTCTAAATAAACTAATAATAACTGAAAAAGAAGCTTTAAAAAAAGGAAAAACAAGAAAAGAAGCAATTTATGAATCATATAAAAGGTTTTATGAAGGAGATATAGCTGAAGAAATAGCAAGATCAACACAGGAACAAGGAGGTTTAATCACCAAAAAAGATCTAAAAAATTATAAGGTTTATATAGAAGAACCATTAATGACATCATATAAAGATATTGATGTTTATAAACTTACTACTTGGGTACAGAGCCCAGTCCTACTACAGTCACTAAATATGGTAGAAAAGTTAGATATTAAATCTATGGGGTTTAATTCAACTAATTATATTCACAACCTATATCAGATAATGAACTTAGCCTTTTCTGATAGAGATTTCTATTATGGAGACCCTTATTTTGAACCTAAAGAACCAATAAAAGGTCTTTTATCTAAAGAATACGCAAATGAGAGACTTAAATTAATGTCCGATAAAAACATAAAAGATATAAAACCTGGAAATCCCTACGAATTTCAAGAAGGAGAAAACCCATTTTTAAATTATCTTGAAAGTTGGGAAACTGATAATAATCTTGATAAGATAATGTCATCATTCGATTTAAATCATAATATGAGTTATAATTATAATTTTGATGAATCGTTTTTAGCTGGAACAACAACTGTTCAAGCTGCTGATTCCTCCGGGTGGATAGTTTCTATAACACCAAGTGGTGGATGGATACCTGCAGTAATTGCAGGAAATACAGGTATAGGACTAAGTCAAAGAATGCAAAGTTTTGTTCTTGACCCTAAAGATGGACCATATAATGTTCTTGAACCAGGCAAAAGACCTAGAGCAACACTTACACCTACAATTGCATTAAAAAATGGCGAACCATATTTATCATTTGCTGTTCAAGGTGGAGATACTCAGGATCAAAATTTATTACAGTTTTTTCTCAATATGGTAGAATTTGATATGAATGTTCAAGAAGCATGTGAGGCTCCTAACATAAACAGCTTCCAAATGAGAAGTTCTTTTGGGTATCATGAAAATAAACCAGGAGAATTATTGTTACATACTTCGACACCGCAATTCATTAGAAAAGAACTAAAGAAGAAAGGGTATAAACTTCAATTTAGAAGTAAGACATCAGGACCAATTAATGCAATATATTTTGATAATATAAATAAAACATTTCAAGGAGGTTCAAGTGATTTTGGAGAAGATTATGGAATTGCATGGTGATTAAAATCAATCTATATCTGTTCCTATAAAGAAATTTAGAAAACATTCTTGGTTTCCCTTATCAAGAGCCTCGTGCCGGGATCGAACCAGCGACCTAGTGATTACAAATCACTTGCTCTACCATCTGAGCTAACGAGGCTTTAATTAATTTTTTGGCAAATATAATATCAATTTAAAAAGAAAAAAATCTTATACTCAAAGTAATATTTCTTTATATAAAATTAATTAGATAATGCAAGTTCGTTATTGATTAAGGTTGGATCAAAGAAATGGTATGCTTCAACAATTTTACCATCTTCCCATCTAAATCCATGATGTACTAAAATCCTTACTTCTTCTTTAGAAAACTTGCCTATTCCTGTCCATTCAAACCAGGCCATAGACCATATATTACCATTATTGTAATTAGCGGTTGTAAGAGTTATAGGTTGGTTTTTATTGTTTGATATATTATCAAAAAGATCGTGATGTGAAGATGCGCCTGAGAGCCACCCTTCTTTATCAACATTATCAGTATTAAAGTAGCAATCTACATTTTCAGAGATCATATATTCAATACTTCTGAAATTATTTTCAGCATAAGCCTGCATTAATTTTTTAGTCATTAATGACTCATCGCTTTTCTCATTGAGAGTACCCGATAAATCACCAAGAGATACATTATTATCTGTTTTTTCTTCATTAATACATGAGAATATTAACAAAAAAGATGTTATAAATAAAATGAAGTTTTTCATATTGTTTTAAATTAAAGTTTTGAAAAAACAAATTTAAAAATAAATGTAATGTCCCTTTAACTTTTTATTAGAAAACTCAAGAGCAGGTAGAGGAATTTTAATATAACTAAGAGAATTAAATATTGTTTTTAATATTTTAGAATTTGTTTTTATTTTTGAAAAATTTATATCAAGAGATAGATAATATTGTCTATATCTTTTGTAAAATGGAAGAGTTTTACCTCTATAAGTTTTTCTGTTTTCAAACTCTCCAAGCATTCCATTAGATCCATATCCAAATGATAAATTTATCCATTCTGGTATTTTATTGATTTTAAATATTCTATTAGGTGAAAAAGAAAACCAATAAGTGTAACCATTATAATCATAAACAAATTCAGATAGTAAATTGTTTTTGCCTAATAAACCATTAGCATTTTGAGCATAAACTGATCTACTAAATGATAATTTAGGTCTTATGAGCTGTTCATTAAATAATTTTTGTTGTGCAATAAAAAATAGTGATCCGAATGAGTTTGCTAACATATCATACCAAGAAAATCCCCAACCCTCATGGTATGCATCAAATATTTCAATTGGAGTTTCAAGTAAAAGACCTTGCGAACCTCCAAACAATAAAGATTGTTTTTCAGAAAAATTAAACTTTTTTAGAAGAGAATAACCGACATTACTTTCAAGATATGATATATAAAAATGACCTAATTTATCAATTTGATTCCACCCTTTAAAATCATTATATGAATGAAAAGGAACTCTACTCTTATCATCATACCACTGGTGTTTTAAGTATGTTATTGCGCCAGTTAATACTATTCCCTCAACAGCTAAAAACTTATAAAAATTTTTATCAATTTTATTATTAATACTATCTCTTGAAAATAAATTATGATTTAATAATAAAATTGAAAAAAAAATAAGAAAAAAATTTTTCAAAATAATGACTTTATTTTTTTTATATCGATATTTCCACCACACACAACTACTAAGCATTTAGACATTGGATCTATTTTAATTTTATTAAATAATATTGGAACAAAACATGCAGATGCTGCTGGTTCTGGAACAATTTTTAATCTTTCAAGCATCATTCTTAAAGATTCTACCATTTCCTCTTCTGAAACATTAATAAT
>Ga0315327_10001211_pt1 | contig 13369 bp, 16 predicted proteins | sample M110032315metaG_FD_203460 | JGI IMG/M metagenome (GOLD analysis project Ga0315327, IMG submission 203460) | Ammonia-oxidizing marine archaeal communities from Monterey Bay, California, United States - M1 100m 32315 | ecosystem: Environmental > Aquatic > Marine > Coastal | place: USA: California... | reverse complement strand
AGCGGCTTTCAGTTCGAGGCTAAGAGTAAGTAGGCTGGGATTAAATAAGTAGGAGAAAGGCCAACTTATGCGAGTAGCAGCAGTTCAAGATTCGCCGGTTTATCTAAATCGGACAGCAACCTTAGACCTCGTTAAAGAAAGAATCACTGAAGCAGGAGAAGGAAACGCAGATTTAATAGCGTTTCCAGAAGTTTTCGTGTCCGGTTATCCAGTTTGGATCGACGTCACGGATGCCTCTGCTTGGGAAAAGCATGATCAGCAAGAAGCATTTGCCCGTTACCTAGAACAATCGGTTGAATTAGGAAGCTCAGAATTTCTTGAAGTCGTTGAAACAGTTAAAGCCTCTGGTGCTTTCACCTATTTAGGTGTAGTTGAGAGAGCCGCTTCAGGTGGCTCGGTCTATTGCTCCTTAGTAGCGATAGACCCACTAGAAGGAATAGTTAGTGTGCATCGGAAACTAAAACCAACCTACGGAGAACGACTAGTTTGGGCCGACGGAGATGGCGCAGGTCTAGTGGCTCATGAACACAAAGGTGTTCGATTAACTGGACTTAATTGCTGGGAGAATTGGATGCCTTTAGCGCGTACGGCGATGTACGAGACCGGTGCACAAATTCATATCGCAGCCTGGCCTGGGTCGGTGGGTCTAACCGAAGACATCACGCGTTTCATAGCTAAAGAAGGCCGCTTGTTTGTTATAAGCGTCGGAGCGATTTATGACGCAACGATGATTCCTGATGACTTTCCACTTAGAAACCAACTCGGCGTAGACGACAAGTATCACAACGGCGGAACCTGTATAGCTGGCCCGGACGGCAAATGGATAGTGGAACCCAATCATGGCGAAAAGGGCATCATTTGGGCTGATCTAGACGTAAGTGAAGTAAGTCGACAGCGACAAAACTTTGACCCAACAGGTCATTACAGCCGACCAGATGTCTTGCGCCTGCATGTAACGAGAGAACGGCTCACTCCGTAAGGTCGGCTTGCTACTAGGTGCCAGCAATCGTTCCAGATAACGTGGATATCCCATGAGTAAGAAAAACACTGCAGAAGATACCGTCGGACTGTTTCAACAGTACTTACAACAAGAACTAGTTGACCCTTTGCGCTCCCTGGGACGGTTTTTAGCCTACGGAGTCGTAGGTTCAGTCCTGATAGGGGCAGGTTTGGTTCTTCTTGCGGTAGGAACACTACGCGGGTTTCAAACTGCCGAGGTATTCGAAAATTGGTGGTCTTGGGTTCCATATATTATTTCTGCACTGGCTTTAACAGCAGCTTCAGTTCTGACCCTGCGTCAAATCAAAGAAAAATAGAAATCATATGGCTAATCAAATAACTAAAGAGGACCTCGCAAAAAACCTAGGAGAAATCCTCGGCGAAACAGAAACTCGTATACCTGGAGGGAAGAACTCTCTCCTTGCCGGGGCAGCACTCCTTGGTTTATCAGCTCTAACTGTTGCTTATTTTCTTGGACGCAGAATTGGCCGACTCAAATCTACTACAGTTGAAATTCGCCGGATATAAAATGCCTTTCTCCTATACCAAATTGTTAAGAAAAGGCGCACTAAAAGGAGTTCTAGGCGGACACCGTGGATGGCAAGTTGGGCTATTCATACTTGTCGTCGGGCAATTATTACGTAAAGCCGTCAAAAAGGGATCCGGAGTTGTAACGCATAGCCAAAAAATCCCTGTTGGTGAAGGACTTGAGGTACGACACCTAAGAAACGCAGAAGAGAATTTGTCAGAAGATGAGTGAAAAAAATTACATTGAAGGTGAACAGATTCTTCTAATAGATTCAAAGAAAAGAAGATACCTCATTGAGTTAAAAGCAGGAGGAGAATTCCACACTCATGTTGGCGCTGTTTTACATGACGACCTAATAGGTTTGGCTGATGGGTCAAGTCTGAAGTCAAACCGGGGAGGGGTTTTCTCAACAGTTAGACCCACAATGTCTGATTTTGTTCTAAAAATGCCACGAGGGGCGCAAGTAATATACCCAAAAGACCTCGGTCCAATTCTTATGCTGGCGGATCTGTTCCCAGGAGCCCAAGTGTTCGAATCGGGAGTCGGTTCTGGGGCACTCTCAATGACGATGCTAAGAGCAGGGGTAAACATAACTGGGTATGAGATCCGAGAAGATTTTGCCGAACGAGCTAAAAAAAATGTCAAAGCCGCTTTAGGAGAAAAAGCACTTGACCAGTACGACGTCCTAATAAGAGACGCTTACGAGGGAATAGAAGAAAAAGACTTTGACCGCATGGTTTTAGATCTCCCTGAACCTTGGAACGTAGTGCCACATGCTAAGACCGCTTTACGCAGCGGAGGGATCATTCTTGCTTACACCCCAAGCATCCTCCAAGCAGCAAAATTCAAAGAAGCGTTAGAAGGAAACGGTTTTGCGCTGATTGAAACTATGGAAGTCATGAACAGGACTTGGCACATTGAAGGTCAGGCAGTTCGCCCTGATCATCGCATGGTTGCGCACACAGCATTTCTAACGCATGCAAGATTATTGAGCACGTGAAGGATTGGTTATCTGCCGCTGCGGTGCTAATAGTTTTAACAGTTGTCACTCTGGTAGTTCCTGAATCAGATAAGGGTGAAGACCATAATCAAGATCTAAATTTGTTAACTCTGCCGGAAACTTCTGTTCCACTCAGCGAAGAGTTTGATGCAGATCTCATAAACACAGCGAGAAGTTCCACGGTTTCAATCAGAGGAAGCAATTGTCCGCGGTTCCAATTCGGTTCAGGATTCTCGCTGACCAATGGTCTGATAGTCACTAACGCTCACGTCGTGGCAGGAATAGACAGCCCATTGGTGAAAATAGTTAGTCCTGAAGGAACCGCTATAGAAACTCAGGCAAGAGTAATTGGATTTGATTCTGTCACTGATTTAGCAGCCCTAGATATTGGTGTGCACGAAATGAGAGGTTTTGACATCGCACAAGCGATAAATGGAGAAAATGTGGCTTTAATTGGATACAACCGAGATGGGGAACCAGACTGGCGTCCCGGTCAAATTTCCCAACATATAAGAGCTACCGGTTTAGATATCTACGGAGACCCAGGACCGGGTCGAGACGCACTAGTTCTATCTATGGATGTTGACCCTGGGCATTCTGGATCACCGCTAGTTAATTCACTCGGTCAAGTCGTAGGGGTTGTATTTTCTTCCGTGAAGGGTGGAAGTTCCACGGCATACGCGGTTCAAGTTAATGAACTAAATTCGTTTATTGAAAACTTGCCTAATGAGGCAACAACTGTTGTAAGTCGGTGCCGATAAGGAAAATCGAAAATCAATCAGCTTCGATGAAAATACATTCACCGGGGCATTCTTCAGCTGATTCAATGGTTGCTTCTATCTGATCCTCAGGAATGGGAGCAACAGCGTCGGCTCCGCCTGGTTCGCTGAGAATGTTGTCGCCATCTTTTACATAGGCTAAACCATCATCAAGCATGGCAAATACGCTTGGAGCTATTTCTTCGCAGAGTCCGTCTCCGGTGCAAAGATCTTGATCTATCCATACCTTTAACATCTTTAGGATCCCTCCATCTCTAAAGTCAGTAAAAATTCACAACTTTGTCTCACTAATGATACATAATTATCGCTAAAAGTTGCGCACCTTAATCGTTACTTTTGTCACTAACTAAGGTAAGGTCGCGGCGAAATAGAATTGTTTCCCTGGAGGAACGTTGACTTCCAAAGATGTAAATGGAGAAAGTGTAGAAATTGAAAGGCTTCAATCCGAAGTTGCTGATCTACGACGCCGTCTGGTTGATGCCCCGCTTCAAAAGCAAGACCTTGAAATTGAACTTCGGGAAACTAAAAAAGAAATTCGTAAAGCAATTGATCGAAACGAAAAGTTAGATAAAGCTCTTGAAGTAACTCGCCAACGTGTCGCTGACCTGCGAGAAGAAATAGATCAACTATCAAAACCGCCCTCTCCATATGGAACGGTAGTTGGAATCAATGATGATGGAAGCGTAGACATACTTTCAGCGAGTAAAAAAATGAGAGTACATGCGGCTCCTGAACTCATCAGTTCTCTGGGGATTGGTCAAGAAGTTGTTTTAAACGAAGCCATGAATGTAATCATGGCTAGACGGCCACACCTGCTTGGTGAAGTTGCGACCGTCAAGGAAGTTCTTCCTGACGGAGCGCGTGCAGTAGTGGTTGGAAATAATGGAGAAGAACGAGTAGTCGAATTGGCAGGAGAACTCATCAAACAAAAGACTCTCCGACTGCGAAGTGGTGATTCTGTCATGCTGGATTCCCGATCCGGACTACTGCTCGAAAGATTACCCCGTCCAGAAGTTGAGACATTGTTACTTGAAGATGTACCAGATGTGACTTACGAAGATGTCGGGGGGCTAGATCTTCAAATAGAAAAGATTGTTGATGCTGTTGAACTACCTTTCTTACATAAGCAACTGTTCAATGAATACTCTCTTCCTGCTCCTAAAGGAATCCTTCTTTATGGGCCGCCCGGATGCGGAAAGACCTTGATCGCAAAGGCGGTTGCAAACTCTCTGGCTCGCAAAGTTGCAGATATATCCGGAGAAAAAGAAGCACCAAGTTACTTTCTGAATATAAAAGGTCCCGAATTATTGAACATGTATGTCGGAGAAACTGAAAGACAAATAAGACTTATATTTGAAAGAGCGCGTGAAAAATCCGAACAAGGATGGCCCGTTATTGTCTTCTTTGATGAAATGGAATCCTTATTCCGAACACGCGGCACAGGCATAAGTTCAGATATTGAATCAACGATTGTTCCACAGCTACTAGCAGAAATTGACGGAGTTGAAGCACTCAATAACGTGATTGTGATCGGTGCCTCAAATCGAGAAGATTTAATCGACCCTGCTATCTTGCGCCCCGGAAGACTCGATGTGAAGATCCGAATAGACAGACCAGATGCCACTGCTGCAGCGAAAATATTCTCAAGGTACTTAGTTCCTGAGCTTCCAATTGATTCCGAATTAATCAAGAAGCTTGGAGGAGGGGACCGAAATAAAGCGGTCCTTGGAATGATTGATGAAACAGTAGACGCGATGTATAGCGATAAGGAAACAAATCGTTTTCTTGAGGTGACTTATCAAAACGGCGACAAAGAAGTTCTTTATTTCAGAGACTTCGCTTCAGGGGCGATGGTAGAAAATATTGTCAGGCGAGCTAAGACACTAGCGATCAAAAGAAAATTGGCCGGCGGTAGAGAAGGAATTCATACCGACGACCTAATCCGTTCAGTCCGCCAAGAATTCCGCGAACACGAAGATCTTCCGAATACAACGAACCCTGATGACTGGGCAAAAGTCTCCGGGAAGAAAGGGGAACGAATAATTTATGTTCGAACTCTTGTTAGTGGTGACGAAGATGAAACTGGTGGAAGATCAATTGATGGAGTAGCGACCGGACAGTACCTCTGACCCCACACAAGACAACACTGGGGTTAAGGTCAGATTTATGACTATCAAGAAAACATTTGGCATAGAGACCGAATACGGAGTTATTCACCGTGGAGTTTCTGATCCAAATCCGATCCTTGCTTCATCCCTATTAATTAATGCCTATTTGTATGCTCATTCTCCGGCAGCTAGTGGACCGAGTGCTCCTCGCCCCGGATGGGATTTCGTTCATGAAACACCCGATAAAGATATACGCGGGTTTGTCTCCCCAGAATCAATCGCTCCTGAAATTGAAGCCCATTTAGTAAATGCCGTATTAACCAATGGCTCAAGATATTACGTAGATCATGCGCACCCTGAGCTAAGTGCTCCGGAGTGCTCAAACCCATTATCAGTTGTTCAATACGACGTAGCTTCTGATCAGATACTGATTTCCTCCATGAAAGCCGCTAAGGAAGTGATGCCCCCCGGCCAAGAAATAGTTGTCTACAAGAACAACTCAGATGGAAAAGGTAATAGTTATGGATGTCATGAAAATTACCTTGTTGATCGAGAGACCTCGTTTGACTTGGTAGCAGATCATGCGACCGCTCATTTTATAACTAGACAAATATTCACTGGTGCGGGAAAAGTTGGCTGCGAAATTCCTGGTTACAGCCGGAGTGATGTGCCGTTTCAAATAACGCAACGCTCCGATTTCTTTGAAGAAAAAATCGGACTTGAAACGACTTTAAAGAGGCCAATAATTAATACACGAGATGAACCTCATGCGGACCCAACTAAATATCGACGACTGCATGTAATCGTGGGGGACGCTAATCTTTGCCAAGTCGCAACTTTCTTAAAAGTAGGAACAACAGGGATTATTTTGAGCATGGTTGAGTCCGGAGTTCTGGACCGGAAAATAAGGTTTGAAGATCCCGTTCGTTCGCTCCAACAAGTGTCTTTTGATTTAGGACTAAAAGAACCGCTTGAACTAACTAACGGAACCACCATCACGGCTACGGAAGTTCAATGGTGGTTCTACGAACAAGCAGAGAAGTATGTAGAAAATTTCGGAACTGAGCATCTTGGCGGTGACTCTGTACCTCTGGTGTTTGAGTGGTGGAGAAAAGTGCTAGAAGGGCTTGAATCTCCAGACAACCTCGAACCATTGGTGGGAGTTTTAGATTGGGTCTCTAAAAAACACATATTAGATGGATTTCAGGAAAGAAAAAAGATTTCCTCTTCTGACGTTCAATTAGCTGCAATAGATCTTCAATACCATGACCTACGTCCCGAGAAATCCTTATTTAAGAAAATAAAACAAGAAATCTTAATATCAGAAGAAGAATCAAATTTCGCTGTAAAAAACCCTCCAGAAGACACACGTGCATATTTTCGAGGCAAATGTTTAGAAAAATGGCCCGAAAATATTGTTAGTGCAAATTGGGATTCACTAGTGTTCGATTCAGGAGAGGAAAACTTACAAAGAGTACCGATGCTCGAACCTTTACGCGGTACACGAGAACAAACGGAAAATCTTCTAAATTCTTCAAATACGGTTTCAGACTTGCTAGAAAGACTAGAAGACAACAAAAGAGATGATTAACTACTTTTAGAAGGAAACAAAATGGCTGAACAAGAAAAACGAAACAGAAGTTTCTCATCGGAACCTGAACTAGAAGAAGATGCTGAGGTTTCACCCGATGCATTAAAAAATAGTGAAAGGATAAAAGGTGACCTTGACGGCCTTTTAGATGAGATCGATGAAGTACTAGAAGCAAATGCTGAAGACTTTGTGAAAAGTTATATTCAGAAAGGCGGGGAGTAGCAATGCCGTTTCAAGAGGTATCCTCCAAGTCGTGACACTTCCACGTTTTTCCCCAGACTCAGATCCCGGGCCAGACTTCCTAGGCCTTTTACAGCGTCTTGATCGTTCTCCTAGTTGGGATGGCGTTCCAGTAGACGCTAATCAAATAACTCACGGGACAACAGTGGTAGCAATACAGACTCTAGATGGGGTTGTTATGTCCGGTGATCGTCGTGCCACTTCTGGTCATCTAATTAGCCACCGCACAATTGAAAAGGTTTTTCCTGCTGATCAACATTCTGGAGTAGCGATTGCAGGGGCTGCAGGTCCTGCCATGGAAATGGTTCGCCTATTCCAATTACAAATAGAACATTACGAAAAAGTTGAAGGACGACCTTTGAGCCTTGATGGAAAGGCTAACCAACTGAGTCAAATGCTTCGAAGCAACCTTCCAGCAGCACTTCAAGGCTTGGGAGTCGTACCAATTTTTGCTGGATTTGATGAAAAACTTCAAAAGGGCCGACTATTTGAATTTGATATCACGGGAGGCCGGTATGAAGAAAAGGACTTTGCGGCTTCTGGATCCGGAAGCCTTCATGCAAGTACAGTGCTCAAACTTCGACACAACGGAAAACTATCAACTGACGAAGCAATAGATCTATCAATAGAAGCTCTATTTCATGCCGCAGACGAAGATAGCGCTACCGGTGGACCTGACCCAATACGTGGGATCTATCCAGTGGTTGCAGTTATTAATTCAAGTGGTTTCACCAGAATCGAAGATTCCGAGTTAGCTACTCGTACGAACACATTGGTTGAGAAAGTAACAGGAGAACGATCATGAACATGCCTATGTATGTCTCTCCTGAACAAGTAATGAAAGACCGGGCTGATTACGCACGAAAAGGAATAACTCGTGGCCGTGCCGCAATAGTTTCAGTCTTTTCAGACGGTGTACTCTTGTGCGCCGAAAACCCATCCAATACTCTCCGGAAAATTGGGGAAATATATGATCGAATAGGATTTATTGGAGTAGGAAAATACAACGAATTTGATCAACTACGCGTAGCAGGGGTTCGTCATGCTGACCTAAAAGGATATTCCTTTAGCCGAGAAGACGTAGATGCCCGTTGGTTGGCGAATCAATACGCACAAACTCTTGGACAATATTTCACTCATGAAATGAAACCCTTAGAAGTAGAGATAGCAATAGCAGAAATAGGAGAAGAACCTGGCTCTGATCAGATTTTCCATCTTCTCTATGACGGAACCGTTATGGACACGGAAACTTTCGTCGTCATTGGTGGCGAAACTGAAACCGTAAAGACTCGTCTAGAAGAATCATGGAAATCAAACCAACCTCTTACAGTCGTCTTAAACCAAGCAGTCAACGCACTAGCGGGTCCAGACAGAACTCTCAAAGCCGATGATTTAGAAGTCGCAGTACTTGGGCGTGGAAATGGGCGTCGAGCGTTTCATCGTATTGAAAACGAGACACTTGACGAACATCTAAGCGAAAATTAGACGACATGCAGCGCCGAATTTACGGCATAGAAACAGAATACGGAATTACTTGCACACAAGGCGGCCAGCGTCGACTTAGCCCCGATGAAGTAGCTAGATACTTGTTTCGCCGAATACAGAATTGGGGTCGAAGTTCAAATGTGTTTCTCCCAAACGGGGCTCGACTCTACTTGGACGTAGGTTCTCACCCTGAATATGCAACCCCAGAATGTGATTCAGTTTCAGGAGTGATCTCTCATGACAAAGCGGGCGAGAGAATAGTTGAAGAGTTGATGATAGGAGCGCAAGAGAAACTCCATGAAGAAGGAATCGATGGCGAAATACATATCTATAAAAACAACACTGATTCCGCCGGAAACTCTTATGGAAGCCACGAGAACTATCTGACAACAAGAGATGATGACACTTCCATGATTGGTGAAACCCTCATCCCTTTTCTAGTTAGTAGACAAATATGGGCTGGGGCCGGCAAAGTGCTTCAAACTGCTCGTGGTGCTATGTATTGCATCAGTCAAAGAGCAGATCACGTGTGGGAAGATTTTTCCAGCGCTACGACACGTTCACGACCCATCATTAACTCACGAGACGAACCACATTCTGACGCGAACCTCTATAGACGCCTTCATGTGATCGTTGGTGATTCAAATATGAGTGAATATGCCAGTTTTCTTAAAGTAGCCGCATGCGGTCTAGTCCTGAGAATGGTAGAAGAATCCGGAACGATTCTTCGTGACATGACTTTAGAGAATCCAATACGGGCGATCAGGGAAATAAGTCACGATGTGACCTGCCAGAGAACAGTTCGCCTGGCTAACGGTAGGGAGCTTCGTGCATTAGACATGCAGCGAGAATTTCTTGACAGAGCCATACGTTTTTCCGACCACCATGAAATGTCTGTTGAAGAAAAGATGGCTCTAGAGATGTGGGAACATTGTCTGACAGGCATAGAGAAAGATCCATTAACCCTAAGAAGAGAGTGTGATTGGGTAGCAAAGTATCTACTCATAGAGGAATACCGGGAACGCCATAATTTACCCTTAGCTGATCCCCGGTTAGCTCTTATGGATCTTCAATATCATGAAATTCGGAAAGAAACGAGCCTCTTCTACCTTTTACAGAATCGCGATTTGATGGAAAGAACTCTTGCAGAATCTGAGATCAATGAAGCCATCTCTACAGCACCTCAAACCACGCGAGCACGACTTCGTGGTGAATTCATAAAACGAGCACGAGAACAAAACCGCGATTACACAGTTGATTGGGTGCACTTGAAATTGAATGACCATCCACAACAACGGAGCGTTCTCTGCAAAGACCCTTTTAAATTCATAGATGATCGTGTAGAAAAACTAATCGAATCTTTATGAAAGGCGGGATTTGATTTTCAATGTCTAAATTAGAGCGCCTTTTAAACCTAATAGCGGCTTTAACTGAGACAAGTCGTCCGATCACCCGAGATGGAATCAAAGAAAAACTTCCGGAAGGAACCTATTCGGACAACAAAGAGAGCTTTCGACGCACTTTTGAACGCGACAAAGAAGAACTCAAAAACATTGGCATTCCGGTAATTTTTGATGAAGCAACTCAAGGATATTTCGTCGAATCAAATGAATTAAAGGAAAGTGGCTCGTATCTAGAACCTGATGAGTTAGCCGCACTGCATATTGCCTTCAACCTTGTTCGGATTGAATCAACCGGACAAGAAGATCCCTTCTGGAAGCTCGGCCCCTCTTCTGAAACAAGTAAAGACATCCAACCTTTAACGGAAATCCCCTTGGACCCATCCTTGAACACCGCACTAACCGCAACAACTGAAAAAAGAATGGTCGCATTCGTCTATAAAGGTGAAAAAAGAGAGATCAATCCGCTTCGTGTGGTCTTTAACCGTGGCCGTTGGTATCTGGTTGGATATGACCTTGACAAAAAAGCCATACGAAATTTTCGCGTTGATCGAATAGAAGGCAAAGTTGAATTAGGTGAAATAAATTCGGTTGATTCGCTAAATCAAGAAGATTTACAGTTAAACGTGTTTCCTTGGCGCTACGGAGAAGAAAGTAATTTTAAAGTAACTATGCATGTTGAGGCTCTACATGCCCCGTGGATAGCTAATTACCTTGGTGAAAATTCTGTAAAGAAAATAAACACCGATGGCTCCGTAATCATTGAAGAAGAAGTAAATGATTGGAAAAGTTTCCGCTCTTTCGCCCTCACTTTTCTTGATGGGGTAAAAATCTTGGCTCCACAAAAATGCAAGGAAGATATGCAGGCGTGGCTTAGGAGTTTCCTATGAACTCATTAAACGCAACTGACCGGCTTAGGCGGCTACTCGCCGTCATTCCATGGGTGGTAGATAGGGGAGGGGCGTCACTATCGGAGATCTCTTCGTACTTTGATTACCCCGCCGAACAACTAGTGACCGATTTAGAAGAAGTTTTATTCATGGTTGGAGTTCATCCATTTACTCCTGATTGTCTAGTAGACGTATTTATCTCTGATGGTTTTGTGGAAATCTCTTATGCGGATTGGTTTCGTAAGCCTCTTCACCTATCTCCAGAGGAAATGTTTCGACTAATAGTTGCAGGTAAATCAGTCTCAGAATATTTAGGAACAGACGAACTAGGTTCACTAGAGAGAGGACTGATGAAACTTGCTGCTGCCTCTGGGTCTGCTGTTGAAGATGTAGTTGAGGTAAACCTTGGAATTCAAGACAGGGGAGTTCTAGAAATTTTCAAAGAAGCTCAAAGGGAAAATAGGCGGTTAAGGATTAAATATTACTCTTACGGCAAGAACGAAGAAAATTCAAGAGAAATTGACATCTATCGACTCTTCGCAGATAAGGGACACTGGTACGCAGAAGCCTATTGTCATAAAGCAGAAGGGCTTCGTATTTTCCGTTTAGATCGGGTTCGTCAAGTGGAGAACACTGATGAGTTCTACATTCCCAACGATGAACTTCTCGAAAGTTTCGGGTCCATAAAAGAAATTTTCTCACCAAAAGAGGGCACAGTGCCATCAGTGGTTTTGCTTTTACCCGAAGAAGAGAAATGGGTTATTGACGAATACCCGCATTATGCAGCAGTGCAAGAAGAAAATGGAGATTGGAAAGTTGAATTCCCAGTTGCTTCCCCAGCATGGCTAGCACGCTTGCTTCTTCGCTTGGGACCAAATGTTCAGTTAGTGAAAGCTCCAGAGAGTCTTGGTGAAACCTTTCGCAGAGAAGTCGCTCAATCTATTCTCAAAGGTTATGAAGAGGCGACACCTCAAAAGGGTCAATCCGGAGTAAGTTCTTGATGTGAACAACCAAGAGAATGATCCACTTTCCTCAGAGGATGAAGCTTCTGATTGGTCTAACGAGATCTTCGAACGGGCACAAGAGAGAGTAGAAAATCCAGAAGAAAAAAGTGATTCTCCAGACAGCAGCGAAGCAGAGGGGGCACTAAATGAGGAAAACGAGAAGATCTATCCGGAAGAAACTCAATTAGAAACAACTGATGTTGCAATTGAGGAAGATTTTGATTTTGAGTTACCGGGTCCATTTCGTTCTAATCTAAGAAAAATAATTGAATGGGTGGCAGTAATAGGAACTGCATTCATAGTTGCATTCGTCATTAAAGTCTTCCTATTTCAGGCTTATTACATACCATCTCCATCAATGGAACCAACTCTTGGAATTGGAGACCGGGTAATTGTAAATAAATTAAGCTACGACCTCCACGATGTAAATCGTGGAGATTTGATCGTTTTTGAAAATCCATCAACGTCAAATGGAGAGATATCTGACCTTATAAAAAGAGTCGTAGCTCTCCCAGGCGAGACTCTAGAAGTGCTAGATGGCAAAGTTTATATTGACGGAAATTTGATGATAGAGCCGTATCTTGAGGCTTCTGATAACACTTTTAACTTCAGTGCACCGGCAGGCTGCATTGGCGCAAAGGGAGTGTTGAATAAATGTGTAGTGCCAGACGGGCATGTATTCGTCATGGGTGATAATCGTGACAATTCTAGAGATAGTAGAATTTTCGGCCCAGTCAATATAGAGACGATTGTCGGCCGTGCTTTTGTCCGAGTCTGGCCGCTAGGAGATTTCCAGCGCCTCTAAATCAATGGTTTTGAGTTGCAGAGAGCATGCGGTCGGTGTAGTCACTATAAATTCCATCAACTCCAAGAGATAAAGCGCGGTCTATTTGTCTAGGAAGGTGCGCATCCCAAGCGAAGCATTTCAATCCGTATTTGTGAAACAACTCAACGTAGCCGGCAGTCCAATCAGACTCTCTGAGATTTATGGCGTCGAATCCATTTTGTGAAAGAGAGAAAGCTCGCCTTTCTCCACCTTCTGGAAACCCCTTTTCCCCGGGTGAATCAACGAGCTTAAAGTCCGGATTAATCTTTCGCCACTGTTTAGAAATTTTCCAATCTGGATAGCAAATCCATAGTTTACTGATTGCGCCATATTTAATAGCTACAGAAATTGTTGCATCGATAGCCTCCGGATCTTTTATGTCTAGAGATACTTCAAGGTCAGATCCGAAATGTTCATAAAAGTTTTCGAAGGATGGCACTCCTTCAGGAAGTTGAGAAACGAGGGTCTTTGATATTTTCTTTCTCCGGCCAAAAATCCCGACTGCATTATTATGGCTC
>Ga0315327_10001207_pt1 | contig 13405 bp, 19 predicted proteins | sample M110032315metaG_FD_203460 | JGI IMG/M metagenome (GOLD analysis project Ga0315327, IMG submission 203460) | Ammonia-oxidizing marine archaeal communities from Monterey Bay, California, United States - M1 100m 32315 | ecosystem: Environmental > Aquatic > Marine > Coastal | place: USA: California... | reverse complement strand
AAACCTTGTATTGTATTGCTACATGGTTTTCCTGAATTAGCTTATAGTTGGAGAAAAATCTTAAAACCATTATCAGATGCAGGCTATTATGTGGTTGCTCCTGACCAAAGAGGTTATGGTTATACTAAAGGTTGGAATAATAATTTTGATGGTGATATTTCAGAATATGAAATATTCAATTTAATTACTGATATTATTTCTTTGGTATATTCATTAGAAAAAAAATCTATAGATTGTCTTGTAGGTCATGATTTTGGATCAATTGTAGCAGCACATGCAGCTGTAATTAGACCTGATATATTTAAGTCTGTTGTTTTAATGAGTGCTCCTTTTAATGGTATGCCGTCTATAGAGTTAAGTAATAATAAAGATCAATCTGATATTCATAAAGATTTAGAAAATTTAGCTAGGCCTCGCAAACATTATCAATGGTATTATTCATCCAAAATAGCTAATGATGATATGTGTAAATCTGATCAAGGAATGAAAGACTTTCTTAGAGCTTATTATTATGTAAAAAGTGGTGATTGGGAAGATAATGAACCATTTAAACTTAAGACATGGAGTGCTAAAGAATTAGAAAAAATGCCAGGATATTATATAATGGATTATTCTTTAGGTATGGCAGAACAAGTAAATTTAGATATGCCAACAGATTTAGAAATAGGTAATTGTTTATGGTTAACTGATAGGGAATTAAAGTATTATGTTGATGTTTTTAGTAACACTGAATTTCAAGGAGGACTCAACTGGTATAGGTGTATGATTGATAATAAAGTACAATCTAATTTAAGAATTTATAGTAATTTAAAAATTCATATTCCATCAATGTTTATAGCCGGTAAGAAGGATTGGGGAATTTTTCAAAAGCCCGATGCATTAGAAAATATGCAATCAAAAGCTTGCAGCAACATGAAGTCCTGTGAATTAATAGATGGTGCAGGTCATTGGGTGCAACAAGAAAAGCCAGAAGAAGTTACAAAATTGTTATTTAGATTTTTAACTAAATTATAATTAAACTTTTACTATTGCTTTACCTATTATTTTTCTGTCAGCAATAGCCTGCATTGCATCAAGAGTATTTTCTAGTGGCACCTTCATAGAAATTCTTGGTTTTATATGTCCTTCTTCAATCCATTGATATAGCTTTTCAAAATTCTGTAAATTTATTTGTGGAGTTCTTTCAACAAATGCCCCCCAGAAAACACCAACAATATCACAAGATTTTAATAATGCTAAATTAGCTGGTGCAGAAGGAATTCTTCCGGAAGTAAAACCTATGACTAATAATCTGCCTTCCCAGGATATACATCTCAGTGATTGATCAAAAACATCTCCACCTACTGGATCATAAATCACATCTGCTCCATTACCATCTGTCATTGATTTGACTATTTCTTTAAATTCTCCATTTGAGTAATTAATTATATCATCTGCTCCGTGTTCTTTAGCAACATTGCATTTTTCATCTGTACTAGCAGTAGCAATTACTCGAGCTCCCATAGCCTTACCTATTTCTACTGCGGCTAAGCCGACTCCTCCTGCTGCTCCATGTACTAATAATGTTTCTCCATTTTTTAATTTGCCTCTTTGAATAAGTGCATGTGCCGATGTTCCATAAGCCATTGGTAATATAGAAGCTATTTCATAGTCTACATTATCACTTAAGGGGATAATTTTTTTTTGAGGAGCTTTAACTATTTCTGCAAAAGATCCATGACCTGTCATTGCTACTACCCTCTGACCTATTTTAAAATCGGTAACATTTTTACCAAGAGAAATTATTTCTCCAGCAGCCTCTGCACCTGGAGAAAATGGAAAATTTGGCTTAAATTGATATTTGCCTTCTACCATTAAAATATCAGGAAAATTTATTCCTGCAGCATGTACTTTTATATTGACTTCATCATCATTTAGAACAGGTTCAGGCATTTCTTCTACCTTTAAATTTTTTGCAGGTCCAAATTCTTTACATACTAGAGCTTTCAAATGTTTTCTCCTTGTTTTGTTATAAATATGATGACTTTGTTGTTAATAAATAAAAAATCTTATATTAAACTATATTTATTATTTATTGTAACACTAACTTTTGAGTTAAATCTACGTAAAATGAGCCTATTGTAAGAGGAATTTTAACTTCTATAGGAAAATAAAAATTAATGTTATTAGATAGTTTTTTTAGTGTAACTGTACCTTCCTTCGGATGTTTACTTAATTCTTTATTTGAATAGCCGGCTATTCTAATAATTTTTAATTTACATATAAGTTCATCTTTGTTTTGTTCTATTTTTCTATATTCTAAATTAAATCTTCTTCTTCCATCAAATACATTAATTGTATGATTACAGGAATTATTATTAGCACTTAATAAACCTAGAGCTAAAATTGAATTTACTGGATCAAGAGTATTTCTTATTAATTCTCTTGGAACCTGCTTTCTTCTATTATCACTACTTGGATCAGGGAAAGCTGACTCAACTATGGGGTAGTTATTCTGGTATCTTATATTAATAAAGCCTGTTTCTTTATCTTCCCTTATATCTTTTATTTTATATATTAACGGCTTAATTATAAAATTATTTATAGATCCAGCAGCTTCAATAATCTGTTTCCACGGATAAAAAAATTTAGTAATACCAGAGGTATTTGATTTAGCTATAAGAGTATATTTATCGTTATTTATCTCAAATGAAATATTAGATTCTCCTACTTTAAAACCCGATAGGTAACCTTCAATATTAATATTCCATTTTTCTGATAGAGCAGAATTATTAAATAAAAAACAAAAAAATATTAATACTGATAATAATTTATAAAACAAAAAATATTATATATTAAATGAGTTGAGCCATGCATCATGCTTATTACATAAACTAAGGGCATAAATCTTATTATTTAATCCTGTAATATCATGATTTGATATAGGGGCGTCTTTATTAGGATTAAACATAATTTCATTTAATAAATTAAATTTTTCGTCAAAAAGCATATGTTTAATTATATAATGATCATATCCATTCATTTCATGGCCTGTGGTAATTTCTATATTCTTTCCAGTTTGTGAAAATGTAGGTAAATGACCTTTTATTTTTTTATTCCATCTTCCTGGATTATTTTTTGTATAAAAAACTTTTCCGGCTAGAGAGCTATTTAAAATATTTGTTTCTGCAAGAACTACTCGAGGTAAATATAAGCCTGTTAGACTTGCCAAGCCCATTATTGAGCTTAGTTTAATAAAATTTCTACGGTCCATTGGTACCTCCCAAAAAAATAATGTATTCCATATATTTAAAATAATAAATTTTATTTATATGATAAAAATATAGATCATATATTATAGTACATAATTTATAATTTAGCAAAGGTGTTAAGTGGTTATAAAATCTGCATTAGTATTATTTTCAGGAGGACAAGATAGTACGGTATCCCTCTTATGGGCATGTGAAAATTTTGATTACATAGAAACAATAGGATTTAATTATAATCAAAGGCATATCGTTGAAATGGATTGCAGAAATATAATACTTAAAAAAATAAAAAGTATGTCTGATAAATATTCCAATATTATTCATGAGGATCATATTATCGATATTCCTGCATTAGGAAAAATATCAGAAACATCTCTTACAAGAGATAGTAAGATTTTTATTGAAGATAACGGTTTACCTAATACATTTGTTCCTGGAAGGAACTTGCTTTTTTTTAATTATGCTTCTGCTTTAGGGTGGAGAAAAAATATTTTTGATTTGGTAGGAGGGATGTGTGACACAGATTATTCAGGCTATCCAGATTGTAGAAGAGAAACTATTTCTTCTTTAACACAAACTATATCTCTAGGGCTAGATAAGGAAGTAAAAATTCATACTCCTTTAATGGATAAGAACAAAGCTGACATATGGCGTTTTAGTTATGATTTAGGAGGAGAAGAATTTCAAAAAATAGTAATAGAGGATACTCATACCTGTTATGTAGGTGATAGATCTAATTTAAATGATTGGGGTTATGGATGTGGAATTTGTCCTGCATGTATTTTAAGGAGAGATGGATATAATGAATGGGTAAAACAGAATGACATATAATGTAAAAGAAATATTTTATTCAATACAGGGTGAAGGTTTTCATACTGGAAGGGCATCAATATTTTGCCGGTTTTCTGGTTGTAATTTATGGAACGGAATAGAAAAAGATAGAGGATTAGCTAAGTGCAATTTTTGTGATACAGATTTTGTTGGTACAAATGGTGAAGGAGGAAATAAGTTTTTAAATGAAGATGATTTAGCAAAAGAGATAATTTCTTATTGGCCAAATTCCTCAGAGTCTTTTGTTGTACTTACCGGAGGTGAGCCCATGCTTCAAGTTGATAAAAAATTAATTAAAGCTCTCAAAAAATATAAATGTCAAATAGCAATAGAAACTAATGGTACTATTAATGTTCCAAATGAAATTGATTGGGTTTGTGTTAGTCCAAAAGTTGGTAATCCTTTAATTCAAGTGTATGGTGATGAGTTAAAATTGGTTTATCCCCAAAATAATATAGCGCCAGATGAATATGAAAAATATTCTTTTAAAAATTTTAGTTTACAGCCAATGGATGGAGAGTTAAAGGTTCATAATACACAATTAGCTTTAGAGTATTGTAAGAATAACCCTAAGTGGAAAATATCTCTTCAAACTCATAAAATTATTGGAGTTAGATAGAATATATGCTTATTTATAGAGATTTTACTTTTGATGCTGCACATGTTTTAGAGGGTTATGACGAAACTCACCCATATGGAAGAGTGCATGGCCATTCATTTAGGGCTAGAGTATGGCTTAAAGGTGAGCCTGAAGAAAAAAACAGTATGATAACAGATTTAGGTTATATTACTAAGCAATGTGAATATGTTAAAAATTTATTGGATCATAATACTTTAAATAATGTTGATGGTTTAAATAACCCTACTTTGGAAGGCTTATGTATATTTATTTGGAAAGAATTAATAACTAAATTTTCTAATTTGTATAAAGTAGAAGTTCATAGAGATCAAAGTGGAGAAGGATGCATTTATCATGGTCCATAAAAAAATGAGTAAAATCAAACAATTAGGAGATAAAATTAGTATTTTAAATAAACCTTCAGATGCTATACTTGAAAAAGTTAGTAATCCACATAGTGATAAATTATATTTAGCTCGATTTAGTGTCCCAGAATTTACTTCTTTATGTCCAGTAACAGGTCAGCCAGATTTTGCTAATATTCTAATAGATTATGTTCCAAAGAAATATTTATTAGAATCAAAATCATTTAAATTATTTATGCAGTCATTTAGAAATCACGGGGCATTTCATGAAGATGTTACCTTATATATAGCTAAAAGGATTGTAAAAGAAATTAAACCAGTTTGGCTGAGAATAGGTGGTTACTTTTATCCTAGAGGAGGAATACCAATTGATGTCTTTTGGCAAACAGATAATCCCCCAAAAAAAGTATGGATTCCTGACAATAATATAGAAGTATATAAAGGTAGAAATTAAAAGTGGGGTTTACTAATGAAAATTATTCCTAATAATCCAAATAGTGATTTTGTTTGTTTTATTGAGGGAATAGATATTTCAAAAAGTATTTCTCTTTCAGATTTTAATAAAATAGATAAATTAATAAATAAGTATGCTGTTGTAGTATTTAGAGAACAGTTAATTACAGATGAACAACAAATAGAGTTCACAGAATTATTTGGAAAAATAGAAAAGCCTGGAAATAATTCTTCAGTTCAAAAAGGTAAAGATAGAAGACTTTCTTCTAAAATGGCTGATGTTTCAAATATTTCAAAATCCTCCACGGTTAATGATAAAAATGATCCTACAAGAATATTTAATTTAGGGAATAGGCTTTGGCACTCAGATAGCTCATATAAAAATATTCCAGCTAAATATTCTTTATTGTCTGCTAGAACTGTTGCTATGAAAGGAGGTAATACTGAATTTGCTGATATGAGAGCTGCTTATGATAAATTGGATAAGAATTCGAAATCTATTATCAAAGATATGGTATGTGAGCATTCTTTAATTTATTCAAGACAAAGATTAGGTTTTGACATGAAAACAGAATTAAGTGATAGAGAATATAAAAATTTTTCTCCAGTTCTTCAACCTTTAGTCAGAATAATTCCTATGACTAAAAGAAAATTAATTTATTTATCTAGTCATATAGGAAAAATTAGAGGCTGGTTACGAGAAGATTCTATGTGCTTTATTAACGATTTAATGGAACATGCTACAGCTAAAAAATTTGTTTATATACATAAATGGAAAATAAATGATTTAGTTATTTGGGATAATAGGCAGGTAATGCATAGAGTTAGACATTTTGACGATACTAAAGAGTATAGAGATATGAGAAGGACTACAATATTAGGTGAAGAGAAGTTAATTTAAATAAATTTAAAATTTAATAATAATAATGTATATTTTATTACAATATAACATATGGGTAAAATCTTTGGAAAATAAATTTATTGATTATCTTGATGAGCTTTCAAATAATTTAGATTCTTTGAAAAAAAATTTGTTTGTAGAAATTGAACAAACAATTAACTATATAAAAAATAGTTTAAATTCTGGAGGAAAAATTATTTTTTTTGGTAATGGAGGATCTGCCTCAGACAGTCAACATTTATGTGCTGAGTTTGTAGGTAGATATAAAAAAAATCGTGATCCTTTACCTGCTATATCCCTAAATACAGATACTTCCATCTTAACAGCAGTCGCAAACGATATGGGCTATGAAAAAGTTTTTGAAAGACAAGTTCAGGCTTTAGCAAAAAAAGAGGATATATTATTTGCTATATCTACTAGTGGTAAAAGTAAAAATGTTATTAACGCTGTAATTGCTGGAAAAAAGAAAGGTGTTAAAGTTATATCACTTACTGGAAAGAATGATAGTGAGTTATCGTCTTTATCAGATATTTCAATAAAAGTGCCTTCAGATAAGGTAAATCATATTCAGGAAATGCATATTTTAATTGGACATTTTATATGTGAAATGATTGAGAAAGATATCTAGCATTATCATTCTGTAAATTTGCATTCTGCATTTGCAATTAATTTCATTTCATGAATTTTTCGTCTAGCTTCTCTTATTGTTAAATATACTTTGCCTCTAGGGGGATATATATAATTCTCTCCGAATGCTAAAACCTCTTCTTCTTCACTAAATACTATACAGTTAACTAATTTTTTATATTTTTGTTTCCCAATATCTACATCTATTTCCATTATTCTTGGGCATAAAAGAACCTTACTTTCTTCCAGTATTGAGCATTTAGGAGGATATAAATTTATTATAGTTATATCAAAGTTTGCATAGGCGTGATTTATGAAGGTTATAAAATATAAAAAAATTAATATGGATCTGAAGAACATTTAGCACCTGCAATTAGAGTTAGTCCATGAATTCTAGTTCTAGTTCTTAATGTTAAATATATTTTTCCACCTGGTTTTTCTAAAAAAGATTCACCGAACGCTAATATTTCCTCTTCTTCACTAAATAATGTACAACGAACTAAATGTTTGTTTTTATCTCCAGTTATTTTGACTTCTACTTCAATAATTCGTGGGCATAAAAGACCATTTTCTTCTTTTAAAAGTGTACACTTAGGAGGATATACAGTTCTAACTTCAATAGGATTCTTAGCGTAAACAGAGCTAGCTAAAATTAAATACTTTAATATTAAAAATATAAAAATTATTTTCATGGAGCTATCCAATCCATAGAAATATCTTTGCCGTATATAAATTTTGCTCTTCTATGACCAGAATGAATCAAATATAACCAATCTAAAGAATAAATATGTATATCTACTCGACCAAAATTTATTTTATATTTTTCGTAATCTTTGGACTTTATTTTTTTTAAATTCATATCTATATATTCTGGTTTTGAAATAATTGTACTAGGAGGATAGGGGGTAGAATAACATTCTCTACTCATTTTTGGAGTAGCTTTCCAGGCAGATTCCCATTTTTTATTTTTATAATTTACTAGAGCTGTCCCTAGTATTCTAATTTGGGTTTTTTTACTTGTATCATAAATATTAACGGAAACTTTATTATTATTATTGATTTCGTTCCATTTGTTAGACCTTATATCTGTGTTGAAGGAAATAATCTTATTTATTTTATCTATTTTCCTTAATACGACTGTTCTTGACGATGGAAATCCGTCTTTATCTATCGTGGAAATAATAGGAAAGTGAAAACTAGATTTAGTATTTTTTACACCATCTTTAAAGTCATCCCAAACTTCTCTGTGAATATTTTTTAAGAGCATTTTCTTCATTTATCTAATATAAAATATATTTACGGAGTAGAAAAGGTAATCTATATAAAATAAAAAAACAATTTCTACTCCAATAATACGTTTTGCATGATTAGGGGAATCTATAAGCAAAACGATGCATATAATCTACGGTTTTAATTTTGCTTTAGATTGTGTATAATAGTATTTATTTTGTTTAAAATTATATTACTTAGGAGATAATAGGTGTCAGAAAAAAGTGTTCTTTTAGAAAAAAATAATAATATAGCATTAGTTACATTAAACCGCCCCGATAATGCCAATACTATCAACTTAGACCTTGTAAAAGACTTATATGATGCTTTCAAAGATTGTCATCATGATGAAAGTGTAAGAGCTGTAATTTTTACTGGTAATGGTTCTATGTTTAGTGGCGGAGGAGATTTAGGGTCATTTCTTGCAGAAGCAGATAATTTAGGACCATTTGTTACAGATATGACAACATATTTTCATCTTGCAGTGACGTTAATGCATAGAATGGAAAAACCTATTGTTGTAGCAATAAATGGAACTGCAGCTGGAGGAGGATTAAGCTTGGCTCTTTCAGGAGATATTATTATTTCTTCTGATAATGCAAAGTTTTCTGCTGCTTATACTGCTGCTGGTTTGTCACCAGATGGTTCAATGACTTACATTATGCCAAGACTTATAGGATTAAAGAAAACAAAAGAATTAATGATTTCAAACAGGAGATTCAGTGCTGATGAAGCTCTAAATATGGGTTTGATTGATCAGGTAGTAAAAGATGAGGAATTACAAAATATAGCGATGGAGACTGCCGTTAAGTTGTCTCAAGGAGCTACAAAGGCTTATGGTGCTGTAAAAACACTTTTAGCGGATAGTTTTTCTAGTACATTAGAAAGCCATTTGGAACAAGAGGCCAGGTCTTTAAATATTCGAGCACAAGGTCATGATGGTAAGGAGGGTGTAAGAGCCTTTATTGAAAAAAGAAAACCAAATTTCAAAGGTTATTAGTAAGGCAAAACTATGAATGTAAATGAGCACTCCAAATCAAAAATATTAATTAACAATAAAAATATGTCCTATGTCGAAATGGGTGCTGGAGAAACTATGTTATTTCTTCATGGAAACCCAACTTCTTCATATTTATGGAGAAATATTATGCCATATTTTTCTGATATTAAAAGATGTATAGCTCCTGACTTAATAGGAATGGGGGATTCAGATAAATTAGATTCTCATAATGTTGGCGACTATAATTTTTTTACTCATCAAAAATGGCTAAACGATTTATTAGAATCACTAAATCTAGGAAATAAAATAATTCTAGTAGTTCATGATTGGGGAAGTGCACTTGGTTTTGATTGGGCATTTAGAAATATAGATAGAATAGTTGGAATAGTCTATATGGAGGGCATAGTATGTGAATTAAACTGGGAAGACTGGGATGAAAAATCTGCGCCATTATTTCAAGCGTTTAGATCGGATGCAGGAGAAAATATGATTATAGAAAAAAATATATTTGTTGAAAGAGTTCTTCCTGGTTCTGTTTTGAGAGGTTTAACAGAGGAAGAAATGAATGTTTATAGAAGACCTTTTCTTGAGAAAGAAGATAGACGTCCTACTTTGGATTGGCCAAATCAAATTCCTATAGAAGGAAGACCTAAAGAAGTTGTTGAAGTTGTAAATGATTATTCTAAGTTTTTTATGAAGAATAATACTCCTAAATTGTTTATAAACGCTGATCCTGGAGCTATTTTAATTGGAAAACAAAGAGAATTTTGTAGATCTTGGCCTAATCAATCTGAGATTACCGTTCCAGGTAGTCACTTTATACAGGAAGATTCTCCTGATTTAATTGGTGAAGGTATACTTAATTGGTTAAATGTAAAAAATCTATAATTATATTTTTCATAATATTATTGCCTTATATGAATATTGCAAATGCAATTGAATCTGCGGCTCATAAAGTTGAAGTAGCTAAATGTTTTGGAATTATTATGACTATTAAAAATAATAGCCAATATAAAGAAAATATATTTAAAGCAAGTAATATACTAGATTTATATCTTAAAAAGATCATGCATTTAAATATAGGTTCGATTATGATGAAAGAAATGAGTCAGCAAGCCGCTTTAGAAGTATTTAACAAGCTAGACAGTCATTCTTCTACAAGTTTAGATAAATTATTAGAGAAATGCATTAGTACATTAAGAATAGGTTAGCTAACTACTCCCTAATTGCAGTAGAATTAAGGATTACTTCATTTTTATAAGACCAACAAGCATTATAATTTCCAGTCCATCCTCTACCTTCTTTTCTTAAATTGTCAAATCTTACTTTTCTAAAACCTGCATGACATCTCCCACATGATAAAGCTAGCATGCAAACAGATCTTTTGATATTTTCTGCATCTTTCTCTTTAAAAGCAGTGTTTAAATTTTTAGAAGCGTATACAGCATCTGTATAATACCTATTAAAAGCTTCTGGTATTATCCAAACTAATCTTTCAGCATTTGTAGATTTTACATTTGCTACACTTGTGTGTCGCGGCCAAAAATTTTCTACTTGTGTTAATAAGTTGTATATTTCTAATCCATCTTGTTCAGCTTCTCTAGCATGAATTAAAGAATAAGTTTCAAGTGGCTCCATCTGGTTACTTATGATAATTGTTGACCCATCGGATGAAGTTACTGCGTCTCCTGGAAGAGCAATAAGTGTTGCTAATCTTTCTAATCTAGTCCACATAGCTTGCATAGCTTGTTGCCTAACATCAACCATAGTTTGTTTTTCATCTTCAGCATAAGAAATATTTATTGAAGATAAAATAATGAATATTGCAATTAGAATATTTAATATAAATTTCATATGTACCCCCTCAAAATAATTTTATATTTTTATACCATATAGTATATAAATATGTTAATCAAATAAAAGATAATAGTAATAATTTATATCGAAAGTTATATATGTCTAGCTATATTTTTAAGCTAATTTTAATTTGCTACTTGATCTTATTTAATAATTACAGTCTAGCCAATTATAATAATGCAATAGACAATTATAATAATCAAAAATGGTATGAGGCGAGAATACAGTGTGAGTCTGAATTAGAAGATTTCAGATGTATAAATTTATTAGGTGTACTTTATTTAAATGGATTAGGAGTAGAAATTAATTATGTTAAGGCAAAAAATAATTTTATAAGCGCGAAAAAATTAGGTAGTAGATCTGCTGTATTTAATTTAGGTTGGATGGCTCTTAAAGGTTTAGGCGAAGATATTAATTTAGATTCTGCGTCAAAATACTTCAATAATTACAACTCAAACGATATATCAGTAATAAAAAATAAAGATAACATAAAAAATATTTCAAAAGATAATTTGATAAAATTAAAAAAAAATAATTTGATTTCTAAATATGGTTTTTTTTACATAAACTATATTAAGTTAGAAATACTTTTTAAATCTAAAATTAATATTGAAGAAAAAATTATCACTAATATTGTAGAAATAGAAAATAAACTAAAACAGTTTGATAATATATTAATTCAAAATAATGCAAATATAACATCCATAAGAGATAATATTTTAAAAGAACAAGAAATTATAATAAAATTACTTAAAATAGAAATTGATAAAGACCTAAAAAAATTTGAGAAAACTATAACAGATGTATATTCAGTTCTACAAAATTTTGAAATTAATAAAATTTAGGAGTAATTTATGATAAAATATATAATTATATTAGGTTTGTTCTTTTTGAGCTTTAACGTCTTATCAGAAGAAATCTTAAGATCGGTTGTCATACCTCTAACGGAAGAAGATTATCAAAAAAGTCCTACAAGCGACTGTAGGTCTTTTTCTAACGTATTAATAGAGGCAAAAAATGAATGGAAGCATATTATTCCATTTAAATTATCTGATGAGGGGTTAAAACATTTTTTAATTGGCTATAATGTTCAGGAAAAATTAGAAGCCGATATAGTTACTATATGGCCATCTTATAAAGGAAGAAGAGATCAATATTATGTTTTAATTGGAAATAACAATTGTTTTGTTAAATGGCTAGAATTACTTCCAAATAGTATACAAGAAATTATCAATATAGGCTCAAAAAAAAATATTTAAATAATTTATACTTCTAATTTAAACATAGGTATTGTTAAGTCATCATCTTGCTTTTCAAAAACAACACTAACTTTATCTCCTACAGATATGTTGTCTATATTATCAGTTAGTATATTTGAAATTATTCTGGCACCTTCATCAAGCTCAATCGAAGCAACAATATAAGGTGTATCCTCTTTAAACGCAGGACCAGCAGGTGCATGCACAACAGTAAAAGAGTATACTTTTCCTTTTCCAGACACTTGTTTCCATTCTATATTTTTGCTATCTGAGGCATTGGTAAGTTGCTTGGAATAAAGAAAATATTCTTTTGTATCTAATGAATACTGAAGCATTAATTTATTATTCTTAGCAGATTCCCAATATATTTTTGAGTCAGAATCAATAGAAGGTCTAGGTTTTTTAAATTGCATATTAATTACTTTCTTTAGATATAATCAAGGTGGTAGAGCTAGATAATACACCACCAGTCCCATGACATAGAGCGTTAATTGGGTTTTTTAATTGTCTTTTTCCACATTTGCCCCATAATTGTCTAGTGGCTTCTATTATAGTAAATATGCCGTACATTCCTGGATGGCAATAGCTAAGGCCTCCTCCATTAGTATTCAATGGAAAATCTCCTCCAGGAGCAGTTCTTTGATTTTTAACAAAGTCTTTTCCTTCACCAAAATTACAAAAACCAATTGCTTCTAAAGTCAATAGAACTGTTATTGTAAAAGAATCGTAAAGCATAGTAATATCTATATCTTCTATATTTAACTTTGCCTTTTCAAAGGCTAACTTACTTGAGTGTGATGCAATTTCTAATTTTTCCATATTTGGCATGTAATTTATACTTGAATGGCTATTACATTCTCCAAAGCCTCTAATATAAATAGGTTCAGTTTTTAAGTCTTTTGCTTTATCTTCAGATGTTATAATGACAGCTCCTCCACCATCTGTTACTAAACAGCAATCTGCTCTATGGAGTGGA
>Ga0315327_10001186_pt1 | contig 13482 bp, 10 predicted proteins | sample M110032315metaG_FD_203460 | JGI IMG/M metagenome (GOLD analysis project Ga0315327, IMG submission 203460) | Ammonia-oxidizing marine archaeal communities from Monterey Bay, California, United States - M1 100m 32315 | ecosystem: Environmental > Aquatic > Marine > Coastal | place: USA: California... | reverse complement strand
TCTTCCCTCAAAGTTGCCGAAACGCTACCGAATACCTCCTTCGACAACCCTCTGTAAAACCGCGTCGACTCCTTGCCTCGAGGCTTCCAAATTGCCGCGCAAGCATTTTTCCCATTCGCTTCGTATACTTCGAAATCAATCAACCGAAACCCCCTATCAGCCATTTCACCGTAGCGATTCGAAAACATCAAATCGCTCATTCCAAACTGCATCTCCTTTTCGAAATCCTCGTTATTCTTCAGCCATACGTCGCTAAAATGCAAGGTGGCTCCGGTTTGATAGACTTCGATGTCCACTGCCACAAACCCGCCCTTCAAGTTTTTTTATTCTCTTCTTTGAATCCCGTGACCATCATGCCGCTCTTAGTAAGCCACTCGTCGCTAGGCATCGATTTTACCCAAATAGCGGCTTGCTTGGTAATTCTACCTGAGCGGTATTGCTCGAAATCGACAACGCGCATCCCAGCTTTGAGGCGATCCTCCAGAAGTTTGTCGAAACGCTCTTTCTCAAGTCCCGCATCCAGTTTCCACTCAATCGACGAACCATCGTAATCGGCACCAAATACGTTCGCTACGCTCAGCAAGAGAAAACACGCACCAGAGAACCCAGCTCTAAAGAGACCTTTAAATCCAAATATTTTGAAATTTAGCATCTAATTGTGGTTGTATAAAGCCAAGTCACTGAACCGGCGCGATCGAAGAAATTTAAAGAACGAATATTACTCAACCGTAGGCTTTCTCGCTTCCACTCTGCTTAGAGTCCTGCCTCTATCCGAGAGCTCCTCCAATTCTGCTCTCAACTAATAAATCCAGGTTGACCCCAGCTAAATCGCCCTATGCCATTCCATCGCATTACACGAATTGATGCTCGCCAAATGAAATATCCTTCAACCCAATCTTTGGTTTCAATCCAAACGACAGGACACAAAAGCCTAGTCTTTTTATCGATACTCGCCGGAATCCTGTGCCAGGCCCAAAGTGTCCCAGAAAGAGACGAGGTTTCTCTCGCAACGTTGCAGGTGAACGCTGAACGCTTTTCGCAGCCCGAACTGTTCTCTCTGTCCAACTCAGGGGCCGTTTATGGCTCCACGCTGCTAAACGGAACCACAATAGCAATTGACGACCTATCCGAAATGCTCGCCCGCTACCCTGGCTATTCCGCTTTTCGGGCAACGCCATCTCGTGCTGCTCACCCCACTACTCAAGGTATCCGACTACGGAACTTGGGAATCAATGGAACTTCGCGAACTCTTGTAACCCTTGATGGCGTTCCGCAAAACGACCCATTCGGAGCCTGGGTCTATTGGCAGCGCTATAACCCCTCGACACTATCTAGCGTTCAGATTCGGCCTTCAAGCGGGAGCGAAGCCTGGGGTAATTTCGGAACAGGCGGACGCATCGCTCTCAAGTCCCTTTCCAGCGACGAAAATCGCTTGCATACTAAACTAACTCTCGGGACGGACGGAAAACGCAGTGCCACTTTTTCCTCTAATTCAAGCCTTGCTTCCGGCCTTTCCATCAATCTAGCCGCCTTCGCCGCCAAAACAGACGGATTCTACACGCTAAGCCCTGATCAAAGAGGCAGTGTCGACCGCAAAGCTAACTCTGACGTATCGAACTACCAAGGACGCCTTAACTACGCCCCCAATGAACTATGGCAAATATCAATCAAAGCCGACACCTACGAAGAAGATAGAATCAATGGTACCTCACTAGGCCGTAACGGTACCGAAGCCACCGATTTCTCGGCCAACGTTCTCCGTCTTTTCGACGAGACATCCAGCGGTCTTCAGCTCGTAGCCTACGCCCAAGACCGAGATTTCCACAACGTATTCACCGCTGTCGCGAGCGACCGAGCCTCTGAACGCCCTGCTCTCGATCAATTCGATATGCCAGCCCAAGCTCAAGGTATGAATCTCAACTATTTCGTGAATTTCGACAACGGCAACGAGCTTATGGCAGGCGTCGATTTCCGCGAAGTCGAAGGTGAAGTGCACGAACGGTTCCGTAATCTCGGCAATGGCTTCACGCGCCTTAGAAAGGCAGGTGGCGAGCAGAGCTTTGCGGGACTATTCGCTACAACCACCGTTTCACTTTCTACTGATAGCTGGATCGTGGCGACGGCCCGCTTCGACGAGGTCGAAAACACGGAAGGCCGGCGTCTCGAGTGGAACACCGAAACAAACACTCAAATACGCGAAGACCAATTCGCTAGCCGAAAAGAGCGCTTTTTCTCCAATAACATCACTTTCTATCGCCAGCTCTCCGACAACACTCGGGTATTGTTTCGCCATACAAGCGGTTTTCGAGCTCCAACGCTTAACGAACTCTACCGTCCCTTTCGCGTCAAAAACGATATAACCGAAGCCAATCAAAACTTAAATACGGAGCGTCACCAGGGCTTCGAAGCCGGCATTTCCATCGAAAGCGAGGAAGAACTCTGGACCTTAAGCGCCAATCTCTTCCATTACGAACTCGATGATATGATCGCCAACCTCGTCCTCTCGCGCGAGCCAGGTTTCGACCCTCTTTGTGGATTCGTCCCGACCGGAGGCCTTTGCGGGCAAAGACGCAATGTCCCCAAAAGCGAAGTTCAAGGACTTGAAATCGCCTGGGATTCAACCCTCGCGGAAAATTTCAATGCAGAGCTCCAAATCGTCTACGCTCAAAGCGACATAACCTCTTCAATCGCCAGCCCAACTTTGATTGGTAACGAATTCCCGCACGCTTCCCCTTTACGAGCCACGCTCACGCTAGATTGGCAGGCCGCCGACGGTTTGGCTTTCTGGTCGAGCCTACGCTACCGGAAAAATGAATACGAAGATCTGGAAAACCAACGTGTCCTCGACGGCTCCGTCCAATTCGATATTGGTGCCCGTTACGCGATTACCGGTCAACACGCCCTCTCAGCCCGCATTGATAATCTCTTTGATTCGGAAATCGAAACCGGTCTTTCGTCCGCCAGGCTGCTTTCGATTTCCGCTCCGCTAACACTCTGGATCTCTTGGGATTTTTCGCACTAAGGCGCTAGATACTTAAAATCAGATAAACGACGTACCCGCCTAGCAAAGCGAATCCAGAAATCTTAGTCAGCTGCGTTTTGCAAATAAAGGTCGACGCTTGAAAAACAAGCATCAGCCCGATCATCGCCGGAAAAATCAAGGTGAAGAAACTGGCGTTGGCGACTAAGCCGCCCGTGGTTACTGCGGCCGAGGCGCCCGCCACGAGCAAAATATTCAGGATATCCGCCCCGATCACGTTGCCCACGGCCAACTCGCCGTGCCCCTTTCGAACTGCGGTAATCGCCGTCACCAATTCGGGAAGCGATGTCCCGAAAGCCACAAGTGTTGCCGCGATAATCGACTGAGGAATTTGCGCCCTAATGGCGGTTTCTTCCACAGCGCCTATTAGAATATGCGAAGAAACGACCACCATGATCAGTCCCAGAGCTATTTTCATGGCGATTACTCCCGTGGAGCCCTTTTCGTGAGACTCTACTCCCATGTCGCCATCACTCCGCTTTGCCCAACGAGATGACATCCATAAGTATAACACTAAAAGCCCCAAAAAGATAAAACCTACGATCTGCGGAAGGCGGCCTCCCGTTTCGAACACGCTGGATAAATGTGAAAACGGCAGACAAAGTACGATCAATAAGACCCCCAAACCCAAGCAAAAGAGCCCCTGCCGACGAACGAGATACAAATCAAGCGGAACCGCGCCAAACATGGTAGCCGCACCCAAAATCAATCCCGTATCGCAGATAACCGAGCCGACCGCATTGCCCAAAGCCAAATCGGGCTTACCGTTAATTGCCGACATCACCGAAACCGTAACCTCAGGCAAGGTCGTCCCTAAACTGACAATCGTTGCCCCGACGATCACTTTGCTGATCCCATATCGTAGCGAGAGTGTCACGGCCTCTTCGACCAGCATATCTGCTCCATTCATCAAGACAAACAGGCACACCGCGATGATCGCGAGTAGCCCTACCATCGGCAATCCCTGTATGAATTCGACTAATAACCCTTCCATTGTATCGATCTATTTCGAAATTGAAAAACGAGCATAACTGAGCATTGCCCTGTCCTCAGTCAAGGATTGAGCGAAAAATCACCTTGCAACGGATAGAGTGCCTATTAGGTCGTCTCTTAAAATGTCGGACGCGACGATCAACTACAACTTTCGGTTCGGAGGAATCGAGCGACTCTATGGACCTGGCAGCCTGGAGCGAATCCGCAACGCCCACGTTCTCGTTGTGGGCATTGGAGGCGTAGGCTCATGGGTAGCCGAAGCTTTAGCTCGATCCGGAATCGGACGTTTGACCCTGGTCGACCTGGACGACGTCTGCGAAAGCAATATCAACCGCCAGGTCCACGCCCTCGACGGACAAATCGGGAAACCGAAAATAGAAGCTATGGCTGAACGTTGCCGCCTCATAAACCCCGATTGCTCCGTTCGCGTCATCCACACTTTCTTTACTTCGAAAACCGTAGACGACGTATTCGACACTCATTACCATTATGCGATGGATGCAATCGATAGCGTCAATAACAAGTGCACCTTCATAGACCAATGCGTTCGGCGAAAAATCCCAGCCCTCGTATCAGGCGGAGCCGGAGGACGAATCGACCCGACCCGAATTCAAATCGTCGATCTTTCGAAATCCATCAACGATCAACTACTCAAACGCGTTAGAAAGAAACTACGGCAGGAATTCGAATTTCCCCGTCAGAAAAAAAAGCCATTCAATATCGATTGCGTCTTCTCTCCGGAAGAAGCCTTGTTTCCAGAAACTTGCGACGCGGACGATGACCAAACGAGCGTTCGCCTCGATTGCGCTAGCGGCTTTGGATCCGCAACCCATATCACCGGTACTTTCGGCTTTTTTGCAGTTTCGAGGATCGTCCAACGAATTTGCCAACCACTTTCCGAATCACAATAGATTCCCACATTCCTATGCGAATTACTGACCTAAACAAAGTAGGAGGCATTGGTGCCAATTCGCTTTTCGTAGAACTGGGAGCCTTCCAATTCATTGTCGATTCGGGACTCAACCCAAAAGAAACAGGCGGCAATGCGATCCCCGACTTCTCAGCGCTAGAAGGTGCCGAAATTAACTTCATCGTCATTACGCATTGCCACCTTGATCATATTGGCTCGCTTCCGATCCTCATGCGCAAGCATCCCAATGCTCACGCTTTCATGAGTCAATCCAGCCAAATGCTCATCGAGCGAATGTTACACAACTCCTGCAATGTTATGACTAGGCAACGAGCCGAGCATAACATTGAAGAGTATCCGCTTTTCACGCACGAAGAAGTAGACCGAATATCAGATCGATTCGAAGTCCTTCCTTTCGGAAAATCAGTCGCATTCATCGAAGATGAGCAAACCATGGAGCTCACGCTCCACGCAGCTGGACACGTCGCGGGAGCAGGCGGCCTCGAAATCAATCACCAAGGGAAGCGACGCTTCTTCACTGGAGATGTACTCTTCGACAAGCAGCAAACGCTACCCGGGGCGAAATTCCCCAAAGAGCGAACCTTCGATTCAATCATACTGGAAACAACCCGAGGTGAAACCGAGCGTCCTAAGGATAAAACGCGCCCCAAAGAAATCGCTCGTCTTCTCGAAACGATTACAGCTACCCTCCATCGAGGGGGATCCGTCCTCATTCCTGTGTTCGCCCTCGGGCGTATGCAAGAAATCCTTACAATTCTCAACAACGCCCGCAAACAAGACCTCATCCCCACCTGTCCGATCTTTGGAGCCGGTCTCGGCATGGCGATCGCCGATCACCTCGATCAAATCTCCAAACGTACGGGGCAAGTGAACTTCACTCGAAAAACCATCAAAGAGCTTCGACTCAAGCGTCCCCCGCGCAAGTTAACTCCAGGTAAAGAACCTGCCGTGCAAGGTATCTACATCTTGAGCAGCGGCATGATGGTTGCGCGCACTCCCAGTTACGGCCTCGCAGCCAGCCTCATCCATCAAGGACGCAATTCTATTTGCTTCGTCGGTTACTGCGACCCTTCCACGCCAGGCGGCAAACTTCTTGAATCGGGCCCAGGCGAAACGTTTGTTTTCGAAACACTCGATTACCAAACTACCATTCGCGCCCAAATCGATCGCTTCGAAATGAGCGGCCACGCCGACCGCGAGGAACTCTTGAATTTCGCGGTCAGCGCAAAACCCAAAACCATCGTCCTCACTCATGGCGATATCGGAGCCCGCGATTGGTTCGCGAAAGCGCTCATGGAAAGCAATCCCAAGCTCACCGTTATTGATCCCAAACCGCTCGAAACCATCGAAATCGAGTAAACCTATTAGTCCTATCACCAATTCAATGAACCCCATCAAAGCTTTCATACTCTTTGCAGCTTTTTGCCCGATTTTCGCCGGAAACGCCCAAAATCGAATCGGCAGCGGCAAGGTCGACGAACTCTACCAAGCCTCTTGCGCGAGTTGCCATGGCAAGCAACTTGAAGGCGGTTCCGGCCAATCGCTTATAGACGACATTTGGAAACATGGTCCGACCGATGCGGACATCGCCAAGTCGATTCGCGACGGATTTCCGGAACTCGGAATGGCTCCTTGGAAAGACGTATTCAGCGAGGATCAAATCCGTTCGCTCGTTATCTATATCCGCGAGCAAAACCAACTTGCCGATAAGGACGCTCTTGGGAAGCGCTTAGAGCCAAACGGCGGTGTTTTCAAAACCGAGAAGCATTCATTCGAAATGCAAAAAGTCGTGGATGCCAAAGGCATCCTCTGGTCGCTCGATTTCATGCCCAACGGCAACCTCATAACAACGCAACGCGACGGCAAACTCTGGATCGTCAAAAACGGTAAATTAACCGGTCCGATTAACGGCACACCGAAAGTTTGGACTCACGGTCAAGGCGGTCTTCTCGAAGTCGCCCTTCACCCCGACTATGAGGAAAACCGATGGATCTATCTCTCCTATGCGGAGAATGTAGGCGGCGTCGAGGCCAACAAACCAGCCGGAATGACCGCAGTTGTACGCGGACGTATCAAAGGAGAAGAATGGGTCGATCAAGAGGAAATTTTTCACGCTCCAGCCGAATTCCATACAAATTCAGGCGTGCACTTCGGATCGCGCTTTGCGTTTGAAGAAGGCTATCTCTTTTTCAGTATTGGCGATCGCGGCCGTCAAGACATGGCCCAGGACATTACTCGCCCTAACGGAAAAATCCACCGGATCCATGACGACGGACGCATCCCTACCGACAACCCTTTTGCTGATCAACCAGGAGCCTACGCAAGCATCTGGAGTTATGGACACCGCAACCCGCAAGGCCTCGATGTCGATCCAAGCACCGGAGAGCTTTGGGAGACCGAACATGGTCCGCGCGGTGGCGACGAGACCAATAGGATACGCCCAAGACTCAACTTTGGCTGGCCAGTCATCACATACGGAATGAACTACAATGGATCGCCCATGACCGATTCCACAAGCCAAGAAGGCATGGAACAGCCTAAGCATTATTGGGTTCCCTCGATCGCCTCCTGCGGCATCGATTTCTATGAAGGCAATCGTTTCTACAATTGGAAAAGCAACCTCTTTGTTTCAGGTATGGCTTCTCAAGAGTTACATCGCCTGACTATCGAAGACGGCGAAGTGGTTGATGACGAGATCGTCCTAAAAAATCAAGGACGTGTCCGCGATGTCGCAAACGGCCCAGACGGCTACCTCTACGTTTCTCTAACCAGCGGCACCCCAGCCAAGGGTAGTATCTACCGTCTCGTTCCAGCGAAATAGACTTAGAAAACTAGCCTCTATGGAATACCGACGGCTGGGATCCAGCGACATAAAAGTCTCCGAGATCAGTCTCGGCTGTTGGACTATGGGCGGACTCAATTGGAAGAATGGGCACTCTTCAGGTTGGGCCAATGTTAACCTATCCGATATTAGCGAAGCCGTAAAAGCGGGCTTTGACGCTGGCGTTAATCACTTTGACAACGCAGATGTCTACGGAAACGGAATTGCAGAGCGGCGACTTGCAGAAGTATTCGAAAAACTGGGCCTCAAGAACGAAGACTTCGTAATAGCCTCGAAAGTCGGCTATCTCCAAGGCGAGGCCCCTCATGCTTATGAGGCCGAAAACATTCGCCGTCAATGCGACCAATCCCTTGCCAATCTAAACCGCGACTACCTCGACATCTACTACCTGCATCACGACCAATTCGGAAAAGATGACTGCTATTTAGCCGAAGCTGCGGAAACCATGCAGGCTCTGAAGCAAGAAGGGAAAATCCGCCTAGTCGGCCAATCAGCTTATCGCTCCTCTCGTTTCGAAAAAATCGTTCCGATAGTTAAGCCCACAGTACTTCAAAGCTGGGCCCATGCGATGGATACGAAATTTATTGAACCAACAGGCATTGTTGGCCAAATGCTGGAAAAGAATCAATTATCGTTTGTCGCTTTCAGCCCCTTAAACCAAGGTTTGCTGCTCGATAAATATGATGCGACTAATCCTCCGGTATTCGAGTCAGGCGACCACCGAAGCGGGAATCCCAAATTCGCTGTCCCAGCCCTGGAGCGTCTTGCACCGAAACTGGCGAAACTTAAAGAGCGTTTCGGAGAGAAGACTGAAGACTTATCAAGCGTCGCTTTGTGCTACGTATTGGATTTCCCAAACGTCGCTTGCGTTATTCCGGGATTTCGAAACGAAACTCAAGTGTCCTGCAACCTGTATTCGGTAGAACGCAAGCTAAGCTCCAAAGACATGCTTTTCATTAAGGAGCTTTTCCAAAAATAACGGCCGAGTCGCTATTGCTGCTGTTGTTGCATCAGCTGACCTAAAACCTGCTGGTATTGCATCTCGGTTCGGTTTAGTTGAACCGCCTGAATCAAGGCGTTCTGAGCCTTTTCCGTCTGGTTAGTCTGCATATAAGCCACACCTAAATTATACCACCACCGATCCTGTGTTTCATCCTTCTCAACGGCTTGTTCCATTGCTTCGATCGTCTTCATGGTGTCTCCATTCTCCGCGTGCAAAAGTCCTTCGCCAAAATAAAGCAGTGCAATAGAATCATCCAATTCCTTCGCTTTTGCAATTTTGTAGAGTGCTCCGTTTACATCGCCGATACGAGCGAACATAATAGCGATATCGTAGAGCAAGTGAGCATTGTTCTTGTCGAAACTCGCTGCCTGCTCTGCAAGTTGCCTCGCCAAATACAAATCGCCTTGCTGAATCGCTAATTCTGCTCTTCGCAACGCGCCCGCCGGACGATCTGAGTTCACCTCCGCATAGGTTTTCCATTCTTTAAATGCCTTCTGGTTCGGGTTGAACATCGATGAAAGCGTATCCGCGCTTTGGTTTCGAACGAGAAGCGATGGATCGTTCAGTCCCTTCTGTACATCCGCCAAACGGTCACTCCGATTACCGAGAATCCGCATGGCAGATTCCCGCTCGACTGGGGATTCCGATCTAATTCCAGCGAGAGCGGCATCCAAGCTTTCCGGCGTGCCTGGAGCCATCGCTCCAAGAATTCTCAAGTAAGTCGATCGCCAATACGTATTCTCTTCACTCTGCAACAAGCGATGTACATCGGTCGAAGCGTTTCCATCGCCATTGTAATATGCGTGAAGTACGCCAGCGCGATCTCTTAATTCATCCCGGCGCTCGGATTCAGGATACCACTTATCAATCGCATCTCGGGCCCATTCAGTCGATTGATCTTCATGGCAAGCTGCGCATGCATTCGGAACATTGTAATCGATAGTCAATTGTGGATCCGGAATAGTGAAACCATGATCGTGTCGCGGATCGCGCTGCATGTAGTCGCGCTGCGGCATGTGACAGGTCACGCATTGGTTGCCAGCGCTATCGGCTTTGTGATTCGAGTGCGTAATTGGATCGATAATCGTCGCCTCGTTTAATCCGGTACTATGACAGCGAAGACAGAGCGAATTGTCTTCTACGGGAAGAATCGTTTCGTGAGAATGGGGATTGTGACAATCTAAACAGCTAACTCCCTTGTGGCCCATGCGGCTCAACTTCAAAGAAGCGAAAACGTAATTCTCCTCATCTGCCTTGCCATCTACGAAATACGCATTCGGCAAATCGGGAAGTACGAGACGAAAATGCTCGTCGAATTTTTCGCCTGCGTGAAAGCCACTATCGGTCAATTCTTCACGACGAGCATGGCAGCTCGCGCAATTATCCATCGCCAATTCGATATTGGGTTCACCTATTCGTTGAGTGTAATCGCCCGCTCGAGCAGCCGCTACGTGATGCTCCATGTCAGAGTGACACTGAATGCAAGAGATCGCTTCGATCTCCCACGTGCTCGCGTATTCGTTGGTCTCTAGGTTGTAGTTTTTCTTGTAATCCGTCATGTGGCACCATGCGCAATTGGAATTCCAATTCATGCCCTGTTGACTCCAATGGCCCCAGTCACCCGTATCGCGGACTTCATTGCCGAAGACATTAAACCATTCCTTTTTGTGAGGATCCCAAGTCATTTCCTGAATCTGAAATCGCCCGCCTTCGAACGGTACGAGAAATTGTTGAATCGGCGTTTCTCCGATGACTGCGTCCACTCCGCTTGGCAAACCCGCTCCCGCTTCGGAAATGCCAAAATCACCTCCATCCGCCAACAAATCGAAACTACGACCCGCCTCATCCGTTGTTTTGACTCCCGAAAATGCCTCCGCATCCCGTTCTGGATCAATTCTCCGATGGGCCAATTGGTGATGGCTGCCCATCCAGTCGTCATACTGCTCCGCGTGACATTCGCGACAGGTCACCGCTAGATTCCAGTCTTCGTGTTTTGGATAAACCTTGGCTTCAGGCACTGACTCCGCAGAAGCGATCTTCTCGATCTCTTCGCGGGAACTGCAACCGCTAATAAAAACGACCAGAGCGTTGGCGAAGCATATGCCTACGAAAGTCGCGAGAACGTGTTTGCGAAGAAAGGATTTTGCGCGTGGGAACATGTACCAGAAATTTTAGCCTTCAAAAGTGGCATAAGATCGGAGCTCCCTGGGCATTGGAAGCAAATTCCGCGATTCGAGATTCTCTTCTACGAACGATCGAAATCGAATTACCCTTGAAGCGTTCATCGAACCGATCCATCAACGATAATCGCTTACATGCGAATCGACCGCATAGATCACTATTTGGATACGCTTAACGACTTCTTTTTTTAAGGAGGCCCTGGCTCTCCATCGCGTCCACTAACCAAATGGCTGTCCGGCGTCATTCTAAAGATGACGATCTATTTTGGCGTTGCCCCATTCAATTTTATTTCGCGCAACGATCACGAATTTCACTCTAAAACCGGCGGACTCAATTTCAACCTCGCTAGCCTATAAGGTGAATCCAGCCAACGAGGTATCGCCTACACCATCGACAGTCTACCACTCGCCCCCGAACAACCCATTAGCATGCTCCTCCAATTAACCCCAACGCGGACGCTCAATGGCCTCGGAACTTTCGTTGAGCTACACTACGGTAAAGAGTAACCGCCACTTATAATCGCCAATGGCATTCAAACCTAGCCATCAGAAGCCGACGTTCTGCTTCGTCGACCGAAAGGTTGTACCGCGAAATTGGGCTAAGAGACTGCTTCGAAAACGGCGAAACCTTCATTTACGTAAACGGCACGCTAGCGGAACGAGGAAAAGGATTCACCTTTATAGGCCCGGATACTTCGACATTCGCCCAAATCGTTTTGGGCGCCAGTGCGTCCGGCGAACAATACTAGATCGGAAAAATGAATTGGTTCGCAATTTTCGATCAGCAGACCGACCCACAGGCGATTGAAAATAAAAGCCTATATCCATTGATCGAATACTCCTTTGGAAACGCAGGCGGCACCACTGTCCCGAATCTGCGTTCCAGTGCATTCGCCTTGCAAGAGCCCAACAAATTCAAGCCAATTGAGTCGAAGCAATTCGCATTCCTCTCCGATTAGGATTCAAACCGATCAAGGCAATTTCAAGATCCGTTTCTAAATGTATTCGGGTTTGTACCGATTGGACTGGTTTTCCACCTATTGATAGTCCGAAACACCGGATTGAGGATACTCGGTTTCGCAAGCGTGGTCTTGGCCTGTTTCACCCTAAGTTTTGCGATCGAATTCGCCCAAATCTATCTACCCTCCCGCTCCCCGAGCCACCTTGACTTTTTGGGAAATTCGCTCGGTGGCTGTATCGCCGCCACTATAGGTATTCGACTTAGTATCTACAATGAGCAGCGGAGCTAATGAAACCGTAGCGGAAACGATTTCGAAGTTGCATTTTTGCAATATCAAGCGATAATGCAATTGTCCTCGGGAGGAGGAAAGCATCTAAAAGCTATGAAAACATTTATCGTCATTCTATCCGTTACTTTGTTTCTACTTCCATCGCTATTTAGCATCGAAAACGAAGTAGATCCCGCATACGAATACAATTTGACCGGCGACGGCGTAGACCTCCAATTTAAAGTTATTAAAGAACCCATATTTCCCATTTCCCTACGAAATAGGGGGTTAACTTGGGGGCACGTCACAATCCACGTCGACATCGACTACTCAGGAGAACTTCGCGACTGGCTCGTCACTCAAGCAAGTCACAAGGATTTCGCAAAAGAAGTAGAGTCAGTTATTGGCCAATGGAAATTCGCTCCACCCATGTGGAAAGGAAAACCGATTTCGATAATCGGAGCGATCGATATCAATTTCCGATCTCAAGGCGATGTGGTCTCGTTAAATATAAGTTCGGGTATTGCGGACGTAATGATGAAGTACAGCAACTCCAGTCCTATCGATCGGATTGAAATTGTAGAATTCGACCAGCTGGACACCTATCCCGAACTCATAAAAACCGTCAAACCCCTTGTCCCCAAAAGACTGAATGCAAAACACCGTAATACCGTAGGTATTTTCACATTCTACATTGATACCGAAGGATACGTTCGCTTGCCGCACATAGATAGGATCGAGGGCAAAATTGACATTCGATTACTCGAAGCCGCTCAAGACGCCCTTGAACAATGGAGATTCAACCCGCCAACGAGCAAAGGTCGCAAAGTTATCGTAGCGGTCTCTCAGCCATTCGTATTCGGCGAGAATGGTAGTTGATTCTCTCGGGAAACCCACTCCCTCTTGCGCTTGGCCGTATATAGCCAATTTGCGTGTTTCTCTTATCGGTGCGCCAAATCTATCCGTAACTTCGTCCAATTTCGGACGTTTACTGGTTAAAGATTACCGGAATTTAGATATTGCACGTTTTCCGTAGCAAACGAACATTCCGAAAAATCTATCAACCAAATTAGCTAACCCTAATTTCCGATTCAGACGACATGAACAACAATCTAAGCAAATTGCTTCCGAAGACCTTGAAATTGACGCGCCTATTTTCGCTTGCAGCTTTAGTGCTGACTCCAGTCGTGACCAACAGCTCATTCGCAGCTAAAGTGGCTCGCGTCTTCGTAGATTCCGAGGCCTCTGCGGGCTATAACAAAAC
>Ga0315327_10001171_pt1 | contig 13570 bp, 8 predicted proteins | sample M110032315metaG_FD_203460 | JGI IMG/M metagenome (GOLD analysis project Ga0315327, IMG submission 203460) | Ammonia-oxidizing marine archaeal communities from Monterey Bay, California, United States - M1 100m 32315 | ecosystem: Environmental > Aquatic > Marine > Coastal | place: USA: California... | reverse complement strand
CCTCCGCTCTAATCGCGATCCTCCTGTCCGGTTCGGCTCCAGCTGAATTTAAATTTGGGGAGTTCAAGAAACGCCTGCCCTGGATCTGGGAGACCCCAACCAGGCCAACCACCCCCACCGTCCAGAGTTCCGCATGGCCTGCTGATGAGATCGACAGGTTCATTCTCGCCGCACTGGAGAGTCACAAGATCAAGCCTGCGGCGCCTGCAAGCGATCGACACTGGTTCCGCCGCATCAACTTCGCCATCACCGGACTGCCTCCGACCTCCACCGCCACGCGTGCCTTCCTGGCAGACAAGAGTAAAGCTCGGCACAGGACCGCCGTGCAGACTCTCCTGGCCTCGCCGCACTACGGCGAGCGATGGGCAAGGCATTGGATGGATCTCATCCGCTATGCCGAATCCCGTGGCCATGAAAGCGACTACGGGATCGCAAATGCCTGGCGTTACCGGGACTACCTGGTGCGCGCCTTCAATGCCGATGTGCCCTACAACCAGTTCGTCATGGAGCATCTCGCGGGCGACCTTCTCGACCCGCCCCGCCTGCAACCCGGGACCCGCGCCAACGAGTCCATCCTGGGTACCGGGTGGCCGTTTCTCGGGGAGGAAGTGCACTCGCCGGTCGACATCCGCCAGGACGAGTGCGACCGCACCGACAACAAGATTGACGTCCTGAGCAAGACCTTCCTTGGCCTCACGGTGGCCTGCGCACGGTGCCACGATCACATGTTTGATGCCATCTATCAGAAGGACTACTACGCGCTCTCCGGATTCGTGGCTAGTTCGAGCTACCGGCAGGTGCGCTATGAATCGATGGAGATCAACAGGGCCCAGGCTAGAAAACTGGAGACCTTGCGGGAAAAGATGGGCGCACAGGTGCTCAAGAACTTCGCAAGGGAAGCGGCGCCCCACTTCGCCGAGTTGAACAAGCAGGCCACCTTCCGCGTCCCCGGACCGCTCACCCTCAAGATGCAAGAAGGGCAGAAGGTGCGGGTGGTCGCGGATTACACCCGTCCCGGAGCCGCTCCCTGGATCGTGAATGGCCCCTCCTTCGGCCCCGGAGTTTCCGCTGAAGGCAGCCTCCTGCTCGGATCCGGCGGAGACGAGCCGGGACTCCACATCACAGGTTACGGGGCTGCCCGCCGTGATCCCTTCTGGAACGGGCTCAAGATCGTCGACAGTGCCAACGACTCGGGCTCCTTCAACAGCCATTCGCGCTCCGGAAAAATGATCCGGACGCCCGCCTTTGAGCTGAAAAGCGGACGGCTCCACTACCTTATTCGCGGTCACGCCTTCGTCTATGCCGGGGTGAGCCAGCACATCATGGTCACCGGTCCCCTTCATGGACGGCTGATCCAGAGGCCCAAGATCGATGGCGATCAGCCGCGCTGGGTGAGTCACGACCTCTCCGGCTATGCCGGTCTGCGAACACACATCGAGTTCGGGGCCGAGGGCGGGAGCCCGCTCGAAGTCCTCATGGTGGTGGAAGCCGACAACCCTCCTCCCGTTGAACAGAAACACCTCAACCTGACCCGCCACGAGCTCTCGACAGCCTGGAAAGACCTGGCCGATGGCAGCATTGAGAAGGAAAATCTTCACGCTGCCCGCTGGATCGTGGCGCAGCCAAAGCTCAAAGCCTCCCAGATCGCGGCCGCCTATCTTAAAGAGCTCGAGGAGATCCGCCAGGGGGTGATGTGGGAGTCGCGACTGGCGGTCGCCTGGCTTGATGGCAACGGGGTGAACGAATACAGCATGGCCCGGGGCAGCCCGACCCGCCTTCTTGACCCCGCCGTGCGGGGGCTTCCCGCCGCCTTCCGGCTCACTTCCATTGATGCCCGCAATTCCGGCCGCCTTGAGCTGGCCCGGCAAATCACCGATCCCGGGAACCCCCTCGCCTCCCGGGTGATGGTGAACCGGATCTGGCACCAACTCTTTGGCCAGGGTCTCGTGCGGACCGTTGACAATTTCGGCTGGCTGGGCGAGCGCCCCTCGCACCCCGGGTTGCTGGATTACCTGGCTCGCGAGTTCGTGGACACACATAAATGGTCCACCAAGTCCTTCATCGCACGCCTCCTCCTTACGCGAACCTATGGGCAGTCCAGCAAAAGCGCCGATCCGGAATTCGACACGGGCGACCCCGACAACATCCTGGTGCACCGGATGCCTGTGCGCCGCCTGGAAGCGGAGGCTATCCGTGACTCTGTTCTTGCGGTCTCCGGGCGGCTTGACCGCAAGGTGGGCGGTCAGCCGATCCCCACCTATCTCGACGAGTTCGTAGTGGGCCGCGGGCGCCCCGGAGGGGGCCCCCTTGATGGAGCGGGCCGCCGTTCCCTCTACACCTCGGTCCGGCGAAACTTCCTTCCCACCCTCATGCTGGCCTTCGACTTTCCAATGCCCTTCAGCACCAAGGGGAAGCGCGACATCACGAACGTCCCCGCCCAGTCTCTGGCTCTCATGAACGACAAGCTCATCTACGAGCAGGCGAAGATCTGGGCTCAGCGAATCCTGCAGGAGATGCCGTCAGCCACGCCACAGGAACGCTTCACCCGTATGTTCGACGACGCATTTGCCCGCCCGCCCCAGAACCATGAGCTGACCATCCTGATGGATACGTTCCCCGGGCTCATGGAGCTGCATGGCGGCAATCCTAACTCCCCCGGGCTCTGGCAGGACCTTTGCCACGGCCTCTTTTCCATGAACGACTTCATTTACCTGCAATGATGGAAAACCCCCTACTTCTCTCCCGCCGCGAAATTCTCCAGCGATCGTCGATGGGTTTTGGCGCCCTCGCCATGGCCGGCCTCATGGGAAAAACCCGGGCCGCCTCGCCCCTTGTTCCCGACAGCCACTTCCCCGGCCGGGCACGCAACGTGATTTTCCTCTTCATGGAGGGCGGGGTCTCCCAGGTCGACTCCTTCGACTACAAGCCGATGCTCGACAAGCATCACGGCCAGGATCCTCGCAAGGCGATCGGCAAGCTGGAGAAGACCCAGTTCGCAAACATCGGCAAGGTCATGAAATCACCCTGGGCCTTCAAGCCTCGCGGGCAGTGCGGCGTCCGGGTGAGCGACCTCTTCCCCCACATCGCCGGGCTCGCCGACGAGCTTTGCGTCGTCCGCTCGATGACTTCCAAGTTCCCGGAGCACACCTCCGCCAATTATTTCTTCCACAGTGGCACCGGGCTACAGGGGCGCCCCAGCATGGGCGCCTGGGCCTCCTACGGGCTGGGCAAGGAAAGCGAGAACCTGCCCGGCTTTGTCGTTATCAACGGCGGGCGGATCCCCTCCGGCGGACTGGATTGCTTTTCCAATGGCTTCCTCACTGCAACCCACCGCGGCAGCTTGCTCAATGCCAACGGCACGCCGGTCGCAAACGTGAAGCCTAACGAGCCCAACGCCCGGAGCCAGCTCCTCAAGCGTCAGCTCATCGGTCGCCTCAATGCCCGGAGCACCCAGGGCAATTCCGAGTTGGAATCTGCCATCATGAACTACGAATTGGCTGCCCGCATGCAGCTGGCGGTGCCCGACCTCATGGACTTCACCGACGAGAGCAAGGCCACCCGGGCGCTCTACGGGATCGACGATGACTACAAGGGGACCAAGACCTACGCCCGCGAATGTCTTATCGCCCGCCGACTCATTGAACGCGGCGTGCGCTTCGTGGAACTCACCATCCCTGATATCGGAGAGGATCGCTGGGATGCCCATGGTGGTCTGCGGAAGAACCACGGCAACAATGCCCGCTCGGTGGACAAGCCCATCGCGGGGCTGCTCAGGGACCTCAAGTCCCGCGGGATGCTGGACGACACCCTGGTGCTGTGGTCCGGCGAATTCGGCCGCACGCCGTTCGCCCAGGGCGGCAATGGGCGGGATCACAACGAGTTCGGTTTCTCCCTCTGGATGGCGGGTGCCGGAGTGAAGCCCGGCTCCGTCTACGGGGCGACCGATCAGTGGGGCTACAAAGCGGTGGAAAACCCGCTCGAAATCTACGATCTTCACGCCACCATCCTCCACCTGCTGGGCATCGATCACAAACAGCTCACCTTCCGCTTCGGCGGCCGCGACATTCGCCTCACCGACGTGCATGGGCGGGTGGTGCAGGAACTGCTGGGATAGGGGAAGCCTTGGGGAGGGCCTGCCTTCCATCACTGCTTCCACGGTGCGCGGTTGCCTTGAGCCGCTCCTCGGTCACCTTCCGGACCGCTCCCGCCAAGGCAGGCAAGTCCGAAAACCAGTATTTCCCGAAGCTCGATACCCAGTGCGCTCCTCCCGGCCTTACTCCCCCAGCCTGAAGATCTGCTGCGCCCCTTCAAAGACTGCCAGCGGTGCCGGAGCAAGCTCTTCGGGAGCGGCCGGACGGTGAGCGGCGACGAGGGCGGCGGGATCGATGCGATTGCCCCGGTGCAGGGAATAGCCTTCCCCCGGTTCAAGGCAGGCTCCCTCGTATACTTCGAAGTGGAGGTGGGCGAGCCAGGCATCGTTCCCGGTGCCCACCGTCCCCAGTTGCTGTCCACGCGCCACCACTGCGCCCGGGGCCACGGAAAGCTTTTCGAGATGGCCATACAGGCTATGGGCCAGTCGCCCATCCGGCAGACGGTGCCCCAGGATGACCACCTTGCCCCACTTGCCTCGCCGGTCTCCCGCAAAAACGACATGGCCGTTGCCCGTCGCATACACCGGGTTTCCGAGATCAGAATTGCCGCCGCCGATTCCGTTCAGATCGTCGCCCAGATGATTCATTTGCGCCCGCTCGTTCATCTCGAAGAAGGGCTGGGCGTTGTAGGTGAAGGCTCCCGTCTCGGACCCGAGGGGCTGCTCAAGAAGAGTGACCGGAGGGAGGAGGAAGCGCGTGAAGGCATCATGCAAAAGGTAGCGCCCGTCAAAGGGAGGGATGCGGCCATCTGAATCCTCGCCCGCCCCCACCGGATAACCGGGCGGCGCGTCGGCATCCTGCCAGGAACGCAGCGATTGAATGGGGTCGCTCCTGCGCGGGGTATTGAAAAAGATCGCGCCCAGCAGGAAGAGCACGAAGATGCACAGCCCCACCACGATCTCACTGCGAAAGCCACGACTCATCTCTCTGTCAGAAATCGAGGTAAATCTCAGCCCGGCGGTTGACCCGGCGACCATCCGGATTGTCCGCCCCGCCTACGGTGGTATTGGGGCGCCGCGGCTGGGTCTTGCCAAGGGCGATGGTCTCGATCTGCCCGGGGGGCACTCCACTGTCGACCAGGAACTGACGCACCGTTTCGGCGCGACGGCCGGAGAGGCTTTCGTTGTAGGTTGCGGAACCGATGGCATCGGTATGTCCGCTAAGCGTGAGTTTCTTCTCCTTGTCCGTCTGCAGCAGGAGGGAAACAATTTCCAACTGGCGCTCGGTCCGCGCGGTCAGAGTCTCTTCATCGAAGCCGAAGTAGAGAATAAGGGTATCGCCTCCCTTCGGATTGCGGATGAGGGGTGTGTAATAGACATCGCCACCCGCCACCCGCTGGGCGTAATCGGCCAGCAACTGGTCGAGATTGATCTCGACCACCCGCCAGGGAGAATTCTCATCGGCCCGCCTCAGGTTGACCCCGAACTGGGCCGCCTGGGAGCCGTCGCTGGTTTCCACATTGGCAAGGAAGGCCGCCACGTTCTCCCGGTTTAGGACCGCGCGAAGCGGTTTGTGTTCGCGCAATTGATACTGCCCTTCCTCAAAAACGATACAGAGACCCGCGATCTTGGCATCGGAAACCTCCTTGGAATCCACAAAGGACCGGGCGGTCTCAAAACTCTGCCTGAAGGCGGCTTGCAGGAAGGCATCTATAATTCCGAGCGCATCGACCAGGACGGCCCGGCCGGGCCGGTCATCATTGGGGGGCACCCCGGGAAGACCCACCTTCTCAACTCCCCACTTCCCCTGCTTCCGGAGGAGGTCGAGATAGATGCGGGACCCGTAATCGTCCCGCAGGTTCAAGGCCCAGCGCCCGCGCCTGTTGACCTCCAGTTCCCCGATCTCGCTGATGGGGCGGTCCTCATCAAGCTTCAGGCGGGCCTGCCCCGCCAGCTCCTGCAGTTGCTTGACCTGATCTTCCGAAAGAGCTTTTCGGCCGATCAGGTTGGCCGCCGCCTGGATCTTCCCCGCCTCCAGGGTGCGGCCAATCTGCTCAACCAGGAGGGCAGGATCGACGGTGGTCACCCCGATCCCGAGCGAATTGAGGATCTGCTCGGCGCTCTCCGGAGGCACTGTCACGTCGACCGCACCGAATTGCTCCGGAGCCTTATCAAGCACACGTACCACTTCTGCAGGTTCTTCCGCTCTGCCGCTGTCGTTTGCCTCCTTGCCCTCCGAAGAAAGAAAGCGGGCGACAAAGAAGAAGGCCAACCCAGAAACAACGACCACGGCGACAAGAACAACTCCCCTGAACGTCGTGCGGGATTTGTAGGAGTCGTAAGGATCGAAGGACATGAGCGGAGCCTCAGTGCTCCATTATAGGGCGTCCGCCATAAAACGCAAAGCGCCAACCTCTTCTATCTCTATTCCTCGCTCTCCATGCGGGCCACCCGCTCAAAGGGCTTGACCCGATAAATTTTCCGGCCTCGCTGGACCGCGATGGAAGTCTGCTGAACCGCCGCGGAGGCGACCAGGCGGGCGTAAAAGTCGATGGGATGCTCCACCCGGACGTTGTTGACTTCCAGGATCAGGTCGCCCGGACGCAAACCCCGTCGGGCCGCCTGACTGCGCGCGGAGACTGCGGTGATGAGGACTCCACTGCCCCCCCGCGTCCGCTGGAGGAGGGTCAATTCCTGCACCTTTATCCCGATGTCCTGGATGATCCGCTCATCGGTAGCACTGCGCGTGCCCGGTTCGCGCCGCCTGGTCAGGGACTCCGAGTCTTCCGCGTCAATCACGGTGGCGGTGAGGTTCACCTCTTCCCCGGACCGCCACACCTCGATCGTCACTTCCCGATCGACGGGAGTCCGTTGAATCTCACTGAAGAAGTGAACGCGGTTTGCCACCGGTTTTCCGTTGTAGCTGACCACCACGTCATCGGCCTGCAACCCGGCCTTCTGGGCCGGGGAGTCGGGCACCACATCCACGATATAGACTCCCCCGGTTTCGTGCCATCCTACCTTTTCCCGGATGAGGGGATTCCAATCGTAGCAGCGCACGCCGAGCCATCCTCGGGTGGCCCTCCCCTTCGCCAGGATCTGTTCGAAAACCTCCCGCACGTCATTGGCCGGGATGGAAAACCCGATCCCCACAAAGCCACGATCCTCGGTATCCGGGGAGTAAATCGCGGCATTGATCCCGATGATCTCTCCATAAATATTTATCAAAGGGCCGCCTGAGTTCCCTGGATTGATCGCCGCATCGGTCTGGAAAAGGTCCCGCTGGCGATCCGAGATGGTCCTTTCCTTGGCCGAGATGATCCCGCGGGTCACGGTCTCTCCAAGACCAAAGGGGTTCCCGATGGCGAGAGCCTGTTGTCCCTGCCGCACGCGCCCCGAATCCCCGAATTTGAGAGGCTTGAAATCGCGATCCGCCTTGATCCTGATGACCGCGATGTCAAGGGCCCGGTCTTCTCCGATCACGGTCGCGGGATAGGTTTTGCCATCGTGCATGGTAACGCTGATTTTCGACTTCCCGTTTGTGACGTGTTCGTTGGTCACCACGTGGCCCTCTTCGGAGACGATCACCCCGGACCCGATCCCGCGCACAGGGTAGCCCTCGTCAACCCAAACCCGCCCGAACCAGTCCTGCATGAGCTGACGCTTGATGCCCTCGGTGTGCAACGATACCACGGACGGCACCACCGCTTCAGTCAGTCTGGCGAATTCCCCGTCCAGGGCGGAAAGAAACTCAACCTCCCCCGGGGAGAGCGCCGGCTTGTTGCTCAGGGTGTAGCTTTCCGGGATGAAATTTTCCTGCCGGTCTCTCTCCCAGAATTTGAAGATGTCGAAGAATCCCTCACCCCCCTGCACTTTCCGAAAGACAAAGACGGCGAGAAACGCAAAGACAAATACCCCCCCCAGAACAGCAAAGCGGCGCATTCCATCGTTCATAGGACGCTAAGGGGAACGGTGCCAAGGATGCCTCCATCCCGGCCAAGGTTAAAGCGGAATCTCTTCCCGCTTTTGTTCAAACATATTCTAGCAGCCCCGGCTGAGCGCCCGAAACGCTTCTCCCAGCGAACGGGCGGTGTCTCCCGCCGTCAGGGACCGCTCCGACTGGCCGGCCTCCAGGGCCAACTCCGCCGCACGGCCAGCCAGCCAGGCGGCAGCGCGCGCCGCGTCCGTGAGCCGGAGCCCTCCCGCGACCAGCGCCCCCAGCAATCCGCTCAGGACGTCACCCTGTCCTCCGGTGGCCATCCCAGGATGACCCGTGCTGTTGTAGTGAAGTTCCTCTCCCCTCGAGGTCACAATGGTTCGTGCTCCCTTGTAGAGCAAGGTGCAGGGGCAGGTCGCCACGAATTGTCGCGCCCTTTCCGCCCGGCTCAATTCGCCCCCCTCCGGGAAAAGTCTCTGCATCTCGCCCGGATGGGGAGTGAGCACCATCTGGCGGTGCACCCTGCCCGCCACCCCTGCCGTCGCAAGAAGGTTAAGCGCGTCGGCATCAACCACGAGCGGAATGTCGTTGCGACCAAGAAGATCCAGGAGGGCCCTCTCCTCCCTGCTTCCCGGGCGACCCAGGCCGGGCCCGACCACCAGCACATCCTGTCCGTCATCCCCAACCTCGGCATAACTGCCCACCGGCCTGATCATCGCTTCCGGTGGTGGCCCCGCGGAAATCAGGAGCGGATAGTCCTGCTCCATGACGTAAACGGTCACGAGGCCGGCACCCCCGCGCAGCGCTCCGAGGGCCGCGAGCCCCGCGGCCCCGAGCATTCCCCGCGACCCCGCCACGATCCCGACCCGGCCGGCCTGCCCTTTGTGGATCCCAAAGTCCCGGGGCGGAAGGAGGGGGCGGAGATTCCGTGCCGTGGTCAAGTGGTCTCCCCCGGCTGGAACGGGCAGTTCCTCCAGGGCAATGACCTCGATCCGGCCCACGTGATTGAGAGCGCCGTCCGCCACCAGCCCTCTCTTGGGTATTGCGATGGTAGCAGTAAGGTCCGCCCGGACCGCTCCCTCGCCAGGCTCCCCGGTGTCTCCATTGAGCCCGGACGGAATGTCCACCGCCACCACCCGCGCACCCGCCCGTGCGCGCAGGTCGTTCATCTCGACCGCGAGGGGGCGCAGGGGATCGCGCAAGGGGCCACTCGCCCCGATTCCGAGCAGCCCGTCAATCAGCAGGAGAGGCCCCGGATGGTCCCTCGGCTCAAAGGCATCCTGTTGCAACTCCACCTCGCCCAGTTCCCGCAGCTTGCGCGAGGGGAGGAGGCCGAGCTCCAGTGGTTGGAAGGGACAGCGTAGCGCAATGGCCCACCCCGCCGACCGCAATACCTGCAGGGCAACCAGAGCATCGCCCCCGTTATTCCCTCTCCCCAGATAAGCCACCGCCGTCCCGGGTTCCGGGTAGAGTGCCCTCAGAACCTCCCCCAGTCGCCGCCCGGCCTTGTCCATGAGAGCCTCCGCCGAAGCCCCGGCCTGGAAGACCTTTCCCTCCAGCTCGCGCATTTCCTGACAATCGATCAGGCCCATGAGCACAGCATAACCCCGGCGAACTCCATCGCACTCCTCATTTTCCGGCTTCTTTGCGACTCTAGGGTGAGAGACGGTAGTTAGCAATCCCCTCGGCAATTCCGCGGGCCACCGCATCGCGGTAGTCCCCCTTCTTCATGCGAGACCGCTCCCGGGTGTTGCTGACAAATCCGCATTCCACCAGGACGGCAGGGTTCCGGGAGGCCCGTAGGACATGATAGCGTCCGAACTTCACTCCCCGATTGGACGCCCTCACTCGCCGCAGCATGCCCTGTTGAATGGCTTCCGCCAAAGGCTTGCTCTCTGCGCGATAATAAAAGGTCTCCAGTCCGGAAACAGAACGCCTCCAACTGTGGTTGTAGTGCAGGCTCACGAAGACCGAACTGCGATAGCGATTTCCGATCGCAGCCCGCCGGGGAAGCGAAATGAAGGTGTCGCTCTTGCGGGTCATGGTCACCTGGTAGCCGCTCGCCTGCAGATAACGCTCAAGTCGAAGGGCGGTATCGAGCGCCAGGTGCTTCTCGTAGACCTTCCCTGTCCAGCCGCCGCGGTCATGTCCTCCGTGGCCCGGATCGATTACAACGCGGCTAAAGCCGCCGGCAGAGGCTCCAGACGAACCGAACACGCTCACAAGAGCGGTAATAACAACTCCCAGGAGGAGAGAACGGAGGGAAAACATGAGCAGGAGATACCAGTGCAGGCTTATCTTGTTAGAGATCTTTTACCCAAGACGAACCGTCCCCGCAACGCATTTCTGGAGGCTGCGCCGAAAGTCGTTCCCCCCGGAAAGTCGTCCCCCCGGATCCCCCCTCCATCCCCATTAACGATAGGTCATCCGGGGGCGCTCCGATAGCTTTCGAAGCCGTGCTCTGCTCTGCGCCGCCGCCTGGGGATCGTAGGAGATCCCACCCGAAACAACGACCTCTCCATTGGTGAAGGTTGCCAGAGCCGGCTTCCTGCCCGGGGCGGGATTATAATACTTCGTCCCGAGGTACTTCCCCGCTGGCGTGACCGTGCCATGGGCGTAGATATTGGGCGCGGACAGGAAGAGAACGTGCAGGTTGCTGCCTCGGTCTACGGTGGCCTTCGGCGTCTTCCTGTTAATGACGTCACCCATGCGGAAGGCCTGCATGGTGCGACCCGTGCGGATGTCGATGAGGTGAACGTAGAGCGAAGACTTGCGTGAGGTATTATGAATGGAGAGACGATACTCTCGCACATTCCCGCCGGCCGGATCTCCCACGCGCTGGCTGTAAACCTGCCGGCCCCGGGTGACATTGAAGTAGGCCGTGTTGGTAACGAACTGACCCCCGCCCCCGGGAAGGCGGACCACGGCCTTACAGCGGAATCGTCCGGGTTCGGTCACACGGAAAGCCCCCGTAAGATCGACCCTCTTGGTAATGCTGCGGCCCGCTGGAATTGTCACTGCTCCGAAATTCATTGCCGCCAGGGGGCTGAGGGCAGTGCCGCGTGAGTTCTTGATTTCGAAATCGAGCCAGTTCAGGGTTGTCCGGTCATCCGTGTGAATGAGCAGGTCCCGTCCGGCATTATTTGTCAGAGTCACGGTGGCAACCACCGGCTCGTGGGCAATGTACTCCTTCTCTGACATGCTGAGGCTCGCCTTGATCTGAGCCTCAACGCTTTCGCCAGCTGATAACGCCACAAGGGCGAAGGTCACGAGCCGTATTCTGGAAGTGGGTAGCATCTTGGATGTGAATAACTGCGCCCGGGGTTTACGCCGTAAAAGGTTCCCCTCGCAAGGGAAACTCGCCGGGGTTCCGATAATTTGTGCTCCATTCGCAGAATTTCCAGAGGAACTTCATCTCTCTCCGGGAGCCACCTGCCGGACCAGTCGAAAGCCCACATCCCTCCGGCGGACTTCCCGCGTGTTCAGCCAGATCCGGGCACGCACCCCTCCCCCCGGGGCCAGAAACGTCCCTCCACACGCCAGCGGACTCCTGGCATTCATGGGAAAGGCGGGATTGCGTTCAGGGTTTTCTGACCACTCCGCCACGTTTCCTGCCAGACCATGAATCCTGCGGCGAGAGACCTCCCCGGGCGATTGATCAACCGGACCCCACCCGCCCGCGCTGATTGCTTCCTCCCTGTCCAGGGTCGCGGCTGCCAGCCACTCCTCCTGAGTGGGCAGCCGCCCTCCTTTCCAGTTCGCATAGGCATGGGCATCCCACCAGTCAATGCGCGTGACAGGGCAATTGAGATCGAGATCCAAGCCGTCATGATTCCTGCCGGCCCGCGCCGCACTCAGGACCGAAGGCCAGTCATCCGGAAGGTGATCCAGCTTGATGGCTGGTTGAGTGATGTGATCGTAGGCGCTGCGCATGCTTTCCTCCAGGCCGGCCAGCGCACTGAGAAACGCCGCATACTCAGCGATCGTAACCTCGTGGGCATCTATCCAGAAGCGGTCCAGTTCAACTTCCTTGCCGGCATGGTTCTGATAGGTGCCGGCCGGAATCGCAATCATGGCTGAAAGATCGCGGGCCTCCGGCGCACGCGGGCGGGTGAACAGGAAAAACCCGCCCACCCCTGAAACTCCAAGAATAAGGACCACTAAAAGGATGATGCCACCCGCTCGCATTCGCTCCCGGCGGGAGGCCTTGGCCTGAAGCGCCCGGGAAGCCCCGGCTTCGGAGGCGAGATCCTGTTCCAGCATCCCTGAGGTGTTGGCGACCTGCGCCCAGCTCAACTCGATTCCCTCCTCCAGGCCCATCATCATCCCCAACAGCCTCCCGGTGCGGGCGGCCCCCGGAAGGTCGGCCTCCAACACCCCCTGGAAGAGCTCCCCAACCATGACCTGATCCCGGGCTCTCCCCTCAGGATCTGGCTGGCCTGCAGTCGCAAGATTCGCAATCCGCACGACCTCGTGTTCGCCCAGAACCAGGTGTTCCGGCTCCAGGGGAAGAGTCGCAATCGCCCGCTCCGCAAGATAGGCCATGGCCCCCCCGACCTGCCGCAGGAATCCCACAATGGTGAGGGGCGTAAACTTCCGGCCCTCCTGAGGTATCTGGGTGAAGGTCACCCCCGGAAGAAGCTCCCGCGTCCAATAGACCTCCCCCTCTTCCTGTGCGGCCTCGTAGACTGAGCCAATCCCGGCATGTTCAATGGCCGCCTTGGCCCGCACGTCCGCCAGAAACGTCTCTCCCGACGGTCGGGTCGGGTCGATCACGCCCTTGAGCCTCACCAGGATCACTGCACGATCGACCGATATCTGCCGGGCGTGATAGGTTCGCGTATTCTCGTCTTCGGAGACCAACTCCACCAGCAGGTAATCTCCCAGCTGCCGGAGAGCAGGGCGGACTTGATCTTTTTCAGAGCCGGACATCACAGCCTGGGACAACGCCCGGAATATGCGACTATCCCAACGTCGCAAAGTCGAAAGTCAGGATGAATCCCGCCCTCCCGGGCAGCCGCGTCCGGATCTAGAAATGGATGGCATGCCCCTCTGCGTCCAGAGAGGCCTCATGCACCCCTTCGGTGAGGGTGGGGTGGGCATGTATGGTGGCGTGAAAGTCCTCGATAGTGGCCTCCAGGGTAAGGCCAAGGCCCATTTCCGCAATAAGGTCGGTCGCATTCGCTCCGATGATATGAGCGCCCAGCAATTCGCCGTGCTCCTCTCCGAACAGGAGCTTGATGAACCCGTCGGTTTCCGCTGTGGCCTGGGCCTTGCCCAGGGCCTGATAGGGGAACTTGCCCACCTTGCAGGCCACCCCCTCCTCCTTCAGCTCCCGCTCAGTTTTTCCAACCGAGGCAATCTCAGGGTAGCAGTAGGTGCAGCCCGGGAAAACGTCGACCCGCTTCGGTTCGGCCCCCTCCACGAAGATCCCTTCCACGCACTGGGTCGCCTCGAACATCGCCGTGTGTGCAAGCCAGGGCGGCCCGGCAATGTCCCCGACCGCGTAGACCCCGCTCATCGATGTCTGGTAGCGATCTCCA
>Ga0315327_10001166_pt1 | contig 13594 bp, 10 predicted proteins | sample M110032315metaG_FD_203460 | JGI IMG/M metagenome (GOLD analysis project Ga0315327, IMG submission 203460) | Ammonia-oxidizing marine archaeal communities from Monterey Bay, California, United States - M1 100m 32315 | ecosystem: Environmental > Aquatic > Marine > Coastal | place: USA: California... | reverse complement strand
AAGTTCAGAGAATCCAAATCCAAGGCCGAGACTTTAGAGTCCCACTGGCAAAACGCCAAAGACGCTATCGAGGAGGCGGAGAAGGCAATTTCAACAGGCGACGGCCACTTGGTCCAAGGCCTCCTCTCCACGCTCGAGGATGCGAAGAAGGCCATGACGGATGAGGAACCGGAGTACGCTTTGGCAATAGTCTCTGAGATTCCCTCCCAGATGGGCGATGCCGAAGGACTAATGGAACGAGCTAGAATCTCGTTAGAGGATGCTGAAAACGAGATCTCTTCCTCTGACTCCGACTCTATTGGTGACCTCCAGCAGAGGCTCAAAGAGGCAAACGAAGCACTAGAAGCTGGAAACGCTTCTCTGACAATAGGATTGGCAGATGGGATAACCAGGGCTCTTCGAAGGGAAGCCTCTGCCAAAACATCAGTTCAGAGGGCATTGAGGCAGAGGAAGAGCATCGAGGACGACATCCCATCTGGGGTAGCGGGCTCTGAGTGGAGGGCGAGACTGGAAGACATAGTATCTATGGCGGATGCCGGCGATTGGGTTGAGGCAGATGATTCGATGCAGATTCTGGTCTCAGAACTAGAGTCCCTCTCTTCCAGAGTGGCCGAGGCAAAGGAGATGCTAGACTTCCTTGGTGATGACTGGAATAAGCTCAGGAATAGGCTGGATTCCTCTGGGGTTTCTCCCAATAATGAGATGAGGGTGGAAGCCGAGAGTGCTCTGGCAGACTCTGGTAAGGCACTGTCGGAAGGCAGGGTAGAATCATGCCTGGAACACTTGGGGAAGGCCGATTCGGCCATGGAAGCACTCCGACGACTCGTATAGGGAAAACCCCCGTTTGACCTCCACCGAGTCTCTCAATTACCACGACCTTCTCGCTGGAATCACGCGGACATGGTCTAGTGGTTATGACAGTAGGTTCCCAACCTGCTAACCCGGGTTCAACTCCCGGTGTCCGCACCACATCTCTCTATCCTTCGAGTCACAAATGACTCATGCAGCCAATTTGTTTAAATCACAAATGACGATGATTCAACCTTATGGACCAAACACTGGACATGCAGGTTGCCGCGCTGATTTTCCTAGCCGGCACAAAGGGCCTCGTCACTGGTGCGGACACTGGTGACGTTGAGATAATGAGTGACAACGAGGAGCTGGAAGAGCCAGCGCCAATTTCCCCACTTCGTAATCGAGCCCCCCACCCCCGTCCAAAACCGTCTGCGTTGGGGTAATGACCCACTGTATCGTCAAATCTTCTAACCACGTCAGTCAAAGGCGAAGGCGGACACCGGGGCATTATGAATGGCGTTTCCGCTGTGCGTGTGCTTACCCTGTTCGCAATCGCCTCCTTGGCTGCTGGAGGTTGGCTGTATCATGACAATGAGGGTGATCACTTTTCGGAGGAAACAAACAAATTAGATTTTAGTGACATGGCTGTTGAATCAGCGGATTCGGACGATGAACCGGAAGGGGCACGAGCACCGGTTTCAGAATCTGAAGCCGACGATCCTGCAAGCAAATTCTCGGACATGTCGTTCGGGTTGATTGCTGGGGGAGCAGGAACACTCGGCTCCCTCACAATCGCGGCAGTTGTTTCCGAGGCGTTTCGCGTGACCATCCTCGTTGCACTATTGGCTCCGATGCTTGCAATGCGGGGAAATGGTGACGACCTGCTGACTAGGGGGCGCATCCTTGGATATCTCGAGGCCAACGCCGGCATTCACTTCTCAGCACTGAGGGATGCACTCGGGCTTGCCAACGGAGTCACTGCGTACCACCTTCATCTGCTCGAATCCCAGGGAGAGGTTATCTCCTGGAGGGATGGAAAGCTCCGACGCTATGCCATCGCTTCACTTTCTCGCGAAGAGGTCGATGGAGTCAGGAACCCCCTCATAGGAACGCGTTTCGCCATACTGGAGGTCATCGCAAATTCTGGCAACGTTGGGATTTCTGGCACCGAAGTCAGGAAGAAACTGAAGATTTCACGGCAGCTCCTGAGTCACCACATTAGGGAATTACGCAACGTAGGAATGGTGGAGGCGGCCACTGAATCGAGACGCCCACCTTGGAGGATCTCCGATGCAGGTCAGTCGGCCCTGTTGTCTTCCCGCAGTCTTTCGGGTTCTGAGGCAACAACTTGAGTCCGGACGATGAGGCCTATTTGTCCAATCATCATACCAACTTCTTGATATGGGGCTCGATTGCCCACAATTCCATGGACAACCGAACCAATAACGCAATTCTCATTCTTGTCGTGCTGCTGAGCGCGGGATGCCTCCAGGCAGTGGACGATGTAATCGAGGACATCGACCGGACGATAGACGCCCTCGAGGGTGACTACCCGCAACTGGAGATGCCCGAGCGTACTCGTTCCTCCCCAGCCCTGCACAACTACGATGCCTGCGACACTCTTCTCGAGGACCTTAAGAGAGCGGTATACGATGAGATGGTAGTTAATCTGGATCAGCAGAGCTACTGGCACTGGGTTTCGGAACCTTGGATGATGCGGACGGATGACATCTTGTTTGCCGAAGCAACAATGGACGATGACTCTACAAATTCCGGGGACTTCTCCGGAACCAGTGCAGACTCCGACTCTCGCGAGGGAGAGTTCTCAGGCACAAACAACCAGGAGTCCGGGGTCGACGAGGCCGACTTCCTCAAGACCGATGGATATCACATCTACATGCTAAACGGGCAACTACTGCTGATCATGGGGGTCCCGGAATTTGGTAACCTGACTATGGAGTCCAATCTGACAATAGAGGGGAACCCAACCCAGATGATGATCGAGGACGATAGGCTGATCATCTCCTCCTCGATAAACTACTGGAACCTCCCTGCAGACAGCGATCTAAGGAAACTAATGACCGAGGAGGTTACCGTAGATGGAGATAGCAAACCCTACACGTACACGAAGGTCCAGAGTCTAGTCAAGTACACTGTTGTGGATATCACCAATCGATCCTCCCCAGCCATAGAGAAGGAGATGTACATCGAAGGCAACTATCACACAGCGAGGATGGTGGATGGGACAGTCCGATCAGTGACGCACCTGTGGACATACTTCGATGGAATAAGGAACTGGGTGGACCTCCCTGAGGATTACTGGTCAGAGGATGACTTGGACAAGAGGATGGATATCTGGAATGAGAGCGTAGAACAGACTGTCCTCCACAACGAGCAGATAATCTCAGCACTGACTCTCGATGACTTCGTCCCCCATATCCACGAGATGAAGGATGGGGAGATTTTCACACATCCTCTTACTTACGAGAAGTGTACAGAGTTCTCAGCCAGTGCTGACAGCGCAGGGAGGGGCTTCACGACGATAATGACGATACAGATGCTCAACGACGAGATTTCACTGGAGGTGGATCACATCACATCCTCTTGGGCCCATGTCTACTCATCCAAGGACACCCTAGTCCTAGCTGAGCCAGCCAACGATATCTGGTGGTTCTGGAGGAACTCAGACTGGGAGGACGCGACTAACATCCACTCGTTCGATATCAGTGATGCGAATCACACGACTTACATTGCTTCAGGTAGAGTAGAGGGGACTGTCAACGACCAATTCTCGATTAGCGAGCACAACGGCGATATCAGGGTCGCATCAACCTCGGATAACTGGGGGATGTGGTGGAGAACAGCAGAGTTCGACGAGAATGGAGATCCGGTCTGGAGTGGCCCAACCAACCAAGTGACCATACTGACCGATGATGGAGAGGGACTTCTCGATCAAACGGGCTTCATCGGCGGAATTGCTGAGGGAGAGACGATCTGGAGCGCTAGATTCGTCGGAGACAGAGGCTATCTAGTGACTTTCATGAACATAGATCCACTATGGGTCCTCGACCTATCAGACCCATCCAACCCAGTAATCTTGGGAGAGTTGGAGGTACCTGGAGTCTCAACCTATATCCACCCAGTGGATGATAACACACTCCTGACAATAGGGATAGCACCAGGAGCAGATGGTCTAGGTCTGGACTGGTCGACGACCCAGGTTTCCCTCTTCGATGTCAGTGACACCAGCAAGCCCACACTTTCGGACTCACTTATGTTGACTCCAGGCTACGCGGACGAAAACTGCGATGATATCAGGAACTGCGGCTGGTCATGGTCATACTCAGAGGCTACATACGAGCACAAGGCATTCACGTTCTGGGCTCCAGAGTCGCTATTGGCAGTGCCACTTTCCACTCACAGGTACGTCTACGACGAGATTGAGGTCGAAGGCAGGGTATACTCCCACTATGGCTACGAGTACGTCTCTATGCTGAAACTGATCAATGTCGATGTCGACAACGGGACTCTCACCAATCACGGGCAAGTTGAGCACTCGGAATTCTATAACGAGGAGGGATTGTCAAGTTGGTGGTCGGGAACAACTAGCATCCGCCGGTCCATATTCATGGGTGATTACGTCTACTCATTCTCCTCTGGAGGTGCAACAGTCCACAGAACTGATGATTTACAGCTGATGGTCGAACTGGAGATTCCCGGAAGCGAACCCTATGCATCTAATGGGGTGGGTGCCGTTACAGTAGACCCCGCCGAAGCCCCTACCGAAGAAACCTCAAGCTCTTCCCAGTAGAGCCCGGCTCTACCAGGAAAGCTCCCCTGTTCGGCCCCCCTACTTCTCGCTTGAACACCATCCTCCCGTCAACGAATGTGCTAACCGGCCATCCAGTGAGCCCCATTCCCTCGAAGGCACTCCACCCAACTTTGGTCCACGTCTCCGAGTCGGAAATGCTCCTTTTCGATTCCATATCCACTAGAACCATGTCTGCATCGTAACCATCCAGAAGCTTTCCCTTTCCCTCCATTCTGTAGACTTGGGCCGGGCCCTCGCACATCCACCTAGCTACATCTGGGATCGAGCATCTTCCTTCTGCCGCATGTGTAAGCATCACTGGCAGTGATGTCTCGACACCTGGCATCCCCGAGTGAGCTTTTGGGAATCCCAATGCCTTGTTCTCTTTGGTATGAGGTGCATGATCTGTGGCAATGCAGTCAATCGTCCCGTCTTTCAGCCTCTTCCAGAGAGTTTCCCTGTCTTCCGTGTATCTGATCGGAGGATTCATGATCAGGCGCGTACCCCTATTCTCGACATCGTCTTGGTCAAAAGTGAGGTGTTGAGGGCAGACTTCCGTAGTCACGTGCTTGCTCTTGTTCCCAGCCAACCAGTCGGCTTCCAGCTCACTAGTCAGATGAAGCACATGGAGTCGGTGGGAATTTTCGTCTGCTAGTTTGCAAGCCCGCTTCGTAGCGATTAGAGCTGTCTCGCTGTCTCGCCACTCTGCATGCGCAGCGACATCTCTTCTTCCCTCGAATTGAGGCCTCCTCTCCTTCAGCCTATCTTCGTCCTCAGCATGAACAGCGATCACTCCTGCTGTACTCGAGAAAATTTGTTCAAGGGCATCCTGTTCATTGACCAGAAGATCACCGGTGCTGCTTCCCATGAAGATCTTGATTCCGCAGACTCCATCGATCGAAGTGGGGCTATGCGGAGTCCCAACTGCAGCTTGGAGCTCTGGCAGGTTATCCTGAGTAGCACCGATGAAGAAACCGTGGTGGGTAACGGCATTTCTAGAAGCCGAGGCTATCTTGGAACGCATAGCCCCCATGCTAGTTGCGGAAGGTACGTTGTTCGGCATGTCCAAGAACGAAGTCACACCTCCGGAAGCAGCAGCTTTGCTTCCGCTCCCTATATCCTCCTTCTCAGGTTGCCCAGGCTCTCTGAAGTGGACTTGAGGGTCAATTGCCCCTGGCAGCAGTAGCAATCCTTCGGCCTCCACAACTACCTCTCCCTCTCTGGGAGTAAGCCCTCCCCCCGGGGCCACTGAATCGATCAATCCACTGAATGCACGGAGATCACCATGAACCAATCTACCTTGAAATACCATCTCAGCGTTTCTAATCAGAAGTGACTGTTCCATGGCCCTCCTAGAGAGCCGGTGACTGAACGTTGAATACTGTTCGCATCAATAAAGTTGAGAAACCACATCAGTATGTGTAAAATAGGCTAGCCTTCAGCGGACGAATAGCGGGTTGGAGTAGTCAGGTTATCTCGTCGGGCTCATAACCCGGAGACCGATGGTTCAAATCCATCACCCGCTACCAAAATATAGGGTGAAAGTGAAAAATCGATAGACTGCTCTGATTCGTCGTGCATGAATACTTTCATAGAACTCCTAGGGGTCCTTCGTTTGTTCATATACCTCCGATTGAGAACAGGAGAATATTGGTGATTGGATGAGCGAAGAAACAGCAAGTGAGAAAGTGGCTGAAGAAGAGATAGTGATAGAAGTGGACGAACCCGAGCCGACGATAGAGGATTTACCGGGCGTAGGCCCAGCAACTGCCGAGAAACTTCGAGAGGCAGGATTCGAGGATCTCTTAGCTATCGCTGTAATGAGTCCATCAGAACTATCCGAGCAGGCAGAGTTGGGAGAGGCAGTCTCAGCAAAGATCATTGCAGGTGCCAAGAAGCTAGCGAACATTGGCGGATTCGTCAGTGGTGCTGCACTTCTTGACAGGAGAAAGAGAGTACAGAAGCTGACATCCGGAGCATCATCTTTGGACGAGCTCCTCGGTGGCGGATTCGAGACTCAGGCAATAGTGGAGGTATTCGGTGAGTTTGGAAGCGGAAAGACCCAGATCGGGCATCAGCTGGCAGTAAACTGTATCCTAGGATTGGAGCAAGGCGGTCTTGACGGCGAGATTGTTTACATTGATACAGAGGACACATTCAGGCCAGAGAGGATATCGCAGATGGCTGAGGGTGTGGGAATGGATCCCCAGGATGCACTCGATAGGATCCACGTTGCCAGAGCATACAACTCGGCTCATCAGATGCTTCTCGTTGATGAGATAAAGAGAATGGCGAAGAGTCTCGATGTCAGACTAATCATTGTCGACTCCCTAACCAGTCACTTCCGAGCTGAATACATCGGAAGAGGAATGTTGGCTACTAGACAGCAGAAACTGAACCGGCACATGAAGGAGCTGAAGCAAGTTGCCGATGTGCATAACGCCATCGTCCTTGTGACAAACCAAGTCATGTCTAAGCCCGATTCGATGTGGGGGGATCCCACCAGAGCAATCGGGGGCCACATTGTGGCGCACGCCAGTACATTCCGCCTTTACCTCAGGAAGTCAAAGGGGGGCCGTAGAATAGCTCGCCTGATTGACAGTCCAAACCTTCCTGAGGGCGAGGCAGTCTTTACCGTGACATCCGAGGGTCTGCGCGACTAGCGTAGGCCCTGGGGTCCGAAGGCTACGTCGGTAGCTCGGATAGTGCAGTCTCAACGGTCCCCATCAGGGACATGAAATGCCCTTCATCGAAACCTAGTTTTAGATCAGCCGCCGAGAAGAGATCCGGCAAGGTTCTAGTATTGCCAAGCGACATAGCACTAGAATAGTCATCAAGCGCCTTTTGCGGGTCGCTCATTTGGGTCTTCCACAGTTGCAACGAACCAAGTTGTGCGATCCCGTATTCGATGTAATAGAATGGGACGCCGAATAGATGCCCCTGCTGTTGCCATGACAACTCTCTGAAATCCGTGTGACCAGTCCAATCCATGTCTGATCCGAACTTGTCTCTTATCGATAGCCATACCTCGGCCCTTTCCTCTCTAGAATGTCCAGGGTTTGCATATATCCAATGCTGGAATGAATCAATGGTGGCTATCCAAGGTAACAGGAAGACTACTCCTTCTAGATGAGTCCTCCTTGCCCTCGCAGCCTCTTCTGAGTCGTAGAACTTGTCCCACCATGGTTGTGTCAGCAGTTCCATGGACATGGATGCTACCTCTGCGAACTCTATTGGATAGTCCCTCTCGTCAATCAGTTCTAGATGCCCGCAATAGAGGGAATGGAAAGCATGTCCAGCCTCATGAATCATCGTCTCTAAGTCGCCTTGGAGGCCTGCTGCATTCATGAAAATGAACGGTACCCTACTCTTCTCAAGGTAATACTGGTATCCTCCAGGGGCCTTCCCTTTCCTGGTATCCAGATCTAGGGTGTCCATCTCCACCAGTTTGTCGAACTTACCTCCAAGATCATTTGAGATTTCATGGAACATCACAGATAATTTCTGAACCATCTCTTCTACTGTTTCGAATGGCTTTAGTGGGTCTCTCCCATGTATGTCTGGGCCCGAGCCTCCTTTCTCATTTACATCCCACGGGCATAACTCACTTATCCCAAGACCAACGCATCTGTCCTTGTTTATTTGTTTGAGAATGGGCATGCAAACCGATTCTACAGATTTGTGGAACTCTAGGCAATCACCTATGGTGTAGTCGAACCTATGCATTGCCCTGAACATGTATTCTGTATAACTCCCGAAGCCTGCGTTGAGGGCTATTTGATGCCTGATTGAAATTAACTCATCGAAAATTTCAGACAACCTCTCATGATCCTCCATCCTCCTCGCAGTTATGGCCATCCATGCTGCTTGTCGTTTGGACCTGTCATTTGACTCGAGATACTTGCTCATCTGGGGAAAGGTCATTTCCTCGCCATCGAACTCAACAGTCATTGCCCCATTAATCGTCTGTGATTCGGTAACAAGCTCAGTTTGCCTCACTCCCAAGGGGATGTTTTCTTTTCGGAAGATTTCGACGTCTGTCCTCATACCTCTAAGCATCAGGTCGTATCTGCTAGGAAGATCATCAACCGATGAGTGATTGACTATCCTCCTATTCAATGCATCCGAGAACTCAGATAACTTCGGTCTGACATTGCTCATGAATTCTAGGAAAGACCCTTTCTTTTCCTCGCTCTCGGTATCGCAAGTCATCGCAATGTACAGTAATGCCCCGGTCTCCGAAATGTGCTCTGCAAGCTCAGAGGAGTTGGATATTAGACTCTCCAGACAGCTAGAGCAATTCAAGTCTCTTTCAAGAAGTTCGTTAGTAATGGGCTCAAGATTGTCCCATGATGTGGCATCAAAGTCGTCTGGAACAAATCCACTTACCAAGGTCATCCCTCATTTCTTTACGGGCATGGGGCCTAGTGGAAGAGGACCTTGCTCACGAGTCCACTTTGTACACTTCCATTCTTCTACGGCTGACACTACTTTCTCACGAATTTCTTTCAAATCAGGATGTTCTGGGTTGTTCTTCTCCACCCAGCAAGCCGTGCAGTACCTTCTGCTCTCATGAGTGAGGAAGTTCCCAGAAGTGCATGCAATGCCGCAATCAGCGCATGATCCGAACCCGTAGAACTTTGGCATGTTACGAATTCCTGTCATGTCCCTCGTCTATCAACATGACTGCAGAAACGACCTCATTTCAAATCGGAAAGGGCAATGTGACTCAGGAAGAAATCCTCGATTTCTGTGATACTTGACTCTCTTGGATAGTCTGAACCAATCCTCTCGAGTCCACTTGCTGATGGAGTCGGACGGCTTGGGACCAGCGATCCTCTTAGGTGTTCGATTAGTCTAATCGCCTCTTCTGTAGCATCGTTGTAACTTTCTAAGGGTATAGAGAATTCTCCGAATCCATCACCTATATCCCAATCAGGAAGCATGACTATCCATGCGCATCCGTCACCTACTGCAACACCAGCTCTCTCAAACGCCTTACTGATCTGTCGAGTTCCTGAGATCAGCCTTAGAAACTCTGCATCTGGGGTCTTCGCGACCATTTCATCGGAATCCTCACTCCTCCTAAGCGCATACCATGCTGTCCATAGGTGAACTTCACTAGCCGCTGCCTCATATGCCAACATCATCCACCTATTGCTTGATCTCCATTCGTTAATGATGGATACTACAGAGAAGACATTCTCGATGGGTTCCGCGAACTTGATGCCCCAGGCAGGGAACCATGGCACAGGGTGGCGTGCGTCCATGCTGCCCGATGCTGTTCTGTTGAAGAATTTGATTAGCGTGACCTTCTAACCGACTTACTGGCTGAATCCACTAGTTTATCCACCAATCTGGGACTCCACCCCCTTAGATCCGATAGCCTAGACCTGTCCCTCTCGGTTATCAGAGAGACGTCAGATGCACTGGCTACGCCGAGGGTGTCCGACATTTCCCTAGCCCTTACTCTCCCAACTCCTTTGATTGCCACTAGCCCTAGGATATCTGCTTTACATCCATACCTAACTCTTCGATGGACCTCGTCGATGGACTCGAACAATGTCTTGTGCGCTCCTCGATCTATTCTTGCTAGACCTTCGTCCTCGGATAGAATCCTGCGCATTGCATATAGGAGCCATTCGAGTAGCTCAACTCTGCTTCGTAAATCTCCGGCCTGGACTCCCCAATCATTCTCTATCGTCTCTAGTGAGTCTTCATCCATCCACGAATGAACTACTAGTGTACCCTTCATTCTCCGCTCTTCTTCGAGATCAACAGGAGTAGAAAGCAATTCTCTTTCGTGCCCATGTAGGGCTTCTTGAATGATATCATAGTCGTTCTTCCTAGGCCACAGAGGAAGGAAATCGGGTGTACATGAAGCTAGATGGAGCAGACTCAGTGGAGAAACCTGTCCAACCTTGTCTTCTCCGGAAACAATGCCCATCGCCTTTCTTAGACCATCTTGAATGATTCTTCCAGAAATGGGATTTAGGTAAAGCCTGGAAACTCTGGAACCCAAGGGTGTAGGGGAGTATGTCATCGCAGAAGGCTCTGGAAGAAAGGACTCGGATGGCTCATACATACTAGCCTTCTTGAAACCAAAAATTGCAGGCCCTCTTCTGGGAGATAGCCTTCTTGTCAGTGGCTCTTCCTTGGGAATCAGGTCCAGTCCCGGAATTGCAGTTGCTGAGTTCGCCCATGAGGGCATCTCGTCTTGCCAACTTTCCTCCTCGACCTCTATGGTTTTCATCTCCTTAATCCTCTTCTTGACTTGCTTGGACTCCCCAGTCCTATCTATCATCCCATTCTCACAGAGCCAGTGTAGAACATCGTCTGTTCTCATCTCAAGAGTCTCTGACTCCATCTGGCTTGCTAGGAATGTCTTCGATAGGAATCTTGAGATGGCGTCTCTATCATCAATTCCTGCAGTCGCAACTATGGATAGAATGTGAGCAAGGAGGGCACCATCCTCCTCCGCATTTTGAGCTCCTGGATTCGCCAGTTTAGAAGTGATATCCTCCGGTTCTCCTTTGAAGTAGAAATCGATTAGAGAAGCCTCTTCTTGCTTGCTCTTTGATACCAGAAAAGACTCCCCGAACTCGTCGAAACCAGGCCTTCCGGCCCGACCCATCATCTGCCTCACCTCCATTATGGGAAGAGGCATGCTTCTGGCAGCAACAGTGCTCCATCTTCTTGTGTCCCTGACCACAACCCTACTGGCTGGCAGGTTCACTCCTTGGGCAAGAGTAGGGGTGGCAACTATGCACAACAGATTTCCAGATCTGAAACCTCCTTCGATGCCCTTTCTTTGCGAAGAAGTAAGACCTGCATGATGAAAACCAACTCCTCCCCTTACTGCATTTTCTAGGGCCTTCACGGTGACTGAACCGTTCTCTCCTGTAGAAAGTGCATCTGCCATTGCATCCCATGAATCAGTAACCGATTTCGAGAATCCATGAATACCCGCCGCTAACTTAGTTTTAACATGCTTAGAGAGCTCTCTTGCTTCCTTCTGCGCCGAGGATCTCGAAGCAACGAAAACTAGCATCTGCTTGTTCATATCAATCGTGTCGTCCAAAACGGAATGGAGGTTCTTTTGCGCCCCTCCTCCAAGACGCTTTGGCTCTGGCAAAGCAAAATCTCCCCCTGGGCTTTCGACAGAGTGGTATCTAAGGTCCAAACCAGTCAGAGTCCCAGAGTAGAGGGCAATTGGCCGCCAGTCAGATTTTATTAGATCCGCTTCCAACCATTCTGACAATTCATCGGCATTCCCTACTGTGGCTGAGAGAGCCAGAATTTGAGCCCCTTCCACCCTATGTCGTATCCGAGACAGTAGTATCTCCAGTGTCGGACCTCTGTTTGGTTCTTGCAGTAGATGAAACTCGTCAGCAACCACTATTCCAATGTCATTCATCAGCGAAGGATTCGATCTTAGCATCGAGTCTAACTTCTCACTGGTGCATACCAGTACGTCAGAGCCTCCGACTAAATTATTCTCACTACTCCTGTCTCCAATTGCTAGTCCTACTTTCAGGCCAACGCTGCTGCAAATCTCACTCAATTCATCGAATTTTTCCGAAGCAAGAGCCTTGAGGGGAACGATGTATATCCCCCTCATTCCCTTCAAGTCGTTAGCCAGTCTGTGCGCCATTGTGATATGAGCAACAAGAGACTTCCCACTAGCCGTCGGTATCGCTAGCATCAGATTCCTTCCCTCGAGAGAACCGGGGAGTGCCATTGCCTGTGGGGGGAATAACTGACTGATGCCCCAATTTTCCTGTAGCATCTTCTTTAGACGATTGTCGAATTCGAACTCCTCGAGTCCTACCATCCCGCCCCCGTCGTCCATAGGGGAACTTTGATTCGGCCGTTCTAAAGGATGCCGTGTGTCTATCAGTTCCAACGGTGGAAGGCAGGATGGCCTTCTTTCACTGCCACGAATAGACCTTCTCCAGTAGCACAAACCTTGCCATCCGCCGAAAGCGACATCATTACACTGGCCCTGTCTTCTCCAATTTCGACTACTTTGCCTGTTACACGGAGGGTGCTCCTGAAAGGAGTAGGTCTTCTGAGCTTGATACTGTAGGAAGCAGTGACTGTGCAGGGTGGCTCGAGATCCCCTGATCGATCCATCAGAGCAATTGCTGCAGTCCAGTTCCCATGACAGTCAAGGAGGGTACCGATGATGCCTCCATTGACCATCCCCGGGAACGCTTGATGCTCTTCAGTCGGTGTAAACTCCATCTCAAGCCCATTTTCCCCTCTGAAAGATCTAATCTTCAGTCCATTACTGTTGGATGGCCCACAACCAAAACATATGCTGGATGGTGCATGAAGTTCCTGAACAGACTTCACGCCCTCCCTCTCCATGACTATCGAAAACCCTCTTTGAAATTGAATATTCCCAATATTGCCTTGCGCATTGTATTAATTCGCCAATCCCTCGGGCTAACAGTGAGCGAGGGCGATTCAGCCAAAGTTGGACCACCCGCCAGCAGCAACGAGACGAAGCTCCCGCCTCGTGCAAAGAAGAGAAGGTTCGCACCGATTAAGATAGCCAATCAGATTCCAATGAGGCGACGCAAGGAGATAGAAAAGGCTCTTGGAGAGGTTGAAGGGAGCCCCACAAAGTGGTCTCGTAACGAAGGTACGAAGAATCATGTATTCATGAGGAAGAGAATCAAACCTGGGACAATAAGGCACATGGAGTACGAGCTCCTCGATGTTGAGATTGGCGAGTCATGGCCCGTTCCAATCAGTGTGATTCATGGATCTCGCCCTGGCCCAGTAGTGACTCTCTTGGGTGCCATTCATGGTGACGAATTGGTCGGTCCCCTGGCTCTAACTTACCTCTGTGGGCCTAACTTCATGGGTCCAGAGGAAGTGATCGATGCGAGCGTTCTAGCTGGGACAATACGCATTGTTCCAATCGTCAACCTTCCTGGTTACAGGAGAATGATACGTGACTTCCCTGATGGCAGAGAT
>Ga0315327_10001158_pt1 | contig 13624 bp, 14 predicted proteins | sample M110032315metaG_FD_203460 | JGI IMG/M metagenome (GOLD analysis project Ga0315327, IMG submission 203460) | Ammonia-oxidizing marine archaeal communities from Monterey Bay, California, United States - M1 100m 32315 | ecosystem: Environmental > Aquatic > Marine > Coastal | place: USA: California... | reverse complement strand
ACCGACGCAGCCGATGGCCTGCATGGCAGAGTTTGCAAGGGCGATTCCATCGGCTCCGAGCGATAGAGCTTTTATGAAGTCGGTGTGAGTGCGGAGGCCGCCGGTGATGATAAGCGTTAGTTCCCCGGACTTTCCAAGTTGATCGAGTTTGTGACGGGCTCGGGCGAGGGCAGGAATAGTGGGAACGGAAATATGATCTCTGAAGAGCAACGGAGCTGCCCCGGTTCCTCCGCCCCGGCCATCGAGAATGATGTAGTCGGCTCCCGCTTCGACAGCGAATTCGATGTCGTTTTCGATGTGATTGGCACTGAGTTTGAATCCGATTGGAATACCTCCAGTGACTTCTCGCACGCGATCGGAGAATCGGGCGAAGTCGACTGGTGACGTTAGATTAGCGAAAGTGGGAGGTGAAACGGCGGCTTGTCCCTCGGGGATGCCGCGAACCTCTGATATGCGCCCCACATTTTTACTAGCGGGTAAGTGTCCGCCAGTGCCGGTTTTGGCTCCTTGACCGCCTTTAAAGTGGAAGGCTTGGACTTTTTTGAGTGATTCCTCGTTGTATCCGAATTGCGCAGATGCGAGTTCATAGAAATAGCGATTGTTGGCGGCTTGTTCGTCCGGTAGCATACCTCCTTCGCCTGAGCAGATCCCGGTGCCCGCCTGTTCGGCTCCGAGCGCCATGGCGGTTTTCGCTTCTTCCGATAGGGCTCCGAAACTCATATCCGAAACGAAAAGAGGAATTTTCAGTTCGAGCGGTTTTCGTGCATTCGGGCCAATGACAAGATTCGTTCCGACAGGAATGTCTTCCATGAGTGGTTTTCGGTGAAGTTGCGCAACCATAATTTGGATATCGTTCCAATCGGGGAGCTCATTGCGGGGGACGCCCATCGCTCCCATTTCACCATGATGGCCAAAGTTGGAGAGTCCTTCATTGGCGAGTTTGTGAATAAAGGCGACTGTCGGCTCTTCGGGAGTGGGCGTTGCTTGGGGTGCAACATCGGCGTTGTTGTTTTGGAGTGCGAATTACTTGCCTACCTGATTGGCGGGGACTTGAGCATGCGTTCCGTCGCAAAACGGTTGATTGGCGCTTTGTTTGCAATTGCAGAGGTAGGCGTCGCCGCTTTCTTCGGCGGTGAAGGCCTTGGGTGTGAAGCCAGTGCCTTTGTGGGATCCGTCGCAGAATGGTTGGTTAGATGACTTTCCGCAGGCGCAAAAATAGTATTCTTCTCCTGCTTTGAGTTCAACGGCGATGGGTTTGTTGTCGGCGACGGTTGGTTTCTTCATAGCGGTCTTGTTTGGCTGTGCATTTATTTTGAGTAGTGATTAAAGTGAGGCATTTGAGTTTGTTGAAATGCGGTGATCGATAGACCAGGCTCCGCCGCCATTTATTATCAGGCTAATGCTCGCGGAAATAAGCACTAGAAGATATTCCATGCCTTCCGGGGCGAAGAACGATCCACTGTGAACGCTGATCAAAGCGACGAGCATGGTGATTCCGATTAGGGCGGCTGCGGGGCGAGTGGCCAATCCTATGATGAGTAGGAGTCCGCCGAAGAATTCGGTTCCGCCAGCTAGTGCGGCGAAGAGGATGCCTGGCTTCATTCCGAGCGAGTTTTCGAAGAACCCCGCTGTGCCTTGTAGTCCGTATCCACCGAAACTTCCGAATAGCTTTTGACTTCCATGAGCTGCCATTACGATTCCGAGACCGAATCTAAGAGGAAGACTTGTGAGTGCGTTATTAGTCGATGCTAGTTTTTCTATTATTTTATTCATTGCGTTGTTTTGTTGAAAGCTTGATATCAAGATAAAAATTCGTGATGAAAATGGAATGCTCGATTGACTAGAGATTTAGGGCTTCGGCTGTCTTGCCGATTTTTTTCATGAGTCTAACGAATTCAGCTTTCTCTTCTTTGTCGAATACGCTGAAGAGCCGTTCTAGATTCGAGGCATGGATTTCGAAGGCGTTATCGATAGCGGTTCTACCTTTTTCGGTTAGGGTTACGTTGACTACGCGACCGTCTTTAGGGTCGTGTTCTCTTGTAACGTAACCGTTCTTCTGAGCCCGGTCTACTGCAGTCGTCATTGAGCCACTTGTAAGCATCATTGACTGTCCGATTGTATTGACTGGCTGAGCACCCTTGGTTTTCAGGTATTCGAGAACGGCAAAGTCCGAGATGCTAGAGAATCCTAATTCTCCTATGCTTCGGTTGTCGTAGGTTTCCACAGCTTTGCTCGCCTTGTAGAGTACGAGGAAAAGGTGTTCGCCTTTGATGTTCTGAACTGTGGACATGGGTTGGAAGTTGAATATTTATGCCTTGATGTCAAGGTATTATTGTAAAGCAAATTTTGATACTTACGGTCTGTCTGCTTAGGCTGAAGTTCTGAGCTACTCTTTGAAGGGGTCGATTCTTTCGAAGCCGAACGCGTAGTCCATGAGATGGAAGATGACGTGTTGTTCGACGGTGCCGCCTAGGAGATGGGCTTTGGGACCTGTGGCCCAGATACCCACGTCTTCGCCACCGTGCGTTTCGGATCCTGCGGGAATGGAAGTTTCTTGAAGATGGTCTTTGAAGGATTCGTTAGTTTGCGATTCTGGCGTGACGTGAAGGTGTTCAGCGAGATCGGGACGTGCTTGAGTGATGTTCTTGTATTGTTTTGGGCTGTGAGGATAGGCTTTTGGCCCTTCGGGTTGATCGGGGCTCGCACCCGTGTATCCGGCTCCGATTGTGTATCCGAGAGTCGTATACGGTTTGCCCATGATGTCGGTCATGAATTTGTTATTGGGTTCGCCGTCTTTGCCGTTGCCTGCTACGAGACCAACGATGCTATTGCCACGCGTCGGATAGCCTGCCATCGTCATGACGTGACTGTGATCGGCGGTTACAACGATGAGAGTCTCACCTGGGTCGGTGTTGTTGTAAGCGGTTTCGACGGCTTTGGAGAATTCCACGGCGTCACGTAGAGCGCGGTAGGCGTTGCCGGCGTGGTGGGCGTGGTCGATGCGACCACCTTCGACCAAGAGAAAGAAACCTTTGCGGTTGTTGTCGAGTATATCGATGGCGAGCTCGGTCATCTCGGAAAGGGTGGGCTCCTCTCGTTCTTGATCTTCGAGGTCGGCGGTGAACTGCATGTGGGATTTTTCGAAAAGGCCGAAGAGGTATTCGGTTTTGTTGGCATCGATTTTATTGAATGTACTCAAATCGTGGATGAAGGCGGAGTTTCTGCGCGTATCGAGCCACTCGTCGGCGAGATTTCGTCCGTCGGTACGCGAGCCGTTTCCGCCTTCGGAAGTGTACTTCGCGGGGATTGGTCCTTGAGGGAAAAAGGATCCCCGCCCGCCGCCGATGGCGACTTCGGGTCCGTCTACTTGCGGATAACCGCGGGCGGCCCAATTTTTAGGAAAGTCGATTAGCTGGGCGGCGATGTCTTGGACGGGAGAATTTTCAGGGAGGGCGGCATTGGATTCCCAACCGCGTTCGGGCACGTGAGCGTAGGTGCAGGCGGGGGTGGCGTGGGTGAGCCGAGCGGTTGAAACGATCCCAGTGGATTTGCGGGCTATCTCCGCTTTTTCGAGGAGGGTCACAAGTTCGTTGCCTTGAGTGCCTTCGGCATCCCCTCGGAGAATATTTTGATTAACCGAGATGAATCCGGCTTTCGTTTTAACGCCGGTCATCATGGCGGTCATGGTGCCAGCGGAATCAGGCGTTTGCTGGTTTGTGTTGTAGGTCTTGGATAGCGCGGAATGAGGAAAGGTCTCGAAAAAAAGAAAGTTCTCTTCGCCCGTTTCGCCGCGCATTTGACCCTCCATGATGCGAGCGGCGGTAACGGTGGAAATGCCCATTCCGTCGCCCACGAAGAGGATGACGTTTTTGGCTTTACGGTTGTTCGGCTTTCTCGATTCAGCGTCGAGAATGTTTTGGCGACCTTGTTGATACCAAGATTCGGGCGATTCCTGGCGGTCGGCTGCGGATAGAGTTCCGAGTCCGATTAGCAGAGAGAGGGCGAGGGTTGCGAAACGATTCATAAGAAGTTCTTAGGTTTTGCTTGGGTTGATTAGCTAGGTTTTGCGATCGAAGAAGGCAAGCGAGTTGTTCGATTCAAAATAGCAACTGTTGTGGAGCTTGGGTTGGAGGAAATTAGGCTTGATTAGATTATCTTTAATTCAGTGAAAGGAGAATATGACTATGAGGGAAAATATACATGCAATAGCAGGAACGAGCATGTTGGCTTTAGGGGCGTTGGTCTTATTGGCTGGCTGTCCGATGAACGAAAAATCGCCGATTGGCTTCAGACTGCCGGAAGGCAGTATTTGGAAGGGTAGACGGCTTTTGTGGAATTGGGCTGTATTCGTTGTCACTCGGTGGTTGAAGAAGACTTGATGCCGGAAATGACGGAGCCGCGCGAGATTCACGTCGTATTGGGCGGTGAGGTAACCCGCGTTAAGACCTATGGTCAGTTGGTCACTTCCATAATTAATCCTTCGCACGTGGTGAAAATTCAGCATCGGGAAAAATACACGGATGCCGAAGGCAATTCCATGATGCCGGATTTCAGGGAAGAGATGACCGTGCGGCAGATGATCGATATTGCGGAGTTCCTGCAAGCGCGATATGAGGTGGTGGTTCCGGGTAAATAGTATCCATAAAATAGATACTAAATTTGATTGGGCTAAGGTGTTCGTTGGATAGCAAAACGGCCAGGACGAATGTCATGGCCGCGGAAAGCGTTGAAATTGAGTTAGACTTCGATGAGGTTTTTGCCGGTCATTTCTGCGGGTTGCTCGAGTCCCATTAAGCTGAGCACGGTAGGAGCGATATCGGCTAGGCGACGGTCGTCCTGGATTAGCTTTAAGGTTTCGCAACCTTTGCCGTAGAGGACGATTTCGACGGGGTTGAGTGTATGCGCAGTATGGGGACCGTCGACGGTTGGATCCCACATTTGGTCGCTATTGCCGTGGTCGGCGGTTACGAGCGCGGCTCCATCTACTGTGTCGATCGCTTCGAGCAATTCGCCGATGCAGCTGTCGACTTTGACGCAGGCTGCTTTGACGGCTTCGATGTTGCCTGTGTGGCCGACCATGTCGGGGTTGGCGAAGTTGACGAGGACGAAGTCGTACTTCTCGGATAGGATAGCGTCTTTGGTGAGCTCTTTGACTTCCTCTGCTGACATTTCAGGGGCTAAGTCGTAGGTATTGACCTTCGGACTGGGGGCCATGCCCCAGTCTTCTCCATCGAAGGTCTCTTCGGTGTAGTCGTTGAAAAAGAAGGTGACGTGCGGGTACTTTTCCGTTTCTGCGCAGCGGAATTGCTTAAGGCCTTTGTCGGCGATGTAGCTGCCTAGGATGTTGGGCATTTTGGCTGGCTTGTAGAAAACGACGTTTTCGCAGAGGCCTTTTTTCCACTCGGTCATCGCCGTGTAATAGAGATCGAGTTTTTCGCCTCGATCGAAATCGGTGAAATCGTCTTCGATGAATGCTCTTGTGACCTCGCGTGGCCGGTCGCCTCGGTAGTTATAGAATACTACAGCGTCACCGTTTCCGATCGTCGCGATTGGTTGGCCGGCTTCGTCAGTGATCCAAGTCGGGGGAACGAACTCGTCGCCGGTGGATGAAGAGTCGGTTGGGTTCTGATAGTAGTCTGCAATGGCTTTTGCTGCGCTGGTAGATGTTGCCTCGGCGATCTTGCCGGTTAGCATATTGTAAGCTTTGGATACGCGTTCCCAACGGTTATCGCGGTCCATGCACCAGAAGCGTCCGCAAACGGAGGCGATTTCTCCGATGCCGAGTTCGATGCATTTGGCTTCGGCTTGTTCGATGAACCCTTTACCGCTATGGGGCGGGGTGTCGCGTCCGTCGGTGAAGAGGTGGATGTAGACTTGTTCGATTCCCGCTTCTTTAGCTTCGGTGAGCAATCCGTAAAGATGATCGAGAAGGCCGTGCACGCCGGCGTCGGAGCCGATTCCCATAAAGTGCAGCTTACCGCCAGCTTTGGTTTTGGAGAAAGCGCCTTCGAGAGCTTTGTTGCCGCGGATGCTTCCGGTTTCGAAAGCCTTGTTGATGCGTACGATTTCTTGGTCGACGATGCGACCGGCTCCGATATTTTGGTGGCCGACTTCGCTGTTGCCCATGATTCCGGGGGGGACTCCAACGTCTAGTCCGCACGCGGCGAGTTCCGTACGTGGCCAGTTTTGGCTGAGACTATCCGAGACGGGCGTGTTCGCTAATTTGATCGCGTTGAATGCGTCTTGCTTGGAGTCGTGATTGGATCCCCAACCATCGCGGATGACGAGGAGAACGGGTCGTTTGCCTAAGTTCATAGAATTTCGAAATCAATTGTTCGGAAGGCGCTACACCTGATGCTGAGCGAATTCGAAGGCGTGGGTTCTCCTAAATTGATTCCGGGAAGTCTATAAAATTCAGCGATTTTCGTTTTCCGGAAGGATTTACCGCCGAGAGGGTGATTCGACCGGAAAAAGCTTCTCTAGGATTTCGGTGCCTTCCTTTACCATTTGGTTGATTTTCTTAGTGAGGTCGGTTTCGGGGTAGATAGGGATTGGGCCGATTTCAGGTTTTGGAAGGGAGGGAACGTTCCGGTGCACAGCTTGGCTAGCCGAGCGCTTTTTCGATGGCTTGAACCACTTTTTTCGATTCGGGGCTGGTGAGGCTTCCGAAGCGATTGAGGAGGACGCCTTCGCGGGAAAGGAGGAATTTGTTGAAGTTCCAGCGAATTTTTCCCGGGTAGGGCGATTTTGGACCGGTTAGGGCGGCGAAGATCGGGTGCTGACCGGGACCGTTTACTTCGACTTTGGCGTGCATGGGAAAGCTCACTCCGTATTCGAGCGAGCAAAAGGATTCGATTTCTTGATTGCTGCCGGGTTCTTGTCCTCCGAATTGGTCGCAGGGAAATCCCAGCACGACGAGGCCTTGGTCTTGGTAGCGCCGATTTAGGGATTCGAGGTTCTTGTATTGGCCGGTGAATCCGCATTTAGAGGCTACGTTTGCAATGAGAAGCACTTTGTCCCGGTAAGTTTCCAGGGTATAGGCAGTACCGTTAATGGGTTCGAATGGGAGATCGTAGAGAGAATCGGTCATGGTAATGGTTGGGTTGAATTAGAAGATGAAATGCGGCTTGCGAGCTGAGCGAATACTTGCAGGTCTCGGTAGCTAGGGAACAATTTATAGGTTGAAGGTTCCCAAAGGCTACCCATTGTCTGGGTTTTTCGATAATAAAATCAAATCGATCTTAATATGAAAATGAAGTTCGCAATTCTTTTGATGTCCCTTTGGGGTCTTTCAATGTTCGCATCTCTAGCTCAGGCAGAGACTGTACTGGAACTGTCGGGCAACGACACGATGCAGTTCGACAAGAAGGCGTTTGACGTCGCTGTCGGCGAAGAGATCAAGCTGGTCTTTACCAACAAAGGCACATTGCCGAAGGCTGCTATGGGACACAATGTTGTGATCCTGAAGCTAGGCACCAATGTCATGGCGTTTGGTGGCGGAGCTATCTCGGCTGCAGCTACGGATTACGTTCCTCAAGATGGACCAATGGCCGCTCAGGTTATTGCTAATACGAAGGTGCTTGGACCAGGCGAGAGCGAGACGATTACTTTCAAGCTGGATGCCGCGGGCGAGTACAATTTCATATGTTCGTTCCCAGGCCACTACGCTTTGATGAAGGGCGTGATGACTGCGAAATAACGCGGTCAGTAAAATCAATTTATGCCCTCCGGGTAAATACCTTGAAGCTTGTCGCCGATTCTGAGCTGGTGGAAGGGCTTCGTCGCTACCTTTGAAATACCTCGGGGCTCGCCCCGGGGATTCTTTATTTTGCAGGGAGCCTTTTCGAGGGCTCTTTTTTTGTGATGCTAGAAGGGTTTTTGAGTAAATCCAGACTCTTGGGGATGGCGGTGAGCGGACCCTCTTTGCCTTCGAATTGTAGAGAGACGTATCCTCGGAAGCCGGCGTCTTTCATGATCGTGGCGATTCGAGCGTAGTCTAGGTCCAGAGTGTACCAAGCACCGCCGTAGTAGGTCTTGGCTTGCATGAGTAAAGATTGCGGCGCGAGTTGGGCGAGTTTAGGGTAGGGGGTTCCTCCAGTTTGGTGGAGTTGGCGCAACCAGCGAATTGGGTTGCTGTCAGGCCTCCGGCAATAGTCGCGGCGTTTCTCAGGAAGGTTCTTCGTGTATTTATGGGGTAGTTGCTTTTGGATTACTGAGAGATATTGAGTTCTATATTAGTCCAAGTTCTTCTCCGGCTTCTTTGAATTTTTCGATAGCGAAATCGAGATCAGTCTGAGAATGCGCTGCTGAGATTTGAGTTCGTATTCGTGCTAGTCCCTTGGGGACGACGGGGTAACTGAAACCGATGACGTAGATTCCTTTTTTCAGCATGAGGTTGGCTAGTTCGTTGGCCTTTTTGGCGTCGCCGATCATGATTGGAATAATGGGGTGAAGACCGTCGATTAGCTGGAATCCGGCTTCTGCCATCGCCTTGCGAAAGTAGGCGGCGTTGGTTTCTAGGCGGTCGCGGAGGTTGGTCGAGGATTCGAGCAGTTCGAGCGCTTTGATCGAACCGGTGGCGATCGCGGGTGCAAGCGTGTTGCTGAAAAGGTAGGGTCGCGAGCGTTGGCGAAGGAGTTCGACGATTTCCTTTCTTCCCGAAGTGTATCCGCCGCTTGCTCCGCCAAGCGCCTTTCCAAGCGTTCCAGTAAGAATGTCGATGCGTTTTTCTACGTTGTGGTGTTCGTGGGTGCCGCGGCCGTTTTTACCCATAAAGCCGACTGCGTGTGAATCGTCGACCATTACGAGACAGTCGTAGCGATCGGCTAGCTCGCAGATTGCCGGTAAATTGGCGACGTGGCCGTCCATGGAGAAAACACCATCGGTAACGATGAGTCTGAATCGGGAGCTACTGGCTTGTTTGAGCTGCTCTTCGAGGTCGGCCATGTCGCTGTTGCCGTAGCGGTAGCGCTGGGCTTTGCAGAGACGGATGCCGTCGATGATGCTCGCGTGATTCAGGGCGTCGGAGAGAATGGCGTCTTCAGGTCCGAGGAGGGTTTCGAAGAGACCGCCGTTGGCATCGAAGCATGAAGAGTAGAGGATGGTGTCATCCGTTTTCAAGAACCCACTTAGTTTGGCCTCGAGCTTTGTATGGAGGGTTTGGGTGCCGCAGATGAATCGAACGGAAGCGAGGCCGTAACCCCATTTGCGAATGCCTTCGATCGCCGCATCGCGGACTTCAGGGTGTTGAGCAAGGCCGAGGTAATTATTCGCGCAAAAGTTCAAAGCTTCTAAACCTCCTTCGACTTCGATTCGAATGTTCTGTGCTGAAGAGAGGGTGCGTTCTGATTTATAGAGGCCTGCTTCTCGGATCTCGGTTAGTTGCGTCTGTAAGTGTTCTTTGAGTACGGAATTCATCGTAGGAAAGGGATTGTTCGGTATTTGAGTTAGCGCCAATTTAGGATGATTTTTCCGGACTGGCCTGCTTCCATTATATTAAAAGCCTCTTTGAAATCCTTAAAGGGGAAGCGATGGGTTATGACAGGGGAGATATCGAGTCCGCTTTGAAGCATGACGGTCATTTGATACCAGGTTTCGTACATACGCCTGCCGTAGATGCCTTTGATCGTGAGCATATTGAATACGACGTGATTCCAATCGATGGCGATGTTTTGGGAGGGGATCCCTAGCATGGCGATTTTGCCGCCGTGGCACATATTGTCGATCATCTCGTTGAAGGCGGATGGGTTGCCGGACATTTCGAGACCGACATCGAAACCTTCCTGCATGCCAAGTTCTTTTTGAGTAGAGCGAATGTCGCGCTCTTTGGCGTTGATGGTAAGGGTAGCTCCCATTTGCTTGGCGAGTCCGAGTCGGTAGTCATTGACGTCGGTGACTACGATGTGCCGGGCCCCTGCGTGACGGGCAATGGCTGCTGCCATGATGCCGATAGGGCCGGCACCGGTAATGAGAATATCTTCGCCGAGAGAGGGGAAGGAGAGCGCTGTGTGGACGGCGTTGCCGAATGGGTCGAAGATCGAAGCTACGTCGAGATCTATTCCTGGCGCGTGGTGCCAGACGTTGGTCATCGGAAGGACTAGGTATTCGGCGAACGCTCCGGGGCGATTTACGCCGATGCCCTGGGTATCCGAGCAAAGGTGACGACGTCCGGCCATGCAGTTGCGGCATCGTCCGCAGACAACGTGTCCTTCGCCGCTGACGACATCGCCGAGTTTGAAGTCGGCGACATTGTTTCCAATTGCGACAATCTCGCCAACGAATTCGTGCCCAACCACCATGGGAACCGGGATCGTCTTCCGAGCCCATTCATCCCATTGGTAGATGTGAAGGTCGGTACCGCAAATTCCAGTTCGGTCGACGCGGATCAACACATCGTTGATTCCGTATTCAGGTTCGGGAACGTCTTGCAGGGCAAGGCCTCGCCGGGATTCGCTTTTAACTAAGGCTTTCATGAGCGTTTGAATGGTGTGTGGCGAGCAGTTCGCGATATTGCGGCGTGCATTCAAGTGCTTGGTGGGCGCGAGTTCGAGGCTAATTTCCCGTCTATGACAAACTTAGTTGGCGGTAGCATGGGGACCTTACGTCTCTTTTCGAGACGAGTGTTTTTGCCGATCTTAGCGTGGGAGTCTATCAGTGGCGCCATTGCGATGGTGTCTGAGGGATCGTTTACGTAAGTGGGGTGCTCTTCGAATGTACTGAAAGCGACAGACATCTTGCCGCGGTCACTGAGGGAAATGCGTTGCCATTGGTTTTTGAATTTGGAAGCACTCATCCCGCAATAGTTTTTCAGAGCTCTTTCTGCTGATGGTTCGGTTAGGATTGCGTTTATGGCTTCAGTGCCGTCGTTCCGAAACCTTTGGTTGCCTACAAGGATGAATTTAATCCGTCCCGAGTCGATTGTCTGCGTGTTGTCCGAGTGCCTCAAAACATCCGCTGCCAAACCATTTTCGGCTACGAAATTTCAGTGGCCGATGAAATAGTCGGCTGCAAGGCGCACGGATTGATGGTCGATGTCTGTATTTTTCGTACGATAGGTTCGTTCGGTTAACCGACGTCTTGGGAATGGGTCTGGAAATTCAGCAGCAGCGCTAAGGGTAACATCGGGAAGAAAGAGAAGACAGTTGACGTTACCTCGGTTAATCAAAGTGTTCGTGTTTTGGTTACGGATGATACCCCGTTCAATATAAAGGTCACTATGTCTTTGCTGAAGAAACTGGGATACAAGGTGGATAGCACAAGTAATGGATGGAATTGAGGTGACCAAGCGAATTCTAGAAGGTTCACTAGAAGAGGATCAGCCAAGTATTATTGCAATGACAGCGGACGCTACGGAATTGGATCGGAATGAATGTCAGGATTCTCGAATGGAATGCTTTATGAGCAAGCCAATGAAGATAGACGCCGTTTGGGTTGCCTTGTAAAAAGCGATCGTAGCGGAAACCAATTCAATCCGACTGAATTAGCTAGTTTACGCCTGAGTAATTTAAAATGTAACCAGGCTGCATTGATTGCACGTTTCGTTTATTGCGATGCGTTATTCGGAAATGGGTTTGGGAGAGCTCACGAAGCGTTAGTTATTGTGTCACCGAAAAACGAATTAGGGAATATTAGAGTATTGGATTTGAGAATGTCGAAAGCGGTGAAACGCTTTGCTAGCAGCTTGTTTTGCCTTCTGCCGATTCTCTTTGGCGTGCGCATTCAAGCAGAATTGCCGGAGGGGAATTACAATGTCGTGATGATCTTTGGCACTTATTGACCGGAGATAAGGCGTTGATTTATCGATTAGCTCGAGATTCTTATTTTGCCGACGAAGATCTTGCTCCTATCGAGTAGGCAACCGATCAATTTCTTCATACTGAGAAAGTATTCCTAATCGATGGCGAAGGTCGGATTCGAGGCGTCTATAATGGGGCGATGACCGTCGATATGAAACGGGTTATCGCCGATGTGAAGACGTTGCAGGCGCAGGGCGAGTGAGGTGGATAGTTGATTGCTGTTTTTGCGTGTTTCAATACAAATGACATCGTCGCTAAACTCACGCGAGTCCCTCGCTCAACTACGTCGCAAGGCGGCGTGGTTTTTAGACAATTTAAGTTGTATTGAAGCAGAGGAGCTATTTTTGAAGCCATTTGCCGCTCGGTTCCTGTATCCATAATTTCGGGGCCGATTTTTTGCGGATTGATTCGGCCCGGCCTTGTCCGACTACGGTTACCGATAGCCCAAGGCGTTTTGCAAGAATGGCGTAGAGCGCTTTTCGATCGGCGTTCTCCTCATTCATCACTTTGGTTTGAGCGGGGGCTAGCATTGCGCGCTGTTCAAGCAGGCCTTTGTTGTTTTCGCCGAGGAGGGCTTTGATTTTCAATTCGTCTACGGCTCCTACGCGTTGAAGAATACGTTGTTTAATACCGTTTTCTTCAGCTTGGGCGTTCGCGCTTTGCGGCAAGACGGCAAGCGCGGAGAGGGTCAGTATGAGGGAAAGGGTTATTCGGATCGTTTTCATTGGATGTCTTTAAAGTTGTGGCTCTAGAAAGAAAGGGATGTGGATGCGGCGTCGATGTCGCCGAATACGTCAGAGAGCTCTTGTTGAAGTTGGACCTTTAGGTTGACGTCGAGGGTCATGTAAATGGGTTCGAATGAGCTGTGAGTCTTAATGCTGATGCAGCCGTTTAGGCATATCAGGGCTGGTAGAGCTAAGAGCAGCTTCGAGAGAGATTTAAGGTCAGTCTTCATTTTCGGCTGTTGGACGATTTGAGTAACGAATGTATTCAATGGAACTTTCCTAAGGTAAAAAGCAAGGTCTGAAAAGCGAGGCGAATCTTGATGAGACTGGTCCATTAGGGAGCATTTTAGATCGTACCCGAGTCGCTAATGCGAGTCCGTTTCGGGTACTACGCCGAGTGAATTGAGGCGCATGAGGAAATTGAGGAGTTCGGCAACAGTTCCGTTGACATTTGTGGTAATGTTAAGGGGGATTCGAGCTGTGCCGGTTTCGGCGAGACCCGCCATTTGGATGCGCATAGGAGTGCCGGGGAGATCCTTGCTGAAGAGGTCCATGCGCAATTCGACTATGTTTAAGTTGCCGAGGGCATCTTCTAGGAGGACATTGGGTTCGAGGCCAAGACGTTCGAGCATTTTGTCTCCATAGGTTTTTGGGGGAGCGTAGGGGTCGTCGGGCTGAGTGAAGAAGCCTTGGGCGTCATAGGCGAACTGGGCTTCGCTCTTAGGGTCGAGCTCGAGAAATCCCTCGCCAAGGACAGGCAAGCCATCGACAATGCTGATGGGTAAGGCTCCGTCGAGGCGGCCGGTGACTTCGCCTTCGAAGAAGTCGAGCATCGTCATGACGGGCGCAATCGAAATTTGTTCGAATCTAAGTGTGATTGCGGCTTGGGGATCGTCGAGATCTATGTTGAACGGATCGAGGGCGAGTATGCCGTCGAAAGAGCGCATCTGAGCTTTTTCGACGAAGAATTGATTGTTTTCGTCGAGTTCGAATTCGAGGAGCATATCCGTTGCTTCTATGTCGCCGAAAGTGAGCGTGTCTATGTTGATGGTTTGGGAGGGGCTGGTGACCAGGTCGGCGACAGAGTCGAATACGATGTTCGTT
>Ga0315327_10001155_pt1 | contig 13634 bp, 9 predicted proteins | sample M110032315metaG_FD_203460 | JGI IMG/M metagenome (GOLD analysis project Ga0315327, IMG submission 203460) | Ammonia-oxidizing marine archaeal communities from Monterey Bay, California, United States - M1 100m 32315 | ecosystem: Environmental > Aquatic > Marine > Coastal | place: USA: California... | reverse complement strand
TTGAATGGCTTTTTTCTATCGAGAGTTTTAGTCATATCCCTATTTACTTTAGCGGACAGATAGAAGAAGAATCTAACTTCCCATAAGGACAGAATAGCTTTTTAGAAAGAGTCATTTTTAGCTTCGTTAACCATGTTCGTCACCTCTTCAACAACAGTCTCTAAAGAGATCTCAGCCTTTTGGTTAGTGGAACGATCATTTACTTCCGTTATCCCATTTTCTAAGCCGCGTGGTCCGATCGTTACACGAAGAGGTATACCAATTAACTCTGAGTCAGCAAATTTCACACCAGGTCGTTCTTCTCTGTCATCAAGCAAAACATCAATACCGGCTTCAGTTAATGCTTTATAAATGTCTTCGGCTAAATCAACTGAATCAGTGTGATCAGTTTTTAAGAGGGTTATTACAACTTCGTAGGGAGCGATCGACATTGGCCATATCAAACCATTTTCATCATGATGGGTTTCCGCCACTGCCGCCATGGCACGCTCCACCCCAATTCCATACGAGCCCATCGTTAAAGTTTGAGACTTACCTTCAGAGTCAAGGACAGTTGTCCCCATTGCTTCCGCATATCGTCTACCCAATTTGAAGATGTGGCCAGCTTCGATGCATCGGGTAATAGTTATAGGATTTCCGCAGTCAACGCAGGACTCTCCTTCAAGGATTCCTCTCACGTCAACCCACTCGTTTACAGCGATATCTCTTTGAACATCAACTCCTGAATAGTGGGTATCATCAACGTTGGCTCCCGTAGACATACCTGTGCGACCCTGTAAAGCTAGGTCGGCATAAATCGGAAGATTCTCTACTCCTACTGCGCCAAGGCTTCCAGGAGAAGCGCCAAGAGCAGAGCGAATCTCTTCCCCAGTTGCAGGACGAAGATCAGTGACACCAGTAATATCAATAAATTTTTGTTCAAGAAAAGGATGATCCCCTCGTAAAAGGATTAGTGTCAACTCTCCATCAACGACGTACACGAGAGTTTTTATCTGATGTTCTGGTGGATGCCCCAACTCAGCTAGTGCGGCAATAGTGCGAACATCTGGAGTAGGGAAAGATTCTGGCTCTCCGCTACTTGAACGATTCTCTATTAGAGCAAGGGAGGCTGAAGCGCGTTCAACGTTGGCGCTGTAGTTGCAAGATGAACATCGAGCAACATCATCTTCTCCGGCTTCTGACTCAACCATAAATTCAACTGAAGCACTACCGCCCATCGCGCCAGAAGAAGCTTCGACTGGAAACGCATCAAGTCCCAGCCGATTGAAAATCTGAACATAAGCGTCATGATGAAGAGAGAAAGAAGTATCGAGACCTTCATCGTCTATATCAAAGGAATATGAGTCTTTCATTGCGAACTCTCGGACTCTAAGTAGTCCAGATTTTGGGCGAGGTTCATCTCTGAATTTTGTTTGTATCTGATACCAAATCTGTGGCAGATGACGATAGGAGGTGATTTCAGTTCCGAGGGATGCAAAAACTTCTTCGTGAGTCATTCCTAAGGCTTGATCCGCTCCTTTACGGTCAACGAACCTGAACATCTCTTCTCCCATGGTTTCCCACCTGCCGGATTTTTGCCAGATATCCGCAGGATGCATCGCCGGAAGTAAAAATTCTTGTCCACCTATTGCATCCATTTCTTCACGGATGATGGCAGCCACTTTCTTATGGATTTTCCATCCCAGAGGAAGCATGGAATAGTGGCCAGATTGAAGTTGTCGAATAAAGCCACCACGGACAAGGAGTTGATGACTTATCGCTTCGGCTTCAGCCGGAGCGTCACGCAAAGTAGGTATAAAAAGATTTGACCACCGCATACGAAAACTTTCGTTAACTTGATTTATGGTTACTCTAACCTAGTAGAAATCATCGCAGGATGAATCCTTCTTATAAAATAAGGTTTGCAAGAAAAATTACCGTTGGGTAACTTCAGGATAAGGTCTAACAATAACTAGTTCAGAATAGCATTAGGAAAATATGAGTGAACAAACAGCATCAGAAGTAAGTGAAGAACTTTCCGCTTGGTTGGAAGAAAACTGGGATCCAGAGATCACAGTGGCTGAATGGTGGGCACGACTTAGTGGAGCACGTTGGAGTCATCCGTCTCTTCCCGAAGAAGCTGGTGGACGTGGATATAACCGTGAACAAGCCACAGCAGTGTCGGTGGGGCTCGCCGAAGCAAATGTTGTTGGTCCACCAACTGGGTTAGGGCACATGCTTGCCGCTCCTACTATTGCGGTGCACGGCTCAGAAGAACAAGTTGGTCGGTTAGTTCCAGAAATACTTGATGGATCCGTAGCGTGGTGTCAGTTATTCTCAGAGCCAAACGCTGGATCCGACTTAGCAGGACTACAAGCTCGTGCAATACGAGATGGAGATGAATGGGTAGTCAGCGGACAGAAAGTTTGGACATCCGGCGGCCATATGGCACAAAAGGGAATGCTGATCGCTCGAACAGATCCAGAGGCTCCCAAACATCAAGGGATCACTTACTTCGCCATAGAGATGGATCAACCCGGTATAGAAGTCCGCCCTTTGCGAGAAATGACTGGACAAGCGCTTTTTAACGAGGTTTTCCTTGATGAAGCCCGAGTATCAAATGACAATGTTATAGGTGGTCTTGGTAATGGATGGGCAGTAGCAAACAGCACATTAATGTTCGAAAGAGCAAGCCTTGGCGGAGGGGGTAAACAACCAATCTCTGTTGCTCCAGGAACCATCGCGGGACGTTTGCAGCAGTCAGTAGGCGATTTCACCAACCGTGTTAATCGTGGGCCTGAAGGCGATGGCGGAAGAGGTATGAGCACCGATTCGCTTGTTCGTTTAGCGAAAGAAACAGGTCGTGACGATGACGCAGTTGTGCGTCAAGAAATCGTGCAACTACACATTCTGGCGGAAGTAAATAAACTCAACATGCGTAGAGCTAAAGCCGGAGGAAGCCGCACAGGCGCTGAAGGGAATCTCGCAAAACTTGCCATGAGCGAACTTGTTCGTCGCAGCCGAGATGTTGGCAACATGATTATTGGAGCCGATGGAATGCTGACAGGAAAGGACAGTTCCACCGGAGGAGCAGTCCAGGAAGTAACAATGTTCTCACCTGCACCAGCAATCTATGGCGGTACAGATCAAGTTCAACGAAACATCATCGGAGAGAGAGTCTTAGGTCTTTCGAAAGAACCCGGTCACCCTAAAGACACTCCATTTAAAGAGCTACCGCAAAATTAGATCAAGAAGAAGTCATGTGTGCTAAAAGTTTTTGGCGCACAAGATCGGGTTCCTCGATCATGACCATATGGCCGGTTGACGAAAAGTCCACAATTTCCTTCTCGGCAGAAACGGCATCAATTAGAGGCTGAGCAGATTTACGTGGGGTCATTTTGTCTTCAGACCCCAAAAGGAAAAGGGTACGGCATTCAATGTTTTCCGCAGACACTACTGCTTCTTCATAACTTGAACAGGCAGCAAGGTCTACGCTGAGAACACCTCTAGTAGTAGATTCAATTAGAGCTTGAGTCCCTCCAGTCATTGATAAACCAGGAGTGGGGTTATTTCCGAGATGATGTTTAGCTCCATGCCCCCAAGAAGTGATCAATTGAGCAGCTTTAACGTCACTAGCATCTGCAGCTTCTTGCAATTCAGGATGTACGGGCATTGAGGACCCAACTCCAAGAAGGCTCACCGAAGAAACTGAATCTTTATGGTGTCCAGCAGCATGTAGAGCGGTCAAAGCACCCATGGAGTGACCAACCAGATGAATTTTTTCCCCAAAGTGATCTGATATTTCGGCTATCCAATCAGATAATGCAGGGATGCTTTCTAGAGCTGGACCTTCAGATTGTCCATGGTCGGGAAGATCAATTGCTAAGGCCCTAAATCCATGGTGTGCGAGAAATCTTGTTTGCTGCGACCAGACAGTGCGATCCATTCCCGCTCCATGAATTAAGACAACAATCGGATCAGAACGTCCTTCAAAACTGACGGCTCCGGTTGCACCATGTACTTGTTTCCCACCTAAAGAAAAAAACATGAACTACCTATCTTTGTGAAGCTTTGAGAGCTTTATCGAGATCACCACAAATATCTTCAGCATCTTCAAGGCCGACCGATACACGAATCAGATCTTCACTTATTCCGGCGGTTTCTAAATCTTCTACGCTCATTTGTTGATGAGTTGTAGATCCAGGATGAATAACCAAGGTTTTAGCATCGCCAACATTCGCCAAATGTGAAGCCAGTTTCACGCTCTCAATAAATTTCCTACCAGCTTGCCTGCCACCCTTTACACCAAAACTAAGAATGGCTCCTGACCCTTTTGGATAGAGACGCTTAGCTAAATCATGATCAGGATGACTGGGATGACTGGGATGTTTGATCCATTCCACAGCGTCATGACCATCAAGGAGTTCAACAACATGCTTAGTGTTCTCTACGTGACGGGCCATACGAAGAGGTAATGTCTCAACTCCCTGTAACAAATAGAAAGCATTAGCGGGACTCATACAAGCACCAAAATCTTTCAAACCTTCAGCACGTGCACGCATAGAAAGAGCGGCAGGACCAAACTCCTCTGTGAAAGTAATGTTGTGGTACCCCTCATAAGGTTCTGTCAAAGTAGGAAATTTTCCAGAAGCTTCCCAATTAAAACGTCCTCCGTCAACGATGGTGCCACCTATAGCTACCCCGTGACCTCCTAAGAACTTTGTTACTGAATGCATGATGATGTCTGCGCCATGTTCAATCGGGTTGATCAGATAGGGAGTAGAAAAAGTCGAATCAACGCAAAGAGGAAGACCAGCCGCATGTGCGACATCAGAGACAGCATCGATGTCTAAAACCTCAATACCAGGATTTCCCAGAGTTTCAGCGAACACCAAACGTGTTTCTGGTCGGATAGCTTTAGCAAACTCTTCTGGATCCCGTGGGTCAACAAAAGTAGTAGTGATACCAAACCTAGGAAGAGTGTGGTTCATCAAAATGAAAGCGCCACCATAAATGTTTCGACTCGCCACAATATGATCACCGGTATTTAGAAGAGTTGCGACTGCAAGATGCAAAGCAGCCATACCACTAGCAGTACAAACAGCACCAACCCCACCTTCCAATGAAGCAAGTCGTTCTTCTAATACTGCGACGGTTGGATTTGAAATTCGTGAATAAATATGTCCACTAGTTTCAAGATTGTAAAGACCAGCAGCTTGATCTACAGAATCAAAAACGTAAGACGTTGTTTGATGAATAGGCACAGCACGAGATCCGGTAGTGGGATCAGGGTATTGCCCTGCATGCAAAGCACGAGTATCGAAGCGTCTAAATTCTGGTTCAACCATGTCTACAGACTAGAACACTTAGATGTAGGAAGACTCACAATAAATAAATATTGAGGAAATTCGTGAAAAAACACACAAGTTGTTCTTTGATATGAAACTATGAGCCATAAGAGAAGTTTTAAATCAGATTTGTGAAAGGAACAGAGTAGTGAAAGTAGGTTTCATAGGTTTAGGAAATGCAGGAGCGAAGTTAGCTGGAAGCCTTTTACGTAATGGAATAGACCTAACGGTTCGAGACTTAGACAAAGAAGCAGCTCAAGGTTTATTAGATGGCGGTGCGGGCTGGGCTGAATCACCTAAAGAAATGGCGGAAAAATGTGACCTCGTGATTACTTGTCTTCCGTCTCCATCCATATGTGCTGAAGTGATGGAAGCGTCAGACGGACTTATAGCTGGATTGTCACCAGGGAAAATTTGGTTGGAAATGTCGACTACTGATGAAGCAGAAGTGCGGCGTATAGGTGCGTTAGTAGAAGAAATAGGTGCCTTTCCGTTGGATTGTCCAGTTTCTGGAGGATGCCATCGGGCGGCAACTGGAAATATCGCGATATTAGTAGGAGGGGACCGTTCAACATTTGAACAGGCATTACCTGTTCTTGGAGCTATGGGACGTGAAATACTGCACACCGGTGAACTTGGTTCTGCTTCAGTCCTCAAAGTAATGACTAATTTTTTAGCGACAGCTAATTTAGTGAGCTTATGTGAAGCGCTCACCACCACAGCTAAAGCTGGACTAGACCTAAACGTCGTATATGAAGCAATTCGGATTTCCTCTGGAAACTCTTTTGTTCACGAAACTGAAAGCCAAGTGATACTCAACGGCAGTCGCGACATCAATTTCACTATGGATTTAGTGTCAAAAGACATAGGAATATTTGACAAGATCGCTCAAGACTTAGAAGTCCCGTTAGAACTATCTCCACTTCTGGTCGAAATATTCAAAGACGGAGAACAAAAATACGGATCTAGAGAATGGTCATCAAACATTATTCGTCGATTAGAAGACCAAACAGGAATTCAAGTTTTAGCCCCCGGTTTCCCAGAACAGATGGTCGACGACGAAGAAGAAATTCCAGGATATGAAATAAAGAGCAAGAACTCGGCTTAACTCGGAATATCTTCTGGATCTAAACCATGAAGTTCAGCGAAAAAACGTAGATTCGGCTCTATGAGATCAAAGACAGTAGCGTCAGTTGGAGGGAGCTCTCCTTCATGATGGCCGAGTCTTTCTGTGCGTTCCCCCCACCTTAAAACAATGGAACCCCAAGTGACGCCTCCTCCAAAAGCAGAGAGGACAATAAGGTCTCCAGGGTTAATTTCACCAGCATCAAGGGCATCTGAAATGGCCATAGGTATAGAAGCAGCGCCAGTATTTCCGAGAGTGTCAATGTTCATGAAGACTTTATTTTCATCAAGTTTGAGTAAACGAGTAGCAGCATCAACTATTCGTGCGTTTGCTTGATGAGGGATCACTATGTCAATTTCTTCAGATTCAAATCCTGCGGTCTCCAGAACACGAGTAACTGAGGCAGCGATTCCTTGAACAGCTATCTTAAATACCGCTTGACCTTCGAAATGGAGGGCCATCTCTTCGGCAAGAAGCGATTCGAAAACATTGCCGTTTGTTCCCATTGATTTGAGAACCATCGTTTGGCCCTTGCCCCCATCAGCGCCTATATCAACTGCGAGAACTCCGGCATCTCCTTCGCTAGCCTCGTAAACAGCAGCACCTGCACCATCGCCGAATAAAACCGAAGTAGAGCGGTCACGATAATCCAGCACTCCAGATAGTTTCTCTGCTCCAATAACTAAAACTTTTTTAACAAAACCCGATTCAATCATTCCAGCAGCATTCGCAGTCGCATAAATGAAACCCGAACAGGCAGCGTTCAAATCAAAGGCAGCAGAATTTACTGCACCTAGGCGATCTTGAACCATTGCGGCAACACTGGGACAAATCAAATCTGGTGTAGTTGATGCAACTAAAATTAAATCCAACTCTTCTGGATCTAAGCCTGCTGCCGCCAGTGCACGCCGCCCGGCTAGTTCCGCAAGATCTGTTCCGCCTACATGAGAGATGCGTCGACTCTTGATACCAGTCCGATCAATAATCCACTGATCGTTAGTATCTGAAAGTTTTTCAAGGTCAGAGTTTGTCAACTCAACAGGCGGGATGCATTTACCCCATCCGGTTATGACTGCTTTAGTTGGCATGTGACTCCTAATAGATTCTTCTGCCACACTAGTTCTAAATTAGTGACTCGTTGCAGTGAGGGTTAGAGAATCACAACAGACCGAAGGACTTCTCCTCGTTCCATAGCATGGAAAGCTTCTTCAACATCTTCTAAAGAAATGGTTTCAGAAACAAATTTTTCAAGATTTAAACGCCCCTGAAGGTACAGGTCTATCAGCATTGGAAAATCTCTACTAGGGAGACAGTCCCCATACCATGAGGATTTGAGCGAACCACCTCGCCCGAAAACTTCTTGCAGAGGAAGTTCGATCTTCATTTCTGGATTTGGTACTCCTACAAGCACAACTGTTCCGGCTAAATCTCTAGCGAAAAAAGCTTGCTCATATGTTGAAGGTATCCCTACTGCATCTATGACAACATCAGCGCCATTGCCGCCAGTAATTTGACGTATTGCTTCTATTGGATCTTCTTTAGAAGAATCAACAGTATGAGTCGCTCCAAATTCCTTAGCCATTTCTAATTTTCGTTCATCAATGTCTACAGCAATTATTGTGTGCGCACCAGCAAGATTTGATCCAGCTATCGCAGCATCACCAACTCCACCACAACCAAATACGGCTACAGAGTCTCCTCGGGTGACTTCCCCGGTATTAATAGCTGCTCCAAGTCCTGCCATGACTCCACATCCGATTAACCCTGCAACTTCTGGCTTTGCACGCGAATCAACTTTTGTGGCTTGCCCAGCTGCAACAAGTGTCTTTTCTGCGAAAGCACCAATTCCCAACGCTGCGGTCAAAGGAGCTCCCTCAAGAGTCATTTTTTGTGTGGCGTTATGGGTGTCAAAGCAATACCAAGGACGTCCACGTTTACAGGAACGACATTCGCCACAAACAGCTCTCCAGTTCAAAATAACGAAATCGCCGGGACTGACATTATCCACACCTTCGCCTACTTCTTCTACAATTCCTGCAGCTTCGTGACCGAGAAGAAATGGAAACTCGTCACTGATAGCGCCTTCGCGAAAATGTAGATCGGTGTGGCAAACACCGCAGGCTTTCACATCGACTAGAACTTCGCCCGGACCAGGGTCTGGAACCTCAATGGTCTCAACCGAGACAGGCTCTCCTTTAGATCTGGCTACTACCCCTTTAACTAAATGCGGCATTTTCCCCTCCTGTATTCATCAGTTATGACAATTTACACAAATAGATGGACGCGCACCATATGGAGCATTGTCACACCCCAATGAGATAATGGGGGAGTAATCATAAAGAGGATTGGAGGGACATGGCCCTAAGAAGATCCGCCAACCACCCAACTTGAACTTGGGAACTGGTGGCAACGCCATGGACTATGAGGAGGAAGATGTGGATACGAAAGAATGTCCAAAATGTGGTTCAGATCAAGTCGGGCCTTCGTTTGCCTTAGAATTTGAAAAAAAAGACAATGGAATAGTGGTTGTTACAGATCCGTTCTTTGCTTGTGCAATATGTGAACATGCGTGGCAGGTAAAAAGAGTCATGGTCATATCTAAATTTCCAAATGACACTGATTTTTCTGAAGCTTTAGATGAACTCTAATTCTGTTCGTAAACCGGGGTAATGACACCACGAGCCAAAGTCGATCCGAACATATTAAATCCACAAATAGCAGCTGAAACCTCTTCATTGATTGGAAGAGCGTCAACGTTTAAAGCATGAACAGCAAACATGTAACGATGCAACCCATGGCCGGAAGGTGGAGCTGAACCTAGATACCCGTAAAGGCCAGCATCATTTTTCAATTGTTTTGCCCCCGCAGGCAGAAGTTCCCCATCCTGAGAGCCTGCACCAGTAGATAATTCACTTATTTCAGCAGGAATGTCATAGACGACCCAATGCCAGAAACCACTTCCAGTTGGCGCATCTGGATCAAAGCAAGTCACAGCATAACTTTTGGTGTCTTCTGGAGCCTCAGCCCAAGCGAGATGAGGGGAGGTGTCTTCTCCGCCGGCACCGAAAATTCCGGACACCTGTGGAAGGGACAGCATTTCTCCATCGGACACATCATTGCTTCGAACTTCAAAGACTGGAACGCTTGGAAGAAAATCGTAAGGATTAGGGGGTTGCGGCATACCTACTGCCTTTCATAAATATTTACTTATATAAAACTAGTTTGGTGGAGCTGGCGGGAATCGAACCCGCGTCCGTCGAGAGGTCAACGCACACGTTACGACCATTCCCGAGAATATGACTTACGGTAGTCATTCCGCCGGGTCAGACAAGCCCTAAGGCTTTACCGTCAAGACTTTCCTTGAAGTCAGCGGTCTTTCTCGCCGTCAGCGGTCTCTCCCTGCGGTCCATCACTACTTCTGTTGCCGGGCTGTAGTGATCAGGCCCCGGGAATCATTACTGGTCCCAGTGACTCTTTACTACCTAATAAAAATTAGGCGGCAAGAGCGAGATCATCCGTATTGGCGTCTCTATTGATGCCCTGTTTTTAGAGTCTGAGCAACTCTGGTCGCATGAAACGTTCACAGCAATCGGCGTCGAAACCGATCAGCCCCGTAAACGAATATTTTTTAATTCGTTAGATTGTCAAATAACTAGGGTTCTCATGCTATCGGAACTCTGGGACAAGTTTGAAGATTGGGTTTTATCCAGTTATTTCCTTGCATAAAGCAACTTATTGCTAAATACATAATTGTTTTAAGGGGCGATGACATTTTTCGTAAAACTTGATCTACGGTGGTATTAGTTAATTTCGGCAAATAAGCAAGTTTGTGGAGTAGAGATGCGAATAGGGAATAGAAGCCTTTACGTATTGCTGACTCTTGGCGTTCTTGGAGCAGTATGGGCGATACCTTCATCTGTAGCTGGGGCGGAGACGGTGTTATCAGACGAGACATCTTTACTTGAGATAACTATGAATGAAGATGATTCGCTCTTAGAGGAGTTAAGCATTTCTGCCGAAGGTCAAGAACTGCTGGCTTCTGGTTACACGCCGGGTGAGGCTGCAACCAAAATCGCTAAAGAGGAACTCCTTCAAGATCCTTCTCTGTCTAGAAATCCTTTCGGAGTGATCGTTCAATTTGAACAGGCTTTAACGGATGAAGAAATCAACGCAGTGTTAGCGCCGATAGGTGGAGTTTTGGTAGGCAAAGCCGTAGCAGACGGATCAACCTATCTCATAGAGACCCTGTATGAACTCGAATCAGTTTTAACAGTTCTAGAGTCAGACTCACGCATAAAGAGCGCTGAGTTTGATGAAGTTCTCCAAATCTCAGACCTCCCCAATGATCCGGACCTTGATCAACTATGGGGAATGAATTCAACCTACGGTATTGATGCTCCCGGAGCATGGGCTCAGACCCTCGGCGATTCTTCGGTTGTTGTTGCAGTCATTGATACCGGAATAGACCTAGACCACCCTGACCTTGTCGACAATCTTTGGACTAATAGCGATGAAATCCCAGGTAATGGCATAGACGATGACAGCAACGGGTTCATCGACGACATTCATGGCTGGGACTTCGTTAATAACGACGGCAATCCTGATGATGACAATAACCATGGAACACATGTCGCTGGAACAATTGCAGCCTCAGCCAACTCTATTGGGGTAGTCGGAGTAGCTCCCGGAGTTCAAGTAATGGGTTTGAAATTTCTTAATTCCAGCGGATCAGGCATGACTTCCCATGCTTTACAAGCGTTGCAATACGCAATTGACAACGGAGCCCTGATCTCAAATAATTCCTGGGGTGGCGGCGGTTTTAGCTCCGCAATGGAAACCTTACTTACACAAGCTGAAGCAGCAAATCACGTGTTTGTTGCTGCTGCAGGAAACGCTTCGACCAATATTGATACATCTCCGACATATCCAGCTGCATATCAGAATTCAAATGTTATTTCAGTTGCCTCAATCCAATCAGATGGCTCACAGTCAGGTTTTTCAAATTACGGAACATCAAATGTAGATGTGGCAGCACCAGGATCTGGAATTAGATCTACCATCACGGGGGGAGGGTATGCGAATTTCAACGGAACATCGATGGCTTCCCCTCATGTCGCTGGAATTGTTGCATTGATGAGGTCTTTAGCGCCGACGGTATCAATAGCTGACGTAAAACGAATTCTCATTGAAACCTCAACGTGGGATTCCCGGCTTGAAAATGTTTCAGACTCGGAGGGAAGAGTTAGTGCTTCTGCTGCAGTATCAGCAGTTAATGGTTCCATTCCTTCTTTGAGCATTACTGCAAACGCGACAGTTGTGACAGAAGGAGACACCGTGGTCTTTTCTGCTACAGCCACAGATTCTTCAAACAATAATCTTTCTGGCCAAGTTGTATGGAAAATTGGAGATGCAGTCCAAACGACCGGAGCTACTTTCACTTACACTGCTTCCACTCCAGGACAGGTTCGAGTAAGGGCACAGGTAACTGATTCATCTGGTACTGCATCTACATTCATCAACTTGACCGTCAATGAAATCGAACGCTCAATTACCGTTACGTCACCAAACGGCGGCGAAATATACGATCCAGGAGACACTCAACAAATTACTTGGAACCATGTAGGACCCACCGGCCCAGTTGATGTAACTGTGATTGAAAAACAAACAGTTTCCGCAGAGTTCCTTGGAGGATCAGCGTTACCTATTGTTGACCATACCGTTCTCACCATTCCACTAAATGTTACGTCTACTGCCGCAATTAGTTCACTATCGGTAGGTCTTCGTTTCAATCACACTTGGGACGCAGATCTACTCATAGAACTTGTTAATCCTTCCGGACAGACAATTCAACTTGCAAATCATGTAGGGGAGTCAGGCGATAATTTCGGTTCGGGAGCAGAAAGTTGCAGCGGGCAATTGACGGTCTTCTCCGACACAGCAGAAACTTCAATACTTTACGGAACTGCTCCTTTTGCTGGCACTTACAAACCTCAACAGTTACTCAGCGCGTTCTCCGGACAAAACCCGGCTGGACAGTGGAAAATAAAGATCAATGACCAATGGACTTACGATCAAGGGGAACTGTTTTGTGCTCAACTGACCTTTAATGGGACAAGTACAGCCGTGGCAGCTGATATCCCGGTAGCAAATGGAACAGTATCTTGGACCGTTCCGGCGTCATTGGCTGGAAAAAATCTTATTGCCAGAGTAGATAGCGGCCTTGCTTCCGATGAATCCAACTCAGCATTTACTGTCAGTGGCGGAGGAAGCCCAGCTCCTACGACGACCACTACAACGACCACGACTACGCAGCCCCCCATAGAGATAGAAGTTGTCTCGCCAAACGGGGGAGAAATATATGACCACGATGCTTCAGTACCCATCTCATGGACGGTTACAGGCCAAGAACCATTAACAATTTTTGCTCATTCAGTAAATAAAGCACCAAAAGAATTGGGAAATAGCAGCCCAATAGAAGATCACCAAACTCTTCTAATACCCATTCAAATCCCCGATTCCGGAACGGTGAAAGAAGTCTCTCTTGGGTTAAGAGCAGATCATACGTGGATGTCTGACCTGACGGTCTCTCTTCGTCACCCTGATGGAACCACTGTGGTCCTGATGGATCGGGAAGGATCTAGCGGAGACAATTTTGGAACTGGCTCCAAGGATTGCTTAGGTCAAATGACAGTTTTTGACGATGATGCTCAAACGTCAGTAAGAGATGGGTCAGCGCCTTACCTCGGAAACTTTATTCCCGAAGAGACACTCTCAACATTTGAAGGGCTGGCTACAGCTGGAACTTGGTATATAGAAATCAAAGATTCGTTCGGCTTGGATGAAGGAAATGTTTTCTGCGTGGATCTTGAAGTAGCAGGTAGTGGGGTGCAGATAGCAGTCGATCAGACAGCGCCACTAAGCATCAGCGCTGCGACTTTCGGATCCGGGTCTTATTTAATTAGAGCAGCTACCGGTAACGGAGCAAGCGAAGACTTCTCAGACTCTTCCTTCACGATAAATCCAGCACCATTTGATGCCTCTGACTCTTTTCCTACAGAAGAAGTCGAAGAATACGAAGTGACCGTCAATTATTCGCAAGAAGAAATGACTAATCTCACTGATGCAGCAACCTTTTTCAATATGAACGCAGAAGACTTCCAATTAACCGCTGTTGGGTTACT
>Ga0315327_10001154_pt1 | contig 13635 bp, 7 predicted proteins | sample M110032315metaG_FD_203460 | JGI IMG/M metagenome (GOLD analysis project Ga0315327, IMG submission 203460) | Ammonia-oxidizing marine archaeal communities from Monterey Bay, California, United States - M1 100m 32315 | ecosystem: Environmental > Aquatic > Marine > Coastal | place: USA: California... | reverse complement strand
GCGAACAGCCCGTACACCGTGGGGTCGCCCACCTCCGGGAACCGACGCTCCAGCAGCAGGGCGAACGTTGCCTCGAAGCCAGCGAACCCAACCATCGACACCAGTGCCAACGTGGCTAGGCGGCGCATCGCCGGTCCGGCCGACCCCCAAAGCACCAGGCGGCCGGGCTTCGATGCCGAGAGGGCCAAACCGCCACCAGCGGTTCTGGCCGGCAGGCGCACTAGAGCCACCAGCGCATTGGCGCCAGCCAATACAGCAGCTACGAAGAACGGCAACTCCCGACTTCCTAGGGCAGCGATCGAGCCGATCAACGGGCCGGCTACGAACCCCACCCCGAACGCCGCAGCCAGCATGCCCATGAGCCGGGGCCGGTCCTCAGGCTCTGCCAGGTCGGCCACCGCCGCCTGGCCCACTGCGTACGACGAGCCAGAGAACCCGTCCAAGACCCGTCCAGCGAACAGCACCCACAATGCCCCGGCCAACCCCGTCACCAGACTCCCCAGACAGGACCCGACCAGTGCTGCCACCAGCACGGTCCGGCGGCCGATCCGGTCCGAAAGCCTGCCCCAGAACGGCGCTGCCACCATCTGGGCGGCCGAAAAAACCGCTATCAGGGCCGCAGCGGTCGCCGGCGACGCCCCGAAGTCCTCCGCGTACAACGGCAGCACTGGCAAAAGGATCCCGAAGCCGACCATGTCGAGGGCCACGGTGGCCCAGATCACCCCGAACCCTCGTGGAGCCTTCGGACGCGCGCCGCCGGCTGAGGTGGAACCGTCAACTGGGCGCGTCACGGCGGGCACGCTAGCGGCGGCCCGGACCCCCACCGGTAGCCTCGGTCAATCATGAGCCACCCGGACTCCTCAGCCGCCTCGCCCGCACCCGCCATCCCGGACCGTCCGGGCCTCGAGGGCCTCGAGGACCGCTGGGACGCCGTCTGGGAGGACCGGGGCACCTACCACTTCGACCGCACGAAGGCCCGCTCCGAGGTCTTCTCCATCGACACCCCTCCGCCCACGGTTAGCGGGTCCCTGCACGTCGGCCACGTGTTTTCCTACACCCACACCGACACCATCGCCCGCTACCAACGCATGGCTGGCCGCGAAGTCTTCTACCCGATGGGCTGGGACGACAATGGCCTGCCCACCGAACGCCGGGTCCAGAACTACTTCGGTGTGCGTTGCGAACCATCGCTGCCCCACGACCCCAACTTCACCGCTCCCGACGACGCCGGCGACCCCAAGGCCATCAAGAAGCGCGGCGACATCGACATCAGTCGACGCAACTTCATCGAGCTCTGCCACGTCTTGACCGCTGAAGACGAGAAAGCCTTCGAAGCACTGTTTCGCCGCCTCGGCCTATCCGTCGACTGGACCCAGCACTACGCCACCATCGACGAGCGTTGCCAGCGCGCCTCCCAGCGGGCTTTCCTGCGAAACCTGGCCCGCGGTGAGGCCTATCAAGTCGAGGCGCCGTCGCTCTGGGACGTCACCCACCGCACAGCGGTAGCCCAGGCCGAACTGGAGGATCGGGAACGCCCCGGCGCCTACCACCGGCTGGCCTTCCACCTACCCGACGGTGTGGCCGGCCCCGACGGCAGTGGCGACCTCCACATCGCTACCACCCGTCCCGAACTACTGGCCGCCTGCGTGGCCCTCGTGGCCCACCCCGACGACGAGCGCTACCAGCCCCTGGTCGGCAACAAGGTCACCACCCCGGTTTTCGGCGTCGAAGTGCCGGTAAAGGCCCACGAACTGGCTAACCCGGAGAAGGGCACCGGTATCGCCATGATCTGTACATTCGGTGACACCACAGACGTGACCTGGTGGCGCGAGCTAGACCTCGACGTCCGCGCCATCCTCAACCGGGTCGGCCGGGTAAACCCCGAACCGCCGCCGGGCATCGAGACCAGTGCCGGGTTGGCCGCCTACGCCCGACTGGCCGGCAAGACGGTGTTCTCCGCTCAAGTCGAAATGGTCGAGATCCTTCGGGAGACCGGCGAGCTGGTCGGCGAACCCGAACCCATCACCCACCCGGTCAAGTTCTTCGAGAAGGGCGACAAGCCGCTCGAGATCGTGACCAGCCGACAGTGGTACATCCGCAACGGAGGCCGCGACTCCGAACTCCGGGCCGCCCTCATCGCCCGGGGCGGCGAAATGCAGTGGCACCCCTCCTACATGCAGACCCGATACACCAACTGGATCGACGGCCTCAACGGCGACTGGCTTATCAGTCGCCAACGGTTCTTTGGTGTGCCCCTGCCGCTGTGGTACCCGCTCGACCCCGACGGCGAACCCGACCACGACCACCCCATCGTCCCCGCCGAGGCCGACTTGCCCATCGATCCGTCGTCTGACACCGCTCCAGGCTACGACGAAGCCCAGCGCGGCCAGCCGGGCGGCTTCGCCGGCGACACCGACGTCATGGACACCTGGGCCACCTCATCGCTTACTCCGCAGATCGCCTGCGGCTGGGAAGAAGACGAGGACCTGTACGGCCGCACCTATCCCATGGACCTCCGTCCCCAGGCCCACGACATCATCCGGACCTGGCTGTTCTCGACCGCCGTGCGCTCCCACTTCGAAGCCGATGCCGCCCCGTGGGGCCACTGCGCCCTGTCGGGATGGATTCTGGACCCCGACCGCAAGAAGATGTCCAAGTCCAAGGGCAACGTCGTCACTCCGGTCGACCTCCTCGACCAGCACGGTTCCGACGCAGTGCGTTACTGGGCCGCCAATGGACGCCCGGGCACCGACACCGCCTTCGACGACGGCCAAATGAAGATCGGCCGGCGTCTGGCCATCAAGGTGCTCAACGCCAGCCGGTTCACCCTGGGCTTTGGCGCCGACGGCGACACGCCACTGACGATCGACCCGGCGGCCATCACCCACCCGCTGGACCGGGCCATGCTGCTAAAGCTCGCCGACCTGGTCGACGATGCCACTCGAGCCCTTGACGGGTTCGACTACGCCCGTGCACTGGAACGCACCGAGACCTGGTTCTGGACGTTCACCGACGACCATGTCGAGTTGGTCAAGACCCGGGCCTACGAGGGCGACGAGGCCGGGGCCGAATCGGCTCGCCATGCCCTCCGCTTGGCCCTCTCGACCCTGCTACGCCTGTTCGCCCCATTCCTGCCGTTCGTGACCGAAGAGGTGTGGTCGTGGTGGCGGGGCGGGTCGGTCCACCGGCAGTCGTGGCCGTCGGCCGACGAACTACGAGCCGCCGCCGACCGAGGGGAGTACGTCGACCCGGCGATCGCCGAGGTGGCCGCCGCCGCGCTGGCCGAGATCCGGCGCCACAAGACCACCGAGAAGCGCTCGCTGGCCACCCCGGTCATCGCCTGCACGCTGACCGACACCCCGGACCGCCTCGCCCTGTTGCGCCCCGCTCTGGGCGACGTGGCCGCCGCGGCCCGGGCCACCAGCATCGACCTGGCCGAGGGAGACAGCCTGTCAACGAATGTCACTCTGGAGCCGGTGGAACCCAAGCCCGTTGGTGACCAACCCTCTGTCGACTAGTACCTCCGACTGGGGTCCCACCCCGATCCTCGGGCAGGATCGACCCATGGCCGACACCGCCTCCCCACCTGGGTTCCAGACCATCTCCGTCACCTGTGACGGGCGCCGCGCCACCCTCACCCTGAACCGGCCCGACCGGCTCAACGCCCTGTCCAACGAATTGATGGCCGAGGTGGCCGACGCCGCAGCCTGGTTCGACCACCAGCCCGACCTACGGGTGGTGGTCGTGCGCGGTGAGGGCCGGGCGTTCAGCGCCGGCTTCGACTTGACGGTATTCGGCGACGCCGGCCCGTCGCCGGCCGGGGGCCGAGTGCCCGCGGATACTGGCCGCCTCATGGCCGATGCCCTAGAACGCACCTCCCCGGTGCTCATCGCAGCGATGCACGGCCACGTGGTGGGCGGCGGCCTTGTGGTCGGTGCAGCCTGTGACCTCCGTATCGCTACCGACGACGTGTCGTTCTCAATTCCAGAGGTCGACCTGGGCATCCCGCTGGCCTGGGGCGGCATCCCGCGGCTGGTGCGCGAGATTGGCCCGGCACTCACCAAGGAGCTGGTCATGACCTGCCGACCGTTCGGTGCCGAAGAGGCCCTGGCCGCTGGGTTCCTGAACCGGATCGTGCCTGCGACCGAACTGGATGCTGCCGTCGACGAGTTGGCCGAGGCCGTGGCCAGCCGACCGCGGGGAGCCGTGCTGGCCACCAAACGGCACGTCAACGCGGTGACCGACCAGATGGTGGGTACCGGACGGTCGTGGTCCGACGCCGACGGGCTGACGTCAGCATTGCGCGACCCAGAGGGCCAGGCCTCGCGAGAGGCCTACATGGAACGCATGCAGGCCAAGAAGCGAGCCAAGAAGAAGTAGTCGCCGTGCCCATCGCCGACCGCCTGTTCACCAACGGGTCATTCCACACGCTGGATCCATCCCGCCCCGACGGACCACCAGCCGATTCGCTGGCGTCGTGGCGGGGCCGCATCGTGGCGGTGGGCAGCCAGGCCGAGGTAGATGCCCTGGTGGGTCCGGACACCGAGGTGGTCGACCTCGACGGATCCACGGTACTGCCCGGATTCATCGAGACCCACATGCACCCCATCGGCGCAGGGGTGATGATGTCAGCAGCCCAGATTGGCTACCCGGCCTGTCACGACATCGACGGAGTGGTATCTGCCCTGGCCGCCCGGGCCGACATGACCCCGACCGGCGAGCCGATCCAGACATGGGGCTACGACGACTCGCTCATGGACGACGATCGCCACCTCACCCGTGACGACCTGAACCGGGCCAGCACCGACCACCCGATCTTCGTCCGCCATGTGTCTGGCCACCTGTCCTATGCCAATGACCGTGCGCTCGAACTAGCCGGTATCACCGAGGACGTCGAGGACCCGGTGGGTGGCTTGTTCCAGCGGGACGGATCCGGTCGACTGAACGGCTGCATGGAGGAGACGGCCGGTTTTGCCGTCGGCGCCGCCCTGCCGACGGCGTCGCTCGAGGACACGGCCGCCGCCGTGAAGGCCATCTCCGACCTTTGCCTGTCAGTGGGCACCACGACCATGACCGACGCAGCGATTGCCACCCCGACGATGTACGCCGCCTATCAGCAGGGTGTCGAGGATGGCTCCCTGCGGGTCCGCACTCAGGTGTTTCCCATCTGGAGAGCCGCCGGCGACCTGCCGTTCCGCACCGGCATTGGCGACGACCGCCTGTCGATCGGTGCCATGAAGTTCATCTCCGATGGCTCTATCCAGGGGTACACGGCGTGCCTGTGTAAGGGCTACCACGATCGCCCTGACGTCCACGGCTACGAGGTCATCCCGGCCGCCGAACTCACCGAGATGGTCGTCGACGCCCATGCCGGGGGATGGCAGGTGGCCATTCACGCCAACGGCGACGCTGCCATCGACAACGCTCTGGACGCCATCGAGGCGGCGCTCACCGCCCACCCGCGGCACGACCACCGGCACCGCATCGAGCACTGCCAGACGGCCCGAGAGGACCAGCTTGAGCGCATGGCCCGACTCGGCGTGCTGGCGTCAGTGTTCGCCAATCACATCTGGTACTGGGGCGACCGCCACCGGGACAGGTTCCTGGGCCCCGAACGGGGATCGCGTATCGACCCGCTGGCCAGCTTCACCGCGCACGGAATAGTCCACGCCCTGCACTGCGACATGCCGGTGACGCCGCTGGATCCGCTGTTCACCATCTGGACGGCCGTAAACCGGATTACCCGCGACGGTGAGCTCCTCGGCCCCGACCAGCGAGCCCGGGTGGCTGACGCTGTGGCCGGCTACACCTCGGCGGCCGCTTTCGTGAACATGGAGGAGCACGACAAGGGGACCCTGGAGGTCGGCAAGCTGGCCGATCTCGTGGTGCTGGATGCCGATCCATTCGAGGTCGACCCCATGGCCATCAAGGAGATCACGGTGCTGGCCACAGTGGTCGGCGGGGTGGTCGAGTACCGGGCGTGACCCGGTAGCTCACCTGGGGCCCTGACATCGATTGAGGATGGTCCGGTAGAGCGAATCGTGGGTTACGTCGGTGTAGGCGTTGCCGGTCACCGGGTGCCCACCGAACTTGGCCACCACCAGGTCGTGTCCGGGATGGCAAAACACCCGCTGGCCGTGGACCCCCATAGGCATGAACGCTCCCATCACCTGCTGCATGTTCCAGCAGTGCCGGTGAAAGGTCCATCCCTCACGGGTCGGGTAGCCCCCGCCACTACCCGGATACGGCTCGCCCCCGGCGGCCAGGTCGTCGGCCACCACCGCAGGGATAGCCTGCCTTTCGGCCACGCCTTCGCCGACCCGCCCCGACCGAGACAACATCCTGCCGAACCGGGCAAGGTCGCGCAGCGTGCAGGACATGCCGCCACACGACACGGCGATTCCCCGACTATCGAGTACCACCGAGGCTTCACTCTCAGCGCCCATCGGTCCCCAGATCTTCTCGGACACGCCATCAACCCAGCGCCGCCCGGTGGCCCGGGCGGTCGCCCAGGCCAGTACATCAGTGGTCACCGACTTATAGACGAACAACTCGCCCGGCGGGCGCTCCCGCTCGGTGAAACTCATGATCGCCTCGTGGATGCCATCGGGGCCATTCCAGGTCGGCGGCGCCGGTGAGAACGCCATGGCCACCCCATAACGGGTGAGGTCCGAGTTCCCATCGGCATAGTCCTCGACGAAGCGGATCCCGTCGGTCATGTCCAAAGCTTGATCCACGGTTACCGGGGCGTACGCCGTATCGGCCAACTCCGGGACGTGAACGCTCAACAGGTCGTCAAGGGCCATAGCCCCCGACTTGATAGCCAGTAGGGCGAGCACCCCGGTGACCGTCTTAGTCATCGAGAACATGATGTGCCGGGTCGATCGGTCCATTCCGTTGAAGTACCGCTCGACCACCACCTGTCCCCGGTGCAGCACCAGGAACCCGTCGGTGTACGTGTGGTGGAGCATCTCGTCCAGCGTCCAGGTCCCTCCGTCGCCGTCGTCGACCGTCAAGCCGTCCAGGTCGACGAGACCTTCAACCGGTTGGCCGGTCGGGCCACCAATAGCGTCGGCATCTGGGAGCAGGTCACCGGGCGTCCCGGAGGTGGCGATCCGAGCTGAGGCCCGCAACTCATCCATGTGGGTGAACGACCACCGGGTGTTGGGCCACGACAGCCAGTTGCCGTGGTGGACCCGCTTGCCCTCGGGCACCGGTTCCCCCGCCATCAGGCCCGCCTCGACTGCCGTCACCGGTTCGGGCAGCGCATCCAGTTCGGTCGGCCACGGCCTGCCCGTCTCGGGTTCGGTCAGGGTGACGACCAGCCTCGGGGTCAGCACGACAGAAGTTCCTGCGACTCGGAAGCTGGTTCGAGGGCCGTCTGGAAGGTGGATTCCAGGTTGACACCATTCAGCGATCCAGGCGCGGCGATGCAAACCAGGGAGCCGGACTGCCCAGCAGTTTCCATCGGTGCCGGCTCGACTGAGACCATCCCAGCAGACAGGTGCACGGCCGTCGGAGTCCCGTCGAGAGCCGCTACCACGGCCTTGGCCCGCAGTAGGGATGGGCCTACCCGTCCACGCAGACCCTCCAGAGCAGTAACCAAACGGTCAACGTCCACTGGTCCGCATGCCTGCCAAACCGCGGTCTCCACCCGCAGATCCAGTGCAGGAACGGGCCCAGCAGCCGCTTCGGCCGCGTCGACCGGCCGCCCGGTCGAGGGGCTTCCCAGCAGTGATCGAACCCAACCGTCAGGACCGGAGGGGACGGCATCGACGAGGAACACACCTGGCGCCACCTCTGCGCACCAGGCACGTGCCCCAGCACCACCATCAGGCGCCAGATCGACCTTGGTCACCACGATCAGGTCGGCGGCCCGTACCTGCCGGGCCACCAATGGTCCATAGACAGGGTCTGCCCCACGAGCCACTACGTCGGTGGCGTCTACGGCCACCACGATCCCGTCGGGCCGGATCCGACGCCGGTCCCCGTAGGCGGCCACCCGGTCGGGCTCGGCCACACCGCTGGCCTCAACCACCAATCGGTCCAGCGGCCGTTTCGCTGCCGAGTCGTCCATGACCTGGTCGCGTAGAACTAGGTCGCGCAGTGTCATGGCCAGTGAGTCGCCGATCGAGCAGCACACACACCCGTTGGTGAGCTCCACCGTGTCACCGTCGCGTGCCGCGATGAGCTTGGCGTCCAGGTTCACCTCGCCAATGTCATTGACCACCACGGCGATGCGTTCGCCGCCGGCGACCCTTAGCAGGCGGTTAACCAGTGTCGTCTTGCCGGCCCCCAGCCATCCACCCAGCACCACCATGGGAATCCGGGCTGCTATCTGACCTACTTCCGAGGACACCGGCCCTGAACCAGTTCTGGTCGTGAGGCTCACGCGGGGAGCGGGTACACCCGCCCCGACAGCATCGTGGCCTCGATGTCGATGTCGGGCCATGCCGCCGGTTCCATCTCGAACGGGTCGGCGGCCAGCGCCGTCACGTCAGCCAGTTTTCCGGCAGCCAACGACCCGATCTCGCTGTCCAGAAACAGCTGCCACGCCGGCTCAATGGTCACCGCGGCGATGGCGTCGTACGGGCTGAGCCGTTCGTGCTCACCTAACACCACCCCCGATCCCGAGGTCCGGGTGGCCATGGCCGACGCGGCCAGCAACGGTTCCAAAGGCCCCATCGGCAGGTCCGAGTGCAGGGCCACGCTCATCCCGTTCCGACGAGCCGACCCCACCCGAGTCATCTGCGACGCCCGCTCGGTGCCCAGCCCCTCGACCACGTACTGGTCGCCGAAGAACCGCAGGTAGTACCCGTTGGCCTGGACAGCACACCCCAGGGCGGCGGCCCGCCGCGACTGGGCCTGGGTGGTCACGCCGAAGTGGTGCAGCACCGTCCGGTGGTCGAACCGGGGCGTCTCAGCCTGCAGTTCGGCGATGGCGTCCAGAGTGGCGTCCATCCCCCGGTCGCCGTTGACGTGGACGTGGACCTGCTTACCTGCATTCCAACACGGCCTGACGTGCCAGACGATGCGGTCTGGCTCGGCCATCCAGGCACCCTCGTGGCCGTCGATGTAGCCCGGCTCGCCCAACTGCATGAGCTGGGCGATGAACGCCCCATCAGCAAAGAACTTGCCGGCGTCCAGGAACCGGATGCGCTCCGAGGCGTGTTCCGACAGAGCGGCTATCCGATCCTCGGCCTCGGCCCCGTACACCCGCTTGAAGGTGCCCACTTGGGGAATCAGGTACTGGCGAAACGGCACATGGTCGCCCTCGTGCACCTGAGCCAGCACCTCAATCTCCCTCTCGGGCAGGGCCATGCCGCCGAACCCGGCGTCGGCGATGGTCGTCACCCCGCCCCGGTGGACCAACTGGGCCACCTCCTCCATCATCACCTCGTACTGGCCACCTTCGAACAGGACGGACCGCAGCCCCTGAAGTGCCCAGGCCATGCCCGACTCCCACATCCACCCCGTCTCCAGGTCGATGTGAGGGTCCCACGCGGCACCCTCGGCGGCCTCCACCATCTCCAGGGCTGGACCGTTGCAGCACACCTGGTGGAACGACCGTCCCCACACCACGATGGGGCGAGTGGTCGAAAGGGCGTCCAGATCGGATCGGCTGACCTCGCCGTGGAACTGTCGGTGCCACCCAAAGGTGACGAACGGTTGCTCCAATGGGTGCCGGGCCTCCAACTCGGCCAAACGTGCCAAATAGGCGTCGCTCCCCAGGGTGGCCGGCACGTCGCGCCCCGGCAGACTCCATGCCTCAGGGGTGATCCACTCCGTAGCCATGAGCATCGCCATCAGCGACGAGTGCACATGCGGGTCAATCAGGCCGGGCAGCAGCACCGAGTGTGCGAACCGGCTGTCCACCACGTGTTCGTGGGCATCCAACCACGGACGCAACGACTCCACCGTCCCCACTTCGATGATCCGGTCGCCCCGGACGGCAATAGCCGTTGCGGTGGGAAGCGACGGATCCATGGTGTGGATCTGCCGGGCGGGATAGACGGTGATCGTCACGATGGGACCTCGAACCCCAGGGCGGTCAGTGAAAGGTTCCGGAACGCGGACACCGAGGCGTCGTCGACCTCTAGCCCCTCGAGGACCGAGCGGTAGTACATCGGACCGAGGAGGAACTGCTCTAGGTGATCCACATCGAACCCATCGGCGATTTCGTCGCGGTCGACGGCCCGATTCAGAATCTCGCGCAAGGTATTCCAGGTGGACCGCCGGTACCGGCCTAGAGCCTCACCGATCTCCGGGTCGTGGGCCGACAACTCAACCAAGCTGGCCGCCACCTGTCGGAAGCCTGACTCGTTGTACACCCGCTGGCGATCGGCGAACCACTGGTCCAGTTCGGGGACCAAGCCCCCGTGGTCCTCGACCTCGGCCCGGCTGGCCCACTGATGCATGAGGGCCAAGAAGATGGCCTTCTTGTCCGGCCACCGCCGATAGATGGAACTCTTTGAAACGCTGGCCTCGGCGGCCAGGCGATCGGTGGTAAAGGCTGTGAGGCCTCCGTCGGCCAACAGGCGCATCGCCGCGTCAAGGATGGCTACGCCACCCTGATCATCGTTCCCCGGCTCCACGCCTCTCGAGTTTGGATCCACGAACTCATTACCCACTGGGCCTGTCATGAAATCCTCCTTCCGGGATCATCACCAACATTGCATACGTTCCAATCCGTGGCCTAACGTCGCGGCCACTGTGTTCGCTTCCGCTTAACGGGAACGACCGGTCTTCATCCCTTGGAGCAGCTCCCACAAGGGCTACTCCTCAGGGAATCCGAACCCGGACCTTGTCGGTGTGAGGCGAATACAGTACGGTACCGTACCGTCAATCCAGTGACCGGCGCCACACCCGTTTCCGGACGGGGGTGTTCGCCTTTTCCAACATCCGGGACACTGATTTATCCAACGAACATGGAGGGGACCATGCGTCGAAATCGACGTGTATTGATTGCCCTGGGCTTGGCGTTCACCCTGATCGCCGCCGCCTGTGGGTCCGATGACGGGGACAGCTCCTCGTCAGGTAGTGCGGCTGCCACGACCGCCGCACCGGCCACCACGGCGGCTCCAGCCACCACGGCGGCTCCAGCCACGACGGCGGCTCCAGCCACGACCGTCGCACCGGAGCCCGAGGAGGTTGGCACAGAGTCCGACCACTTGGGTGACGGCAGCTTGGGCGAGATCCGGGTTGAATCGGGTGAGGAAATCCAGATCCGGTCGCTCAACGCGATCTCCGGTGACGTGGCTTTCCTCGGCATCCCGAACCAGCGCGGTGTCGAGCTCGCTGTCCGCGACTACGGACAGATCGGTGGCCACGACGTCACGATCGGTACCGGTCTCGACGACCTGTGTTCAGCCGACGGTGGCCAGGCGGCTGCCCAGACGATCGTCGCTGACGACGATGTAGTCGGTGTAATCGGTACAAGCTGTTCGGGCGCTGCAGCAGCAGCGGCTCCCCTGATCAGCGAGGCCGGCATGGTCATGATCTCGGGGTCGAACACCTCGCCGTCGCTGACCAGCGACCTGGCGGGCACGGCCGGTGAGAACAACTATCCCGGCTACTACCGGACCGCCCACAACGACCTCTACCAGGGTGCTGCGGCGGCCTTGTTCGCCTATGAGGTCCTTGGCAAGAGCACAGCTGCGGCCATCCACGACGGTGACCCGTACACCAACGGCTTGGCTCAGGCATTTGCCGATGCTTTCGAGGCTGCTGGCGGCACGATGACCGGCTTCACCGCCGTGAACAAGGGCGACACCGACATGATCCCGGTCCTGACCGAGATCGCCGCTGGTGCACCCGAGTTGTTGTTCTTCCCGATCTTCCAGCCGGAAGGCGACTTCATCGTCCAGCAAGCCCGCGACGTCCCGGGTATCGAGTCCATCACCCTGATGGCCGCCGATGGTCTGCTGAACAGCAACTACATGGCCCTCCCGGAGACCGAGGGCATGTACTTCTCGGGTCCGGACATTCGCTACGGCACCAACTCCAACCAGTCAACCGGCCAGACTGCCGAAGGCTTCCTGGCTGCCTACTCCGAGGAGTGGGGCGAGGATCCAGCGGCTCCGTTCTGGGCGCATAGCTATGATGCCACGACTCTGCTGTTGGACGCCATCGCGGCGGCCAGTTACGACGATGGCGGCACGCTGGTCATCGATCGGGCTGGAGTACGCGAGTATCTGGGCTCGGTAACCGACTATCCGGGCATCATCGGCCTGATGTCGTGTGACGCGTTCGGCGACTGTGGCTCACAGAAGATCACCGTCATCGGCCATGGCGACTCGACTGACCTCGCGGCGTCCAACGCCAACGTGGTGTTCGAGTACGCCCCGGGTGGCTCCGCTCAGGGTGCCGGCGACCTCGTCGCTCCGGTGATTCCGACGCGCGGTGGAACGATGGTGTTCTCGTCGAGCCAGACCGGTGCGCACGTGAACCACGGCGTCCAGTCGGGCATCGGCATCGCCAACATCAGCTCCAAGATCTATGCCGCTGTCACGCAGTTGGACGAGAACTGGAATCCGCAGCCTTACCTGGCCCACAGCTGGGAGATCTCCGACGACCAGATGACGGTCACGCTGCACCTGGTGGACAACGCGGTGTTCCACGACGGGCACCCGATCACTTCGGAGGACGTGGCGTTCTCGATCGACGTGGTGAAGAACAACCACCCGTTCGTGAACATGCTCGGCCCGGTCACCAGCGTGGACACGCCGGACGACCACACGGCCATCCTGCACCTCGCCAACCCGCACCCGGCCCTGTGGATCGCGCTGTCGGACGTGATGCTTCCGATCATGCCCGCCCACGTCCTCGGAGACGGCACGGTCGAGATCAACGCGATGAAGGAGCACCCGGGCATCAAGGAGAACGTCATCGGTTCCGGTGCGTTCGTCATGGCGCCTGAGTCGGTGCTGTCCGAGAAGATCGTCCTCGAGGCGTTCGAGGACTTCTTCATTCCGGGTCGTCCGTACTTGGACAAGCTCGTGTACATCGTTAACGCTGACGAAAACGCGATCGCCCTCGGATTGGAGAGCGGCGACTACGACCACGCGGCGACGGCGAGCATCGTCAACGCCAAGCGGTGGGCGAATAGCGACAACCTGGTGTTCAACCCGAACTTCGCCCGAGGCATGGGTTCGACCAACGAACTCCAGTTCAACATGGCCAACCCGGTCATGTCGGACCTGCGGGTACGTCAGGCCATCGCCTACGCGATTGACCGCGACTTCATCATCAACGAGTTGCACCAGGGCCAGACCATGGAGCAGCTGGGTGGTATCCATCCGTCCAGCCCGTTCTATAACGCCGACGTCGAGCGATACGACGTTGATCTGGACAAGGCCCGGACCCTGCTGGCCGAGGCCGGGTACGCCGATGGTCTCGAGTTGAACATCGACTACATCCCCGGTCCTGACGAGCAGCAGCGCAACGTGGCCGAGTACATCGCTCGTGCCCTCGAGCCGGTCGGAGTCACCGTCACCGTAAGGGACGCGGCCTCGCTTCCGGCCTGGGCCGGGATCTTCTTCGGAGGTCCCGAGGCGTGGCACATGACCATGAACGCCTACTTCAACTGGGGCGACCCGGTGATCGGCGTGGACCGTGCCTACTTGTGCTCGAACA